>Ga0315321_10002851_pt1 | contig 13434 bp, 10 predicted proteins | sample M180m21515metaG_FD_203464 | JGI IMG/M metagenome (GOLD analysis project Ga0315321, IMG submission 203464) | Ammonia-oxidizing marine archaeal communities from Monterey Bay, California, United States - M1 80m 21515 | ecosystem: Environmental > Aquatic > Marine > Intertidal zone | place: USA... | reverse complement strand
TGGTGCAACTACATATTTCCAAGCTAAATATACAATGTGGCAAATTGATCCAAGTGGTAAAATGAGTGACAGATTTACATTTAAGGGTTATAGGAGTGGTCATATGATGTACCTAAGAGCGGAAGATTTAGAATCTTCTAATCAAGATTTAAGAAATTTTATTATTAATTCTCTAACTAATGGTAAATCAGCCAAATATTAGACAATGATAAGATATTTTATAGCATCTATAGTTTTTATTGTTTTATATAGCTGTAATAGAACCAAAGATATTGATCATATTAGCACTAGTTTTCCAGGAGAAGCTTCTGAACCAAATTTACATTTATCTAATTCAGGTAATATTTATCTAAGCTATATATCGTCAAATCCTGATAAAAAAGAAAGCAGTCTCTTATTCAGTATGTTTGACAATTTAAATTATTCTTGGAATAAACCTAATTTAATAGTTGAATCAGATAAAATGTTTGTTAATTGGGCTGATTTTCCTGAAATAACGACTGACAATCTGAATGGAATTACTGCCCATTATCTAGAAATGAGTAGTGAAAAAAAATATTCTTATGACATTAAAATAGTTAATTCAACTGATCAAGGATTCAATTGGAGCAATCCCCTAAAGCTTCATAGTGATAACACTAAAACTGAGCATGGATTTGTTTCAACAATTAATACAAAAAATGGATTCTTGTCTACATACTTAGATGGAAGGCAAAATGAACTATCAAATCAAGACAAATCTATTAGACCTCAAATGACTCTTAGAGGTACATCTTACAGTATTGATGGAAATATATTAGAAGATCTTTTAATTGATGATAGAGTATGTGATTGTTGTCAAACTGATTTAGCAATTACAGAAAATGGGGAGTCAATTGTTGTATATAGAGACAGATCCGAAGATGAAGTAAGAGATATTTATTATTCATATAAAAAGGATAGTAAATGGAGTAAACCTATTAATATTTTTAATGATAATTGGGAGATATCTGGGTGCCCTGTTAATGGTCCTGCAATTTCAACTTACAAAAATAATTCTGCTGTTGTTTGGTATACCTTTTCAAAAAACAAAAATCAAATAAAAGTTGTTTTTACAGATAATATATCTGATGGATTTCAACAACCCATACTGGTTGAAGCAAATGATCCTATTGGAAGAGTAGATATTGAATTATTAGATCCAAATAATGCTATTATTAGCTTTATAGATATAATAGATGATAAGGCTTATATAAAGCTCCAAATGATTACAAAGGAAGGTGGTCAAACTAAATTATTACTAATTGATGAATCTTCTGAAAACAGGTCTTCTGGATTTCCTGTAATTACGCTAAATAAAGAAAAAAGCAATACAATAATAGCTTGGACAGAAAGCAAAGAAAATTTTAAAATTAAAACAGCAATAGTTGATAATTCATTTTTTTTTAACTAAAAGTCTGCTTAAACCTTTTTTTTATAATAAAATTCATCTATAAAATAGAAATGGTTTTATTATTTTTGTCAAAATTTATTTCATTTAATTTACTCCATTATAAATGAATTCACTTATAAAATCAGCAATAATAATTGATAAAAAAAGTGATTTTCATAATTCCAAAGTTGATATACTTATTGAAAATAATATCATAACTAATATTGGGAAAAATCTAAAGAATCCTAAAAACTATAAAGAAATATCCTTTAATAACTTACATGTTTCAAAAGGGTGGTTTGATTATAGTGTATGCTTTGGTGAACCTGGATATGAAGAGAGGGAGACTATTTTAAATGGGATTAAAGTAGCTTCACGATCTGGTTTCACTTCAATTGGATTGCAACCAAACACCTCCCCTGTTATAGAAAAAAAGACTGAAATTGAGTACTTAAATTCTTTAACTCAGGAAAAAATTGTAAACGTATACCCAATTGGTGCATTAACAAAGAAATCAAATGGGACAGAATTGGCTGAAATACTTGACATGAAGGAATCTGGTGCTGTTGCTTTTGGGGATTATAAAAACCCCATATCCAATCCAAATGTTCTAAAGCTTGCTCTTGAATACACTGCTGAATCAAAAATTCCTGTTTTTTCATTTCCTAAAGACAATAACATTGCTCAAGACGGAGTAATGAATGAAGGTTTAATCAGTACATCCCTTGGATTAAGAGGGATTCCTTCAATAGCTGAGGAAATAACTATTGCTAGAGATATATCTGTTTTAGAATATACTGAAGGCTTTCTACACATTCCTACTGTATCGTCTGCAAAATCTGTTGAGCTAATAAGAAAAGCTAAATCAAAAAAATTAAATATTTCCTGTAGTGTAGCTATACATAATTTGTTTTTCCATGATGATAAAATTCAAAATTTTAATACTAATTTCAAAGTAAGCCCACCTCTTAGAACACCTGATGATACAAAAGCGTTAATTGCTGGATTAAAAGATGGCACAATAGATATGATAACCTCAGACCACAACCCTTTAAATATTGAGCTTAAAAATATTGAATTTGATAATGCTAGCTTTGGAACTATAGGTTTAGAATCTGCTTTTGGAGCTTTAAATATGCTATTCCCAATAAAAACAACAATAAACCTTCTTACTAGAGGAAAGAATCTATTTGGTATAGATAATGATTTTATTAAAATTGGCAATACTGCTGACTTAACTCTTTTTAATCCCCTATCTGAATATCTTTTTGATGAAGATAATATATTGTCCAAATCAAAAAACTCAATATTTATTGGATCTAAACTAAAAGGAAAAGTTTACGGAGTTATTAACAAAGGTCAAGTTGAACTAAATTCATGATAAAAAAAGACTCTTTCGAATATCGCTTTAGAGATTCAACTGATACTAACAAATCATCTCCTCTTGTTTTGATGATCCATGGATATGGAAGTAATGAAGATGATTTATTCTCATTTGCTTCTGATCTTCCTGAAAACTATAAAATAATTTCATTAAGAGCGCCCTACTCCCTTCCATATGGTGGTTTCTCATGGTATGACATAAATTTAGATAACTCTTCTAATATTAAAATCAATATATCTCAGGCTAATGACTCTATCTTAAAAATTAAAAATTTTGTAGAGAACGATTTAACAAATAAATTTTCATTTGATATGAATAATATTTGTTTAATCGGATTCAGTCAAGGCACCATACTTAGTTATGCGCTGTCATTAAATTATCCAAACTTATTTAAGAAAATTATAGCATTAAGCGGAAAAATAAACATAGATTTAATTGATAAAACTGCAAAAGATTATTCGAGTCTAAAATTTTTCTGCTCTCATGGTGTTGCAGACCAAATAATCCCAGTTAATTTTTCTAGAGAATCTATAAGCTGGTTAAAATCTAAAAACATTAGCCATACTTACAAAGAATATGATATGGCGCATAGTGTTAGTCAAGAAAATTTCTATGATTTTTTAGATTGGATGAAATTAAACCTCAAATAGTAATTTCTAATCCATCATAGGCTAAATAAACATTATCAGGTAAAATCTTCTCAACTTCATCATGAAACCCTAACATATGACTAATATGGGTTAAATAAGCTTTTTTAGGGTTGACAGTTGAAATGAATTCTAATGCTTGGTCTAAATTAAAATGAGAATAATGTTCTTCAATTCTTAATGCATTAATTATTAAAACATCTAAACCAGATAATTTATCAACTTCCTTATTATCAATTGTTTTTACGTCAGTCAAATAAGCAAAATTCTCAAATCTATACCCATAAACCTGCAAATCCTTATGCATTGCGTTAATAGGAATAATTATTTTATCACTAATATTAAATTTTGAAGTAACTATATTCTGCAAAACCTTAGGAGACCCAGGGTAACTATAGTTTTTGTCAAAAATGTAATAAAATCTTTTTTTTAATGCACCTAAAACTCTTTTATGAGCATAAATGGGAATTTTTCCCTGTTTAAAAAAAAACGGTCTTATATCATCTAACCCTGCTACATGATCGCTATGTTCATGTGTGTAGAGAATAGCATCAATTTTTTTACAATTTGATTCTAACATCTGCATTCTAAAGTCTGGCCCACAATCAATAACAAAATTATAATTGTCCCAAATTACTAATACTGATGATCTTAAGCGCTTATCCTTTGGGTTATTGCTCTTGCATACCGGATGATCATTACCAATTATTGGTATTCCATGAGATGTTCCTGTACCTAAAAATCTAACTTTTATCATAAAATAACTGTGTTCAAAAATAAGTTATTTTTTTGCTTTAATCCATAAGGAATTTAATAACTTTGTAAAGTCAAAAAAACATTTAATGAATGATGTAATTCATAATGGTGACCCAAAGTTTGATTCTACACCTACAATCAAACAAAAAGCATTAAAAATAAATCTGAACGATGATATATACGGCACTTTTGCAGAAATTGGTGCCGGACAAGAAACTGTAAGACAATTCTTTAGAGTTGGTGGCGCTTCAGGAACAATTGCAAAATCATTATCAGCGTATGACAAGTCATTTAGTGATGCAATCTATGGTATTGAAGATGACAAAAGATATGTAACCCAGAATCGTTTAAGAAAAATGCTTGTCCAAGAGACTAGCTTAATAGAAGAAAGGGTTGGAAGGAAAGAAAGTCCGAATAAGATGTTCTTTTGTTATGCAAACACTGTTGCCACTATAGATTTTGCTAAAAAATTTAAAGGACATGGATGGGTAGGCATAAGATTTCAAATTGATCCTAAAGATGATTATAATGAAATTATTCTACATGTTAGATTTAAAGAGAATATTGCACGTCAACAGCAAGAAACATTAGGTATATTAGGAACTAATCTAATATATAGTGCTTTCTACAAGTATAATGTGCCAAGAAAAATTATACAATACTTGTATGACAACCTAGATAGAGAACAATTAGAAATTGATACTATAAATTTTTCAGGACCTGTTTTTAAAGATGTTGATAATAGAATTATGAGCTTAGAGCTAGTAAAGAACGGATTAACTGAGGCGGTTATGTTTGGCCCTGACGGCCAAAACATACTTCCTGCAACTGCACTTTACAAAAAAAATATCCTAGCATTAAGAGGAAGATTTAGGCCTGTTACAAAGGTAAATGAAGACATGTATGTGAAATCTTTGAAACTTTTTCTTGAAGAAAAAAAAGTAAAAAAAGAAAATACGATAGTAATTTTTGAAATTACACTTACTGATTTAGAGAATAAGGGTGAAATAGATGAAATGGATTTCATGGATAGAGCTAAACTTTTAGGATCTCTTGGAGAAACAGTGTTAATTTCTAATTATAAAGAATATTATAGATTAGTAGAATATTTCTCGTTATATACCGATAAAAAAATTGGACTTTGTATGGGGGTTAATAATCTTATTGAAGTTTTCGATCCTAAATACTACATCAAACTAAGCGGTGGTATTTTAGAAGCATTTGGAAAATTATTCTTTAAAAAATTAAAAGTGTACTTATATCCTGTTATTTCTGAAAATGGAGAAATAATAACCAGTGAAAACTTAAAGGTTCATCCAAGAATAAAAGAATTGTACAAATTCTCTAAATTTAATGGCAGAGTAGTTGATGTAAAAAACTACAACAAAGATTCATTAAAAATCTATTCAGAAAAAGTTCTAGAACAAATAAAATCAAATAAAAAAGGTTGGGAAAAACTTCTTCCTAAATCAGTTGCCTCAAAAATTAAAAATCAAAAATTATTTGGGTTTAAGGGTTAGTTATTGAATTATTTGATTTGCATGATCTTTTGTTTTTACTTTCTCAATAATGTCAGTAATGACTCCACTTTCATCAACGATAAAAGTTGTTCTTATTATACCCATATATTCTCTTCCCATAAATTTCTTCTCCCCCCAAACTCTATATGAATTAATTACTTTCTTTTCTGTATCACATAAGAGCTTGTATGGAAACTTAAATTTACTTTGAAAATTTGCTTGTTTTTTATGGTCATCTGCACTTACTCCTAACACTTCGTAGCCAGATTTAGTTAACCTTTCATAATTATCACTTAGATTACAAGCTTGAGCAGTACATCCTGGAGTGTTAGCTTTTGGATAGAAAAAAATAACTAGCTTTTTTCCTTTGTAGTCATTTAATCTAACAATCTCTCCATTATGATCCTCACATTCAAAGTTTGGAGCATTATCTCCGATTACTAATAATCCCATATTTATTATATTTATAATTAATTATATCCTAACAAATATAATTTAATGAATAAAAAAGAAAAAGTAAATTTTGTTATAAAATCCCTTGAGTCATTATACCCTGAAGTACCTATACCTCTAAATCATCATGACCCATATACACTATTAATAGCTGTATTGCTCTCAGCTCAATGTACTGATAAACGTGTAAACAAAATAACTCCTTTGTTATTTAAGAAGGCTGATAATCCATATGAGATGATTAAATTGTCTGTTGATGAAATTAAAGCTATAATTAGACCTTGTGGGTTATCCCCTATGAAGAGTAAAGGAATCTATGGCTTATCAAAAATTTTAATTGAAAAATATAAAGGTAAGGTTCCTTCAAATTTTGTTGATCTAGAAAGTCTTCCATCTGTTGGCCATAAAACAGCTAGTGTTGTTATGTCTCAAGCATTTGGATTTCCGGCCTTTCCTGTAGACACACATATACATAGAATGATGTACAGGTGGGGTTTGTCATCTGGAAAAAATGTAATGATAACAGAAAGAGATGCGAAAAGATTATTTCCCAAAAACCTTTGGAATAAATTACATCTTCAAATAATTTATTATGCAAGAGAAAAATCTCCAGCTAGGGGCTGGAAAATAGAAGATGATATGATTACTAAAAAAATTGGACGAAAATCTTTATTTAAATAATGTCTTTAATTCATTATAAACTCAAGATTTTTGGAATTTAATTTCAAAATATTAAGTGATTTAGAATAGCTAATTATAAAATTAACGGTTTCTTTTTTTGGATTAAGTTCAGATTTTTTTTGACTTACAGAGTAGTTTTCGTTCATATATTATATTTTCATATATAACGAAAAAAAATATCAATTATTATATTGTTTTAACTAGTTAAAACAATATTCTTTTTATCTATTATATTACGAAGGTTTATTAGTGCATACCTCATTCTTCCTAAAGAAGTATTAATACTAACACCTGTCTTATCGGAAATTTCCTTAAAACTCATGTCATTATAAAATCTATACTTTAAAACTTCTTTTTGATCATTAGGTAGATGTTCTATAAGTTTTTTTACATCATTAAGGATTTGGGATTTAATCATTGACTTTTCAGCATCCAATGAAGAATCACTTAAAACTGAAAAAATATCAAAATCATATGAGTTTTCAAATTTTGGTATTCTTTTGTTTTTTCTAAAATGATCTATAACTAAGTTATGAGCAATTCGCATTACCCATGACACAAACTTACCTTGTTCATTATAATTTCCAAGCTTTAGTGTTTTTATGACTTTTATAAAAGTGTCTTGGAAAACATCCTCTGTAAGGTCCCTGTCTAAAACTTTTGAATATATAAAACTATATATTCTTTGTTTATGCCTTTTAATTAAAATCTCAAGTGATTTTTCATCACCATTAATATATGAAGAAACGAGCTCTGAATCTGAAATTATTGGAATTCTCATAACATTACTTTTTATAAAATCATCAGTTGGTTAGATGATCTTTGTTTATAAATTATCTTTTTAAAGTAATGTTATTCTATAGGCAAATAATTGTTTTATTTAAACCAAATATATGATTATTAATATAATTAATCAAAATTTTATTTTTTTAACAATATTAATTTGATCCCTTAATTAAGTATTATATTTGATATCACCTCTAATAACAGTTATGAAAACAGAGCACAAACCAATCTTTGATCAAATACAAGTTAAAGGTGCAAAAGTTCATAATCTAAAAAATATAGATGTAAAAATTCCTAGAAAAAACTTAGTAGTTATAACTGGTTTATCAGGTAGCGGAAAATCTTCATTAGCATTTGACACACTATATGCAGAGGGACAAAGAAGATATGTTGAAAGCTTGTCAAGTTATGCAAGACAATTTCTAGATAGAATTAGCAGACCAAAAGTTGAGTACATAAAAGGACTCTCTCCTGCTATAGCAATTCAACAAAAAGTTAATAATAGCAATCCCAGATCTACTGTTGGAACCTCAACAGAAATATATGATTATTTAAAGCTTCTATTCTCAAGAATTGGCAAAACATATTCGCCAATTTCAAATAAGGAAGTAAAAAGAAATACAGCTGCGGATGTAATTGATTATATAAAAACATTAGATAGTGGAGATAAAATTCTTCTTTTATCTGAAATACTATTTAAATCCAAGAAAAATTTAATTGTAAAATTAGAATCATTACTTAAGCAAGGTTATAATCGAGTTAAAGTAAATGACAGTGTTATAAAAATTAATCAAGCTATTGAATTAGACAAAGTAACAGATGAAAAGATTTTTTTAGTGATTGATAGAATTATTATTTCAAATAATGAATCATTCTATAATAGAATTTCAGATTCTATTGAGTCTGCAATATTTGAAGGTCATGGCAAATGTATTATCAATTCAATAGATAATAAAATTTTTAAAGAATTTAATACCAAATTTGAAAAGGATGGAATAAAATTTCTTGAACCAAACATTAATTTATTTAGCTATAATAACCCATATGGTGCATGTCCAAATTGTGAAGGTTACGGAGACATTGTTGGAATTGATAAAGATATTGTTTTTCAAAATAAAGAGCTGTCAATATATGAAGATGCAATATTTCCTTGGAGAGGAAAAAGATTAAGACGATACAAAAATTTATTAATAAAAAATGCTGATAAATTTAGTTTTCCAATCCATAAACCATATTACAAATTAACATCATCACAGAAAGATCTTTTATGGGATGGAAATGAACATTTTACAGGCTTAAACTCATTTTTTTTAAAACTTGAGAAAAAAATGTATAAAATCCAAAACAGAGTAATGTTGTCTAGATATAGAGGAAAAACTAAGTGCAAGTTATGTAATGGGAATAGACTTAGGCCAGAATCAAACTTTGTTAAAATTAAAAATCAATCTATATCTGATCTTATTAATATTCCAATATCAGAATTAATAAAGTTTTTTAATAGCTTAAAGCTTACAAATTCTGAAGTAAAAATTACGAAAAGAATATTAAGTGAGGTTAAAACTAGATTAACATTTCTTGATGATTTAGGATTAGGATATCTAACTCTTAATCGAAAATCAAAATCATTGTCAGGTGGAGAGAGTCAAAGAATTAATTTAGCCACCTCTTTAGGTAGTAATTTAGTAGGCTCATTGTATATTTTAGATGAACCAAGCATAGGACTTCACCCAAATGACACAGAGAAGCTTATTAGCATTTTAAAAAAATTAAAGAAATTAGGCAATACTGTTATCGTAGTAGAACATGATGAGGAAATAATAAAAGAAGCAGATTATATAATTGATATTGGACCAAAAGCTGGCTCAAATGGCGGAGAAATTGTTGCAGAAGGTAAATTTAAAGATTTTATAAAACAGAATTCGTTAACTGCAAATTATATAACTAAGGAGATACAAATAGAATTACCAAAAAAAAGAAGGACATCAAATAGAAAGATTAGTATTATTGGTGCTAGAGAAAATAACTTAAAAAATATAAATGTTGATTTTCCTTTAAATGTTATGTCAGTTATTACAGGTGTCTCTGGTAGTGGAAAAAGCACATTAATCAATAATATATTATACCCATCAATAGCTAATTTACTAGGTGATTATTCTGTAAAAAAAGGTGAACACAGTCATATTGAAGGAGATTTCAAATCAATTGAATTTGTAGAGCTCGTTAATCAGAACCCTATAGGAAGATCTTCAAGATCAAATCCTGTTACATATATTAAGGCTTATGATGATATTCGAAAACTATTTTCATCTCAGAGATATAGTCTTATTCGAGGCTATAAACCTAAACATTTCTCATTTAATGTTGATGGCGGTAGATGTGAAAATTGTAAGGGTGAGGGTGAAGTTACCATTGAAATGCAGTTTATGGCAGATGTACATATTAAATGTGAAGATTGTGACGGAAAAAGATTTATTAAAGATGTTTTGGAAGTCAAATTTAAACAGAAAAACATTGATGATATATTAAATTCAACAATTGACGAAGCAATTGACTTTTTTGAAAGAAATGATGAATTAAAAATTAAAAATAAACTTCAGCCCCTTAAAGATGTTGGATTAGGTTATATAAAACTAGGACAAAGCTCTTCTACTCTGTCAGGAGGTGAAGCTCAAAGAATAAAACTAGCGTCATTTTTAGGATTAAAAAATAATAAAAAAAATGGGTTATTTATTTTTGATGAGCCAACTACTGGCCTTCATTATGATGATATTAACAAACTATTAAAATCTATTAATTCATTAATTGACAAAGGTAATACTGTTGTTATTATTGAGCATAATATGGAACTAATTAAATGTGCAGATCATCTAATTGATCTTGGACCTAAGGGTGGAAATGAAGGAGGTGAAATGGTTGCTGCAGGTAAACCAGAAGAAATAATATCAAAAAAGAAATCAATAACTGCTAAATACCTAAAAAAAGTTTTATAAAAATCAGTTTGGCATAAGATTTGTATTCTAATAAATAGTTAGTTTAATTTATTGAGTAGTTAGTTGAATAAAGCCTTGTAAGTATAATCTTTCCTTTTAAAACTTATAAGGCTTTAGCTATTCAATTAGATTCTTTTCAAAATTATATCAGCTAATTTCTTTGCTAGATTTCTTCTATGATATTGATCTATACTAAGGGCTTGAATATTTAATTCACCTTTTTTATAAGAATTATAGCAACTCTCAATGTATTTAAATAAATCATCATATTGATCATATAAAAAATACTTTCCGGTTTTTGTAGTATTAATAATCTCCTTTACCTCTGATCCCTCAGGTCCAATAGCAACAATAGGTCTTCCCGAATTAATGTATTCGAAAATTTTAGCAGGAATCACATAACTTGACTCATTGTCATCTACCTCAACTAATAATAAAATTTGTGATTTTATTAAATATGGAATTGTTTCTTTATAATCTAAATAATTATGATATATAGTATTATTTTCTAAATTATTTAAATCTATAAATTCTCTTATATTCTTATCAACATTTCCAATAAAATTAATTTGTAAATCTTGTTTTATCTTGTTGTTTTGGGATGAAATAGCTCCTAGCGCTCTCCATAAGATTTCAGGATTTCTTTCGGGCAGCAAAGAGCCAATATGTGTTATTGAAAATTTCTTGTCTAAGGCTAATTCTTTTCTGTCATAATCAAATCCATTGTATATTAAAGAAATTGGCTTAGAAGTTATTTTCTTATAATAATTAAGCAGCTTTTTTGATGTAACTATAATTCTATCACAAGAATTAATCACATTTTTCTCTAATTTTAAATGCTTTCTCTTAGTATTTGCATTTAGTTTTAACTTTTTGTGATAATTGATTTTTGTCCATGGATCCCTAAAATCAGCATACCAAGTAATATTTAATTTTAATTTAAGATTTAAACCTATTAAATGTAAACTATGAGGTGGTCCTGATGTTATAACAGTGTCTATTTTGTTTTCTAATAAATATTTTGAAAGAAATTTTATTGATGGTTTTACCCAGAATATTCTAGAATCTGGAATTAAGAAATTGCCTCTTATATATATTAAAAATTTTTCAATTAAAGATTGATCTTTACTCTTTGGTATCCCTCCCTTTCTTATCCTATCGACTTTATTATTATTAAAAAAACTAAATGGTTCAAAAATAGGCTCCTTAATTACCTCAATTTCTGGATTAATCTCATTTAATAAACTATTATCTAAAAATGGATATTTAGGGTTAGATGGAGTATATATAACTGGTTTAATGTTATTTTCTAAAAGGTAATTAGAGAGTTTTAACCATCGCTGAACTCCAGGACCTCCTGCAGGCGGCCAATAGTATGTTATTATAAGTGCTTTAGTTTTCATTTTTAGTAAAAAACTTATATATCATTCCTGAGATTATTAAAAGCATCAAAATAGAACCAGATAAGGATATTAAACTTCCTTTTTTTACAATATCTGGATCAAAAATAAATTCTATTATATGGTTTCCAGATTTTACATTCATACCTCTTAAAATGTAATTAACATTAAAATGTTCAGTTTTTTTACCATCAATAAATGAATTCCATCCATAAGGATAAAAGATCTCAGAAAAGACAATAAAACCATCTTCATTTGTATTGTATTCATATGTAATCTTATTTGGCTTAGCCTCTATGAGATTAACATAAGAGTCTTTATTAATAACAAATTTCTCTGATTTTAGTTTTGTTGATATTGCATTATTCTTATTATTCAATGTATCTAATGCTATTACCTCTAAATCCTTAGATCCAACATTGATTACAGAGTCAACAAACCATGCTGGACCGTTTACAGAATCATTTATATATAGCTGTGAATCACCCTTTTGATTATTAAAAATAATATATTTAGTGTTTAACATATTTAGGGTGTTCATATGAGTGTTATTTATGTAGAAATCTAAAATCTCATTATAACTACTTAGTTTTGCCGCATGATAGCCCGTAATTGAATTGTGAAAATATGATGCTTTGGTAGAATTAGATGTTAAATCCAATACTCGGAAATATGATTTATCAGATAATATTTTTGAATTTATTTTATCTAAACTATAAGGCTTTTCAACTAAATCAGAATTAATAAAATTACTACTATTAACATATCTCTTATTGAAAGGTATTAGATCTGTAAGTATTAAAACCGTTAAACCAATAATGAATACATTGCTTTTAATCTTATTCTTTAGATAAATAAAAATAAATGTAAATGTTAGCAAAACAAATATTGATGCTCTAAACAAATCATTTATATAAATTTCCATTCTATCTTTCTTAATAACTTCTAAAATAGATGAATTTATATTTACATCATTAACTCCACTAAAAGACATACTTCCTTTAGCTACAAACAGGAAAAAAATAATTGCACAAAAAATAGCTAAAGTTTTTAGTAAATCATTTAAGTATCTATTATCTAACCTTTTAGTAATTATAGTAGATAGCCCTAGTACTGCAATAAGAGGAATACATAATTCTAAAATAACCTGTATTGAAGAAACAGCTCTGAATTTATTATATAGAGGGAAATAATCAATAAATATATCTGTAAGGAGGTTAAAGTTTTTTCCGTATGATAACAGCAGTGATAGTATAATTGCTGTCATTGCCCAATATCTATACTTACCGCTAATTGTAAAAAGGGCATAAACAAATAAGAAGAATACTACTATACCAATATATGCAGGAGCTTCAACAAATGGCTGATCTCCCCAATATGCTGGAGCATTTTTGACAATTTTTCTA
>Ga0315321_10002850_pt1 | contig 13439 bp, 16 predicted proteins | sample M180m21515metaG_FD_203464 | JGI IMG/M metagenome (GOLD analysis project Ga0315321, IMG submission 203464) | Ammonia-oxidizing marine archaeal communities from Monterey Bay, California, United States - M1 80m 21515 | ecosystem: Environmental > Aquatic > Marine > Intertidal zone | place: USA... | reverse complement strand
GCAAATCAGAGATCCTTCACGCGGGGGAGGATTTTTTCGCCGAAGATTTTGAGCGATTTCATGATCTCGTCCTGCGACAGGGAGCCAAAATCCAACAGGAACGACACCTGGGTGATCCCGATATCGCGCAGAACCTTGATACGCTCGACCACCTGGTCCGGTCCGCCCATGACGACACGGCCGGGGAAATACTTATCAAACGTGAGTTCCACCGTGCCCTTGTCGCGCTGGTCGTAGCCTTTATAGGCCTCCGGGTCCGGCGGCTTGCTCGCCGCTTCTTTCCCCGCCTTCCCGTATTCGCCCATCGGCCCATCGACGACGGCCTTCAACTGCGCATCGTCTTCGTCTTCCATGAAATAGGCGTGATAGACGCAGCACACTTCGTGATCTTCGACCTTGCGGTCGAATTTCGGCAACGCGTCGCGGTACCACGATATCCGCTCGGCGGCTAGATCGTGATCGACGTGATAGGCCACATAAAGCAGGTTGTGGCCTTCCTGCGCCGTCCATTCGAAGCTTTCGGGCGACATCAGGCAGGCATTCCAGATTGGCGGGCGTTTCTGATAGGGCGTCGGCAAAATGTTCAGCCCGGACATTTTCGGGCGAAACCTGCTTTCAAATTCCAGCGGCTCGCCATCCCAGGCTTTCAGCACCAGATCGACGCCTTCCTCGACCCGCTCGCGGCTTTCCTTCATCGGTACGCCGAAGGCATCGAATTCGTCGCGGATAAACCCGCGCCCGACCCCGAGATCGAACCGGCCGTTCGACAACTGGTCCAGTGTCGCTGCCTGTTCCGCCACGCGGACGGGATCATTCAGCGCCATTACGGTCGCCCCGGTGGCAAGGCGTATATTTTCGGTGCGCCCCGCGAGGTAACACAGAAACGCATAATTCGCGGACAGGAAACCGCCATGGCGGACAAAATGATGTTCGACCAGCCACGCGTAATCGATGCCGATCTTGTCGGCATATTCGACCTGCTCGACGATATTGTGCATATGGGTGTGCACATCGCGATCGCTGTCGGGCAGATGGGTCGGCAGATAAAACAGGCCGAATTTCATTGAACGCTCCCTTACAGAAGTCACGGTCTTTGCCGCGTCTGCTGTAACTAATACAAGCGTTCGAATACCAAGACCAGCGGCCGCCCCGCCGCCGAACGGCTAATCGTGACGGTTCGGGTTCAGCCGACGATTTCAGCGAAGATGAATATCTCGGCAATAAATCCTGCGGAAAACGCAATTGTCCGGAGGAACGGAATTCCGGCATAGAACACCAACGCATGGACAAGACGGGCCCAGAAAAATACCTGCGCGGCAATTGCCGTGGTCTCGTTCGCCACCCCGGCGAGATGGGCAACAATCACCAGCGCCGCAAAATGGGCGAGGTTCTCGGTCATATTGAGATGCACGCGCTTGGCCCGCTGACTCCACCCCTGAAGCGGTTTCTCTTCGGCGGCCTTGAAATCTGCAGGTGTGATAATACCGTGCTGTGAAACAATGCCGACGACGTTCGGAATCCATAGGACCGCTGCAAGACCGGCGGTTAGAGCGAGATAAAACAGATCGGGTGTCATGAATTTCCTCCATCTGGTTGAGATGTCGTCCGGTTCCCATAGAATAGCGCCGCAAACAGAATCAGGGATGCAGAATTCAGATGATCGATTCCGAAGACGTATTACGAGAAAAACTGAGCATCGCCTGGCGGTTCTTTTACGGCCGCGGCTTTATCGATGGTTTCGGTCATATCAGTGCGCGGACGCAGGATCCGAACGTGGTCCTGATGACGCCACACGAACTGGGCAAAGTCGCGCGTCCGGAAGATTTCCTGCTCTGCGATCTTGACGGCAATCAGATCGGGACGTCGGAGAAACTTCCCGGCGAACTGCCGATCCATCTGGAAGTATTCAAGGTGCGGCCCGACGTGAACTCCATCGCGCATTTTCATACCCATAACGCGACCAGCTTTTCGATGTCGGAACACGACCTGAAACCGACCTATTTCATGGCCTCGATCTTCAATGGCGGGATTCCGGTTCACCCGGATTCGCGCCTGATCATGAACGAGGAACGTGGCCGCGCCATGGCGGAGACGCTGGGCGACTGCCGGGCCATGCTGCTGCGCGCCCACGGCATCGTCGTGACCGGTCCCGATATCGAGGAAATGACGATGGGGGTGTATTTCATGGAAGACAATGCGAAGCGCACCGCCATCGCCGCCTCGATGGGCAGGTACGAAGTGCTGGGCGAAGCGGAAATGGAAGAGATCGCCGGGGAACTGCTGCGCACCCGCGGCCCGGTCGGGCGCGTCTGGGCGCTGGCCGAGCTCGAAGCGGCGGAAGCCGACAATCAATGAGTGACGTCAAACAGGCCCATCAGGCTGAGTACGCGGCCCCCAATCTCGGCGAGCGCATTGTCGCCGTCCTCGAAGAGGCGGGCATCCTGCCGGAAAACTGGGTCCCGGACATCCTCGGCCCGGCAGACCAGATTCACGGCGGCGGACTGCAGCAGACCCAGTCTCATGCCGACCTGGTCGAGATCGCACCCGACATGCACCTGCTCGATATCGGCTGCGGTATCGGCGGCCCGGCGCGCTATTTCGCAACGGCCTATGACTGCCGGGTGACCGGCATCGATCTGACAGACGAGTATATCGAGGCGGCAAATCTGCTGACGCAAAAGGTCGGGCTGGCCGACCGGGTTTCGTTCGACTGCGGCGATGCGACAGATTTGCCCTATGACGATGGGGCGTTCGATATGGCCTGGGCGCTCAACGTCACCATGAATATTCAGGACCGCGCCGGGTTCTATGCCGAGGTCCGCCGCGTGCTAAAGCCCGGTGGCAAATTCTGTATCAGCGAAATCGGTCAGGGACCGGGCGGAGAACCCTATTACCCCCTCACCTGGGCGGCCGATCCGGCCTACAGCTTTCTTCTGCCGCCGGATGAAATGCGCGCCCTTCTTGAAGCCGCCGGCTTTCGCATCGTTGAGTGGATCGATGAGACCGCCCGGCGCAAAGCATCGGCTGACGGGAGACCGACCGCCGAAGCGACCCCCGTCGAAACACCGCTGACGATCGAAATCACCCGCGGCGCAGACTATCCCGACCGCCGCAAGAATTCAGGCCGAAGCGCAAAAGAAGGACGCCTGACCAATGTGATGCTGGTGGCGGAGAAGGTTTGACAAACTGTCGGCAGATTTTACACATAGTTGGTAACCGCTCTGGAAGAACCCACCTAACATATTGAAATGAAACAGAACTGCCAAAGTGGCATGAATATTGCTACATGACTGGTAAGTATTTGTGGTTATCTGGAAATCTGTTGTCATGCGTTTTGTGTTCCGATCTTTCGCTGTCTTTCTCTCCCTCGCGTTTATCCCCGTCTCGGCCAATGCGCTCGTCTTTACCAACGAAGCGGCCTTTCAGACTGCCGCCGGTGGCGTGGTCATCGAGGATTTCGAAAGCTACAGCCTGTTCGACCCCGTTGCCGCCCTGTCGGGCCTTCACCTGAGTTTCTCCCTGCCGGACAGTAATGGCAGCACGGTGCCGCAGGCCTATGACCAAAGCTCCGGCGGTGTTTCCCGATCCGGCCAGATCACGCTGATGAACAACGATAAGCTCAATTTGCCCGCCCTGGGACGGATGCAAATCGATGCGGATGCCGGAACCGAGTTCCTCGCGTTCGGTTATTGGAACGTTGGCGGCGACGACACCACCCGGCTGACCCTGTACGACGTGTACGATGTCGTTATTGAGACCGCCGTCACAAGCACGGACGACCCTGCTTTCATCGGCATTATCGGCGCCGTCGGCGCGACTCGTGCGGTAATAGAAGCCGTCGCCGGCAATGGCTGGTTTACGATCGATGACATCCAGGTCGACGCCGCATCGGTCGCTGCCGCTATTCCCGCCCCCGGCGCGATGATGCTGTTCCTGCTGGGTTTGGTGTTTATGCGGAGCCGCCGCTAGGCGTTCTCACTGCGCGGCCGCCGTCCCCGGTGACAAGCGCGGGTGGGCGTGATACCTCCCCGCCATGGTCAATCTCAATTTCGATGAATACAGCACAGACGGCCCGGCGCTGATCGTGCTCCACGGTTTGTTTGGCTCCGCCCGCAACTGGGCGGGCATTTGCCGCGCCCTGGCCGAAACCCACCACATCTACGCTATCGATCTGCGCAATCACGGATCGTCGGAGCGCGCGATGACGATGACCTACGAGGAAATGGCCGAAGACGTCGCCGGTTTCATCGCCGATCACGACATCGCCACCCCCATCGTCATGGGCCATTCCATGGGCGGCAAGGTCGCCATGCGCCTGGCCCTTGACGCGCCCGACATGTTGAAAGGGTTGATCGTCGTCGATATCGCGCCGGTGACCTATGGTCACGACATGATGGACTACATCGCCACCATGCAGATGATGGACCTGTCGGGCGAAGTACGCCGCGCGGAACTGGAAGAAGAACTGCGCGGCGAAGTGGAAGATCCGGGTATTTCGGCATTCCTGATGACCAACCTGGAGCGCGCCAATGGCGGGTTCCAGTGGCGTATCAATCTGACCGCCATCTCGGCGGGGATGAGTGCGATTTCGGCCTTCAGCGCACCGGACGGCGCGGCCTATGACGGCCCGACCGCCTTTATAGCCGGCTCTGAATCGAGCTACATCCGCGACAGCCACCGCGTGCGCATCTCGGAACTGTTTCCGAAATCCCGCACGGTGACGATCAAGGACGCCAATCACTGGGTCCATGCGGACCAGCCGGAAGCCTTTCTCAAAACCGTTCAGGCGTTTCTCGGGGCGGTGAGCTAGCCGAACCGAAATACTCCTGCCGAAGCCCCCTCAAAATAACTGTCACTCCGGGTTTATTCCGGGGTCTAGTCTTTCGGCAACAAGAGCATCTGGATCCCGGCGCTAGGCCGGGATGACGGGGCAGCGCGTTGTCTGGAACAACCCACTGCCCCGGTCTTGTAGCGGGGAATAAAAATTGAACGGATGAATACCCCCCAACATCATTTCCCCGGACTTGATCCGGGGAACCAGATTCAGCGGTACAGAACGGTGCATACAGCCCTGGACCCTCGGGTCGGGCCCGAGGGAATAATCCTAAGGGCAATTCACCGCAAAACCCCGGGCGAAAGCATCACGCCCGCCCGACTCCCCCGAAGTCTTCGTCCGCCTATTCTTCCCGCGGCAGTTTCAGCTCATCCAGCGACGGCAGGCCGTACGCGTCCCAGTTGTCGGCAACTTCCCGCATTTTCTCCAGCGGCGGCAGCGACACGGCGGGATATTCCCATTTCTTGGTGGCATCGATAACCATCTTGGTGCCGCCGATATCCTCCTGGGTTTTGCCTGGTTCGAACGATGACGGATCGAGCTCGACCGACGCGGTATCGGGGATCGTCTTGATATCCTTGTCGGGGCGCACGCGCCACGCCATGACCCAGTCGCGCATGAACGGATCATTGATGTCGATATCGTCGTCGCAAATGACGATCCATTTGAAATAGCTCATCCCGAAATGGCCCATCGTGCCGAAGGCGGTCTGGTCGACATGACCGGAATACATTTTCTTCATGCTGATCCACAGCGTCGCCGTGCCGCCGCCGGCCTCCAGCGCATGCACGTCGTGAATGCCTGGCAGGTTGAGATCCTCGGTCAGATGTTTTTTCAGCCCGGCTTCGAGCAGGGCCCGCTTGATCATCGACGATTCGGATGGCGGGAACTGGCTGATCACGCCCATCACGATGGGGTCCTTGCGGTGGGTGATGCAGGTTACCCGGAAGACCGGGCCTTCGCGCCCGCCCGCCATATAGCCGGTGAATTCGCCGAACGGGCCCTCGGGCTCGGTGTAATCCATCAGGACTTCACCCTCGATGACGATCTCCGCATGGGCGGGGACCTCCAGATCGACGGTCTCGCATTTCACCATCTCGATGGCCTCGCCGCGAATGCCGCCGGCCACCGCCAGCTCGTCCGCGCCGTAGCGCGCCGGCGCCACCAGGTACTGCACCGGATCGCCGCCGACAAAGATCGCCGCCGGCATATGTTCGCCGCGCGCCTTGTATTTCGCATGATGGATCGCGCCGCCCCGGTCGGGCGCCCCGAACAGGATGCCGGTCGTGTTCTTGCTTTTGATCTGACAACGGCGAATGCCGATATTGCGGCGGCCGGTGTCCGGGTCCTTCGTCACCCATAGCGGCGTCAGATAGGGCCCCGCGTCCTTTTCCGGCGTCCAGACCGGGACCGGCAGGTTGTACAGGTCGATATCGTCGCCCTTGATGATCACATCTTTGACCGGGCCGGTCGCGACCGTCACCGGTTCGATCGGCGCGTTCATGCCGCTGGTCACCCGTTCATGGATGGCCTCAAGCGATGCATCGCAGTCCAGCGCGGCTGCAATCATCTTGCGCGATGCCGCCACCACGCCACCGACCACGCGTCCGCCTTCATGGCCCTTGATGTTGCGAAATCCGATGCCGTAGCGATTGTCTTCGTCCATAGCCCGGAAAATCATGCGAAAAACCGCGCCGATCTCCCAGTCTTTGTCGACTTCCTTGTCGACCCATTTGAACATGCCCTGTTGTTCCAGAACCTGCAGCCAGGGCCGAAGACTTTCATACGCCATCAATTTTTCCTTTTCTTCTTGGGTCCCGAGAAAACGCCAAATCCGAACCGTTTTCAAGTGAAGCTGCCAAAATACCGGTGCGGCACAGAGTCCCCCCGGCGGCCGATCCGGGTTACAATCTAAAAATGGATCGACGGGAAATTCTGCAGCCCCGCGTGAGTACCGCATAGCCCCTTTCCAAGAAGGAAATTTCGAAGGCAATCCGAAACATAGAAAATCTGGCGACGGCCGCCGCTGTCGCCGTCCTGCTCACCGGCAACCCCGCTATCGCGCAGGACAAGAAATCCGGTGACGGTATGAAAAGCGGCTCCGGCAAAAGCCAGTCGCGCACCTTCAGCCTGCTTGACACCAATGGCGACGGCAGTGTTTCGCTCGATGAAATAAAGGCGGAACAGGCGCGTCTGATCGGCGCTGCCGACCTCAACGGAGATGGCAAACTGTCGGTCGACGAATTCCGCCGCCGCGGCTGGTGGTTCCAGAAACTGCATACGACAACGCTGTTCGACCTGATGGATACCAATGGCGACCAGGAGCTTACGGCCGACGAAGTATCGAACCCGTCGGCGCGGTGGTTAAAGCGCAACGACAAGAACGCCGATGGCGGTGTGACACCTGAGGAAGTGCCTCATTTTAAACACGGCGGCCGCGGACATTACAAGAAACGCTAGGACGCGATACAGAAAGGCCCCTTGCACAGTATGGCCGATGACCTGACCGACCCGACCGATGACGAGCTGGTACGCCGCGCTGCCGGCGGCGACCAAGCCGCCTGGAGCGGTCTTATCGAGCGGCATCTGTCGTCGGTGGTCTCATTCGCCTGGTACCGGCTGGGTGACCGGGTGAAGGCCGAGGATATCGCGCAGGAAACGCTTCTGCGGTTCGCCAAAAAGGCACTGACCTGGGAACCGGATGGCGCAAAGGTCCGCACGTGGCTTTACCGGGTCGCGGGCAATCTGGGTATCGACCGCCAGCGGGCGCGCAAGCCCGAAACACCGATTGAGAATGTCGAAGAAACGTCGATCATCGATATTCAGCCCCATCTCGACGGAAAACTCGATGCCCGCCGTGTGGTGCACAAAGCCCTTGCCGTACTGCCGGACCGCCAGCAGGTGGTGTTAATCCTTGTTTATTATCAAGGATATACCGTAAAGGAAGCGGCCGTGATGCTGGAAGACAGCGAACATGCGGCAGAATCGCTTCTGGCCCGTGCACGCCGTGCGATGCGCGCCGCCCCGGAACCAAACAGAGAAGACCTGATCGGAGCAGGATCATGAGTAACGAGTCCCTACAGATGAACGACACGCAGCTTGATGCTGCGCTCGACCGGCTGCACCCACCGGTACCGTCGGAGACGCTTGTCGCCCGGGTACACGCCATGGCGCCGAAACCCGAGCGCGCGGTCTTCACGCCGCGCCGGGCCACCGCGGCAGCTCTTGTCCTGGCGCTCGGCGCCGCGACCCTTCTTCAGATGACGGAGATCCGTCAGACCGCGCCCGCGTCCCCGCCCGTCGCGGCGATTGCCGATCCGGCCGGTGAAATCCCGGTCTCCGACCTCGCGCTGTCGGACGACACCAACGCCCTGTCGACAGAGCCGTTCTCGATCGCGGGCATGCCGCTGGAATAGGTCTCAACCCCGGACCCAGCCGCCATCCACGTAGATGGTCTGACCGGTCACGAAGGTTGCATCGTCACTGGTCAGGAACGCCATCGTGCCAACCACGTCGTCCGGTTGCTGTACTTTTTTGATCGCCTGCATATTCGCCACCATCTCGAACCGTTCCTGAGAACGGGGTTCGGTCTCACGCGTGCCCGTGGTCGGCACCAGGCTGGGGGAGATCGCGTTCACCGTGATCCCGTAGGCGGCAAGGTCGCTGGCCAGCGCCCGGGTGAAGCCGACCACGCCGCCCTTGCTGGCGACATAGTGGACGTAGCCCGTGACAGGTGTCGCCAGGGTGCTGGAAGAGACATTCACCACGCGCCCCCAGCCGCGTTCTTTCATGCCCGGCACGAAGGCCTTGGCGGTAAGAAACAAGGCGTCGAGGTTCAGCGACATCACGCGCCGCCAGTCTTCGAAGGAAATCTCGTCAAAATCGACATTGGGATATATGCCGGCATTGTTGATCAGGATGTCGCAGTGCCCGAAATCGGCGAGAACCCCGGCTGCCATCGCTACAATGCTGTCCTCCGATCTCAGATCGCAGACATATCCCCGCGCCACGCGCCCCGCCGCTTCGACCAGCGCCACGGTTTCCGCCGCATCGGCGATATCGGCGACCGCGATGTCGACGCCTTCCTCCGCAAGCCGCTTTGCATAATGTTGCCCGATACCGGTAGCCCCGCCGGTGATCACCGCCACCTTGTCTTTGTGCCCTTTACCCATGATCTTTCCCTTTCCTCATCCCGATAACGTCAATGTTACTGCGGAAATGATCGATTCACCCCATATTCCTGCCAACACACACGGGAGCACCGGAATGAAGAAGATGTTTGCCGCGGCAATGGCCGCCCTGTTCGTCACTGTCGGCGGGTTTTCCGCCCACGCCCAGGACAAGATGACCAAAACCAAGATCGCCACCTTTGCAGGCGGCTGCTTCTGGTGCATCGAATCCGATTTCGACAAGGTCCCCGGCGTGCTCAAGACCGTATCCGGCTATACCGGCGGGAAAACCGACAATCCGACATATCGTGAGGTGTCGCGCGGCGATACCGGCCATCGCGAAGCGCTACAGATCACCTACGATCCGAAAAAGGTGACCTATGCGCAGCTTCTCACCGTGTTCTGGCATTCGGTCGACCCGGTCGATCCCGGCGGCCAGTTCTGCGACCGTGGTGTGCCCTATGAGACTGCCGTGTTCGTGCATAACGAGGAACAACGCAAATTTGCCGAGGCATCAAAGGCCCAGGCAATGAAAGATCTCGGCCAGAAGATATTCACGCCGATCGAAACCGCGGCAAAATTCTACCGCGCCGAGGAATACCATCAGGATTACCACAACAAAAAACCGCTCCGCTATAAGTACTACCGCTGGAACTGCGGCCGGAACCAGAAGGTCGAAAAATTGTGGGGCGACAAGGCCTATACCGGCATTCCGAATAAAGGAAAGTCGAGCTAGGGCGCTTTTCGCTTCAGCTGCATCGCACCTGCCCTCTCCCCCTCCCGACCACCCATAAGGATAATCCCGTGGGTGGTCGGGAGGGGGAGAGGGCCGGAGCCGTTAACGACCTAAGTCAGCCCTGCGGCGCGGGCGACCATCACGATTCCCAGTACGACCAGCGCCGACAACACCCAACGGCGGAAAACCTCAAGCGACAGCCGGTTGCGTATCGTGCGCCCCGCGACCATGCCGAGGATCGCCGTTGCCGTGCCGATCAGCCCCGGGAGCGCGGCTTCTAGCGGCAGGCTGCCCTTGGCCGCGAGCCCGATCGCGAGCCCTGCCGATGCCACCAGCACGGTGATGCCGAGAGACTGGATAAGCGCGTCCTTGATCATCGTATCATGGGCAGCACGCGTCGGATCGGTTGGATCGTCCTCCCGCCCCGGGCGGCCTGACCCGAAGTTCAGCGACTGCAGATAGGGCACTGCCGGAATAACGAAAATCGCGGTTGCGCCGGAGATCAGACCGGTCGCCAGACCGATCAGCGGATTCCACAGCTTTTCCATCCGCACGGGCACGCTGAACCGCCTACCGCTGAGGGCGAGCACGGCATAGATAATAAGCATCGTTCCCAGCAGTCCGGCAGCAATCGCCTGGTTGGCCGACGCAATCAGAATGGCCGCTGCCGCGGACCCGATCATCATCGCGACCAGCATCGTCCAGAGCCGAAGCATGATCAGCTTCAGCGCGGTCCCGAAAAAAGCCTGCCAGATGTTTGTCAGCATAACCGGCAGGATCAGAATACCCGCGGCCTGTTCGACCGGCATCCATATCGCCATGAGACCGATGCTGACGGTCGGTAATCCAAGACCGATACCGCCCTTGACCACGCCGCCCGCCAGAAAGACACCGGCAACCGCACAGAGCGCCCAGATTTCATATCCCGCCATGATCTATGGGTAACGCCTGCGGTGCGGTTTTGCCAGTCGGCTGAGTCGGATGGCGGACCCGCGAAGTCCCGTGCCGGCCTTACCCGGATTCGCGCGCGACACGCTACACTCCCCGAATGTCGGATTTCACCTATATCCTCGGCAGCGAGACCCCGACGGGCTGGCGGACCTATGTCGGCTGGACCACGGATCTGGAGGCGCGGCTGGCCGCCCACAACGCGGGGACCGGCGCGAAATCGACGCGGGGGCGGACCTGGGTACTGCTCTACGCCGAGCGGCATAATACACGCGGAGAGGCGATGAGCCGGGAATGGCATCTCAAACGCGACCGACGCTTCCGCAAGGCGGTTCTGCCGACGCATATATCGTCGTAGCGCCTCCCTCGATAGAGGCGTAAGCTCCGCACACGACACTCTCTATTCGATACCGAATTCGATTCTGGCCGATGCTTCGTTTTCTTCGATATAAGGGTGCCGCACCCCGTGTTTCTGTTGACCGACCCCTGCCTGCGTCCCGATGCCCTGTCGCCCGGCGAATGCGCGCGCCTGATCGATCTCTTCGACGCATCGCCGGACATCACGGGCGGACGCCTGTCAGGCGGGAACGAGACGGACACCCGTATCTGTGAGACGCTCTGAATGGACGACACCACGGAAACCGCGTGGATATTTGTTCGGCTTGCCGAGCTTGTCGCCGAGGTTAACCGCGAAAACTTTCATTTCGACCTCGATGAATTCCGCGAAAGTGCCCAGATACTACGATACAGCGCTCCCGTAATCACCTCAGGCGGCACGTCGTCGGCCGGTCGGTACGATACCCATGTCGACATCGGCACCGGCGGACACAGCGCCACGCGAAAACTCTCGCTTTCAATCCAGCTCAGCGCCGCCGGCAGCTATTCAGGGGGCGGCCTGCAGATTGGCGAAAACGACGAGGACTGGTCGGCCCCGCTCGACGCCGGCACGGCGATCCTGTTTCCGAGTTTCGTAAAGCACCGCATCCTGCCGCTCACCGTCGGCACGCGATACGCCCTTGTCGCGTGGGTGCATGGCCCTGCCTTCCGATAGATATTGGAAGGAGTACGGGGTGAAGAATTCAAATATCAGGCAAGGAAAATGGCCTCCGCCGCCCCCGGCTTTGGCCTGCCCCCTTCGGTATGAACTCAAATGCCCTAGAACCGGCTCGCCCATACTTGGTGGGACACCCACCCATCGTTGCGAGTTCTATCGCGCTGACAAACGAATTTTGCGACACCACCGTTGCGCTCTCAATAATTAATTTCGTGTTTTCCACAGACAGAGATTTTTTTCTGGGGAAAAACAGAGGATAATTGGATACGCCAACGTACGGGGCAAAGAATGGCATCAATTTCGACGACTGAATCCCGCTGGATCTGGGAAGGGATCGATTTCCGCAATCTGTTCTGGGTGTTTCTCGCCCTTGGGGTCATGGTTGCAGCCATTATGTGGGGCAACAACTGGGCCCTTCGGTATCTCCATGTCGCAAGCGGTATCCTGCTGACCGGCGCCGACATCCTGTTTGGCTTCCTGGTCGGTCCGGTGCTGCGCGCGATCCCGTTCGAGGCGCGCCGTGCCTATTCGCTGAAAATGCTGCCGAAAACCCTGTTTATCATGCAGACGCTCGGGATCATGGCGCCGACAACCGGCTGGTATCTCGCCGTTCGCATGGGCTATCTCGATCTCGGGTATCCCGAATTCTGGTGGGTCGTTGCAGCCCTTGCGATTGCGACCATCCTCGCCATACAGGGCCTCGGGCTGCTGCTGCCGGCCAATGTGCGCGCCTATCTGGAAATGCGGAAGGAAAACCCGGATCCGGAAAAAATCCGCCGCGTCATGCGCACCTATTTCATGACGCTGGCCTCACAGGGCATTTTCCAGGTGCTGATCATCGTCATCATGGTCAAGTTCGCGACCGGGGTTTAGACAATTTAATCCAGTTTGATTATCAGTTTGCCGGTGTTCTCGCCACGATAGAGCATCTGCAGTGCTGCCGGCGCCTGATCGATACCATGGAGCACATGTTCGCGGCTGACGATTTTCCCCGCGGCGATCCAGTCGCTGAGCTGGGCGACGGCCTCGGTGAATCCGTCCATGAAATCATGCACCAGTAGCCCGGACATCCGTGCCCGGGCGACGAGCAATTGCCGGTGTACGCGCGGTCCAACCGGGATCGGTTCCCATTCCTGAAGACTGGCCGTACCACAGATCGTAATCCGCGCGCCGAGCGCAAGCTGGCCGAAGACCGCATCGCTGATCGGCCCGCAGGTGTTGTCGAAATAAACGTCGACCCCACCGGGACAGGCCGCGCGTAGCTCCGCAGCAATATCGTCTGAATTCTTGTAGTCAATCGCGTGGTCGTAGCCGAATTCGTCCAGACACCGGCGCACCTTGTCCGGCCCGCCGGCGATACCGACCGTGCGGCATCCTTTGAGCTTGGCAATCTGTCCGACGCAGGAGCCGACGGCGCCCGCCGCCGTGGAAACCACCACCGTATCGCCCGCCTGCGGCATACATAATTCCAACAGGCCGAAATAAGCCGTCAACCCGTTCAATCCCAGAACACCGAGCGCGGCGGAGGATGAAGCTTCCGCCGCTGCCAATTTGCGCATCACGTTGCCGCCGTCGCTGACCGCATAGTGTTGCCAGCCGAACGTGCCGCACAGCCTGTCGCCGACGGCATAATCCGCATGACGGGATTCGATAACCTCCCCCACCGCGATCGCGCGCATCACATCCCCCACCGGGACC
>Ga0315321_10002849_pt1 | contig 13442 bp, 10 predicted proteins | sample M180m21515metaG_FD_203464 | JGI IMG/M metagenome (GOLD analysis project Ga0315321, IMG submission 203464) | Ammonia-oxidizing marine archaeal communities from Monterey Bay, California, United States - M1 80m 21515 | ecosystem: Environmental > Aquatic > Marine > Intertidal zone | place: USA... | reverse complement strand
CGCAGCCGCCTTCCGAGACCTGGACAAGCAGTCCACCGAAGCAGACATCAAGATGCTGGCAGACCGCTACGCCAGCACCTCCATCGCCCCGTCCTTGCTGGCCGCAGTCGCTGATGCAGCCGTGCGAGATGCCACGGACGGAGCCGATGCGCTGCGCATTGTCGAGACGTGGCCCAACCACGAAGGAGTCCCCGGACTGGTGGAGCGCTTCCCCAAGCAGTTCCTGCGGGTGGCCGTGAAGGGCCGCGAGGTCAAGGTCACCACCGAGCCCCCCATTGCGTTGTCGGGAGCCTTGACGCCAAAGGTCCGGTGGGTGGTGCGAGACGCCGCTGGTGCTCAGCAGGACTGGGATGTCGCTGCGGGCGGTTGGCTGGCGGAGTGGGGTGTGCCAGCCACTGTGACAGCGGCCCGCCCGGTGCCCACCGATGGCGCCCCTTCGCTGCCGCTGTGCTCGGTTCCAGGATTGCCAAGCGGCGTGGGTCCCGGAGTCGAGGTTTCCGTGGGCGGAGGACGCCTGCTTCACCCATTGTCCTGGGGCAAGGGCTGCGGTCCGGCCGACTGGCCCGCCTTCCTCTCCCTCACAGACGGCGATCTGCGGGGAATTTCACTGCGTCCGGGTCACTTTGTGGACCTCACCTCCGAGGCCGACAAGAGCGGTCGTAAGAACATCCGCGGCCACCTCGGCCAGCCTGCCGGGATTCCACAGCTTCACAACGGCGTGGTGCTGGAGCAGCTCGGTCCCGCCTGGATTGCTTCTCCGGTCAACGGCGGCATGCCTTGGGCGACCGCCATGCCCCCATCGGCGCGCAGTCTGCCGCTCACCGACACGCTCAAGAGCGCACCCACTCCGGCGGGATGGAGCATCAAGTCGGTCAACGGTGAGATGCAGGCCACGGGCACCGCGCTGGCGAAGATGCCGCCCCAGATGCGCACCTGGACCTTCCCCGGCACCGAGGCCCGAATTGTGCCGCAGATGGTCCGCGGCACCTTCGGTCTCATGGTGGGCAACGCAAGTGGTCCCACTCCTTCCGCTCCCATCCTGGGCCCCGCCGCCGGCTGGAAGCGCACACCCGAAGGAAGCATGCTCCGAGAACCGCCAGTGGGTGCCGTAATCGCAGGCATCCGGCAGGTGCAAGGCGACGCCATCGAGACAGCGCTCGGCGTGGCTGCAGGCGTCGGACTGTCCCGCGACCGCATCGTTCCGCTCGACGCATGGGCCGTCGACGTGGATGGCGATCGCATCGCCGAGACCATCATCCGGGCAAAGATCGACGGCAAGGGGGGCATCATCGTGGTCGACCCCCTCGAGGGCAAGGAGGCCTACACTGCCGACAAGGCCCGCGTGTTTGCCTTTTCCGAGCCGATGGTACTCGCCGACCGTCGCACTGCCGACCTTCCGTTCGCCTTCCGCAAGGGCAAGTTCGTGTACATGGCGTGGGGTGCGTCCGAGGTACTTGGCGCCACTCAGCGTCGTCACACCCTGGTGGTCGTGCGGTCCGATGGTGCGGGTGTTCTCAGCGAAAGCTGGGAGCTTCCGGCGAAGTAGCAGGAGCTGCGGTCGACACCCTGCGGGGCATCAGGTCCACCGCAACCACTTCAGTGGCGATGCCCATGCGCGGCGGAAGGCCGAAGTGCCAATTCCCGCGATGCACCAGCAGACGGGCGCCTTCGCGCTCGAAGAGTCCTTGGTCGTAGAGTCCTGCCCAGCCGAGCGGTGACCCCGGCCAGCCGAACATGTCGGTGCCGACCTGCCCCCCGTGGGTGTGGCCCGACAACACCAGATCGAAGCGCCCCGACGGCACGCTGTCAAAGCCTCGGGGGTCGTGCATCAGCAGCAGTCGGGCGTGCGCATCGGCGGCGGGCTGCAGCCCATCGAGCAGGCGGTCAAGGTGGCCTCCCAGGTCGGACCATACGAAGTCCACGCCCACCAGCTCAACCCTCAAGGTGCCTTCTGGGCGGCCAATCTCGACCACTTTTTGCGCATCTTGCAGCCAGGTGATGCCACGGGCGCTGAGCTCGCTCGCGAGAAGGTCGGCCACAGGCAGGTCATGATTGCCCGCGCACGCCACCACCGGCACCTCAAAGGTCTCCAGAAAGTCGAGCAGCCAAGTGTGGTTGCACTCCGAAAACGGCATGACCAGGTCGCCAGTGACCACGATGAGGTCCGGCGCCATGCTGCGGACAACAGTGGCCGTGCGGGCGAAGTCGCGGCTCGTAGTGGTGGGACTGCAGTGCAAGTCAGACAGGTGGACCACCCGGAGCGAGCGGTCCCCGAACCAGGCGTCGAGCTTCACCACACGGGCTTGGTCAGCAGCGAGCACAGTCCACACAGTCCCCCAGATCGACAAGGCGAGCGGCACAATCAGCACGCCGCCCGGCCACATCCAGGTCCCCAGGTCCAGCAGTCCCCCATCCACCACAGAGCCCACCGCACAGCCTGCCCACCACAGCCACCACGCGAGTCCCCCCCACAACGCGAAGGCATAGGCGACCTGTGAGAGCACCACAAAGGGTCGCCAGGCGTCCATTTCGCGGCGTTGGTCGAGCACATGAAACAGCACCCACAGCCCGAAGACACCCGAGCTGAGAGCCGCAAAGAGCCCCAGACCTGCCACGCCCGCCACCCGCGCCCCCACCCAGGACAGCGGGTAGACCGCCATGCACAAAGCCACAAAGAGGGCCACCAGGTGGTCGTTCCAAGTGGTGCCACCGCGCCAGACAAGTCGGAGTGTGGCGGCCAGCGCAACCAAACAGCCAAGCGCCATCAAGGCATCAAGAGAGCCCACCGACTCAGGCGACCTCGTCGCCCAAGATGGCGAAGACCTTGACCACCACACCTTCTCCGGTGATGGCGGTAGCACACGCCAGCCGGCGGTCATCGGGGACTTGGTTGGCTGCCTTGGTCTTCAGTTCATGGTCGGACGGCGGGGTGACCTGCTCGTGCCCAGCGAGCACTTCGACAGCACAGGTGCCGCAAGTGGTGTCGGCGCAGCCAGTGGCGAGTGGACGAGGACCTCGCCCGCTGATGCGAGACAGGGTGTCGCCCGGCTTGCCCTTGGACTCGTAGCTGGTGCCGTCGGGGAGCTCGAAGCGCACGATGTGACGAGGCACGGCGGGGGATTGTGGACGTGGGGACGGGGCGTCGAGGCCAAGCAGCTTCTTGAGACGCTTGCGGATGCCAAAGGGGGTCACGGGAGCTCCAGGGGACCCCGAGTGCGCGAGGGGCCTGACGTTGGGGCGATAACCGACCGTCAGCACTACGGAACCATCGGACCACCACATCGTTAGGGGCGCCGCCTGCTTTGGAGTACCTGTGCCTCGGCTTCTCGCCATTGCCCCACCTGGCCTCGAGCCGGCAGTCGCCCGGGAGCTTGCCGCGCTCGGACATCCCTCAGGCGTCGTAAATCCCGGCCATGTCGCAATCAAGGTCCACGATCTGCCTGCTGTCGCCACACTCTGCCATCAAGCCCGCACTCCTGCCCGGCTGCTGCTTCCCGTGGTGAAGGGCCCGGCGCCCACACTCGATGAGCTGGCCCGTCTGGTGCGCAGCGGTGACTGGTCGCGCTTCTTGGACCGCAAGGACTCCGTTGAAGTCAGCGTGACCAAGAGCCAGGCCCGGATCAGGCGGCAAGATGCCGTCGAAAAGAAGGTAATCAACGCCATCTCCGACGCCATGCGGTCCACACGACCGCGCCGACTGAGGCGCCGCCCGGTGACCCAGCACCTCCGCGTGAGGCTCGAAGGCAAGCAAGCGACCATATCGATCGACGTTGGCGGGGGACTGCTACACAAGCGGGGATGGCGCAAAGCAACGGGACGCGCACCGCTACGGGAGACCCTGGCAGCGTCGCTGCTGGTCCTCGCCGGCTGGACCCCCGATGAACCGCTGCTGGACCCCTTCTGTGGCGCGGGGACCTTTCCCATCGAGGCCGCTTTGATGGCATCGCAGCGCAGTCCCTTCGTGGGCCGCACCTTGGCCTGCAACTACTGGCCCGCCCTGGCCGACTGGCGGTCGCCGAATGCTCAGACCGTCCCCATTCGGGTGCCCATCATCGGCTCCGACCACTCCGCCGAGGCGCTCGTCCGTTCACGCGACAATGCCCATCGTGCAGGCGTATCCGTGCAGTGGATAGCGGCCGACGTCGCCCGGATCCAGGCCCCGAGCGATCCTGGGCTCGCAGTGTGCAATCCGCCCTACGGCAAGCGACTCGGCAATGACAGCGGCTCGGTGCAAGGGGTGTTCAAGGCACTCGGACGGGCACTTCGGGGACCGCTCGCAGGCTGGCGGGCGTTGTTCTTGTGTCCCAACGCTCGACTGGCGGGGCAGGTCGACCGCGATGCCTTCCAGATCACGACCTTCCCGAATGGCGGACTGCGGGTGGGGGTGTGGGCGGTCGAACCGGAATGAACGTCAGGATGTAAGACTCGGGAACCCTTGCGCGTAGGGGCAGTCGGACCTCCCCCTTCCGCACTGTGGAGCACGCATGGGCATCCTTGCCACAGCCCTCCGAAGGTCCGATGCCGCCGCGGGCAAAGCCGCCGAGCTCGCCACGACCTTCGGGCAGCTCGCACTTCTCGGCCTCGGCTGTCACTTGGCCGCAGATCGACTCGACGACCACCTCTACCGGCACCTCACCCGGGCCCAGGACGGACTCGCCGACGTCCTCGTACCCGGGCTGATCCGCATCGGGGAGACGGTGGGCCTCGCGCCCGGCCTCCTGGTGGGCTGGGCAGACTGCTCTCTGGTATCCACCTCCGCAGCCTTGGCGCTGATCATCGAACTGGCAGCCATTGTCGCGCTTGCCGGAGCCATCGTGCTCACCCCCCGAGAGTCCAAGCCCACCTTCAAGCAGTGGTGGGCTGCGCGCTCGGTGCACGCCATGATGCTGCCGCTGACCCTCGTGGGAGTACTGCTGGCCGGCGCCTGGTCCCTCGCGATGGCTGCCGAAGACCTGCTGCCCGCCTCCTCTGTCGCCCCTTGGGCAGCTGGAGTGGTCGCCCTCGCCGCCACCGCCCGCTTCGGAGTGCCTGCGACCACACGGGCACTCGCAGCCCTCGACCCGAAGACCCCCTGGCGCACTGGGTTGAAGCGCGCACTAGTACTGACTCCCATCGCGGCACTGGTGTGGATCGAAGCACTGCCCATATGGGGCGTACCGGGCCTCCTCTGGGGAACGCCATGAGGGGCTGGAGCGAGCTGCTGCTGCTGTCGGCCGTGCTTTCCGCGGCCTGGACCCGCACCCCCATCGGAACCATGGCCCACACCGTCCACGCGGTCTGGACCGGCGAAGACCGGCCCGACCTGCTGGCGAACTTCCGCGCCGAGGTGCCCGACGCCATCTCGACCACCATGCATGCGGTGGCCGGCCGAGCCCACACGGTGTCAGCGGAGGGACAGTGGACTGCGGGACTCCAGGTGGCGATCGCCAGTCAGCTCGGCGGAGACGCCCTTGGTGAGCTCAAGAAGCTGGACAAGCGGCGTCCGGAGCGAGCCCTGGAGCTGCGGGTGCTCCGACGCGAGGTTCGGGACCGAGCCATCCGCCGAGCCAAAGCGTCTGGCGTCCCCCGTCCCCATCGCCTCGAGTCGTATGCACGCTTCCTGCCCGAAGCCGACGCCCGCCGGGCACAGACCGAAGTTCGCGACGTGCTCGCACTGGCCACCGCTCTGGAGCTGTCGTGGCCCGTCGACCTCGACGCTCGCATCACCAGCGGCTTCGGCTACAGAACCCACCCAGTACTGAAGACCAAAAAGCTCCACGAAGGCGTGGACATCGCCGTTCCCGTCGGAACCCCTGTCCACAGCGCGGGCGATGGACGCATCACCCGTGCCCGCGCCACACCGGTGAGCGGAAAAGCGGTCGTGGTGGATCACGGCCACGGGGTGACGTCAAGCTACTGCCACGGCAACGGCTTTCACGTAAAGAAGGGGACCAAGGTCGACCGCGGTCAGCTGATAATGGACAGCGGCAACACGGGTCGCTCAACGGGGCCCCATCTCCACTTCGGCGTGCGCATCCACGGGCGGGCCATCGACCCCGGGCCCTTCCACCGGCCGCACCAGATCTCGGAGGGACAGTCCCTCAACCGCAAGAAAGATCGCGCCGATGGCAATCGTGAAGCCAAGCTGGCCGAGGTGGAGAACAACGGCGAAGGCCTTGGCCACGTCACTGTCGACGTCGAAGAGCCAAAGCGCACGGGAGCAAAACAGCTCGTAGGCGCCAAAGAAGCCGGGCGTGGGGATGAGGGTCATGCCGGTGATGGTGGCGGTCCAGGTGGCCCAGACGGACCCAAGGGTAGCGGGAATACCGGTGAACCCCACCATGACGGACAGGACCCCACCGAGGGTGAGCGCCCACACACCGGTGGTGATGCTGAGAAGCAGGAGCAGCCGAAGAGGACGCCGGGCGAGGGCCAGCAGTCCGTCCCGAAAGCGCCCAGCCAGCCCAGCGATGCGGTCACCGAGGGGTAGACGTCGCACCCACTGCAGGATGGGCTCCCCGACCACCACGACCACCACGGTACCCGCCACACCAATGCCCACCAGGGCGCCGATGGTCTTCTGCCCGGCGCCGACCAGGTCGATGCCTTGTACGGTGAGGCCGTCCGCAGGCAGGTCGACTGCGAATCCAAGGCCGAAGAGCATCACCAGCAGGGCCATCAGGTCGAGTAGGCGCTCCATCAAGACCGCCGCCAGCGCCGAGCCGAGGGGCACCTTCTCGCGCTCCCACAACAGGTATGGACGTACCATCTCACCGAGCCTCAGCGGCATCACATTGATCGCCAGAAAGCCCACGGTGTTGATGGAGAACACACGGCTGTAGCGGGGTGCCGTGCCCTCGCCATGAAGCAAGATCTGCAGTCGCCAGGCTCTCAGGGCGTGGGCGGACAGGTAGCACAACGCCATCGGCACCAGCACCACGACGGAAAACGACGACACCGCTTCGAGTGCATGGTCGACATCGACTCCGCCGAGCGCCAGTCCGAGGAAGAGCACCGTGACCAAGAGGACCGCTGCGAGCTTCAGGCGCAGGCCCTTGCCGCCGCTCAACCGGTCACCTGCTTGCGCGGACGGGTGCGCAAGAGCTGCCAGCTGAGGGGGTCGTTGATGAGCGCCTCACCTTCCGTGACGCCAAATAGCCGGGGCGGTTCCGGGCCGGTGACGTCGGTGCCGAACATGCGGTCCCAGACGATGAGTGTGTTGCTGTAGTTGCCGTCGCGCAGGTGACCGTCGCGGGTGTGGTGCCAGGAGTGAAAGTGAGGGTTGTTGAGCAGCAGGTTCCAGGCTCGGAACCACGGCGTCGACGTGTCGACCCGGAGGTTGGCATGCTGAAAGGCGTCGAACACCACACCGATGCTGAGCGCAGTGGCCAGGACCGCCGGATTCCAGCTCGATGTGTCGAGCAACACCCCGAACAGCACGATGGGCAGGGCACTCAGCTGCAAAAAGTCCACGAAGTGCATGCGCAGACCGGTCGAGGCGTCGAGAACCTCCGCACAGTGATGCACCCGGTGAAATGACCACAGCACCGGCACTCGATGGCCCGCGTAGTGGAGCCAGTAGCGGCTGAAGTCGAGCAGCAAGAAGGCCAGCAGTCCTTGGGCGAGGGGACCCGGCAGCCAATGGGTGGGAAGCAGCCCGAGCTGGAGGTGATCAGCGACCCAAGCAATGCCCGTCAGGCGCACGGCAAACAGCGCGATCCCGTTGATGATGTTGTAGACGAGGTCGCGGTTGATGATGGGCTGGCCTTCCACCCGCGAGCGCAGGCGGCCTGCCAACAGGAAGGTGCCCATTATGAGACCGTGAAAGGGAGCACCCACGGCGACTCCTACAGCGACGAAAGATACAGTACGGCCGTCAACAGACAGCCGCCATCCGCTCGCTAACGCCCTGGCTTCAAGGCACCGCACGGCTTCTGCAATCGCGACGCAGTCCCCAAGAACAAATCGGTCCGCACCTGAACAGGCGCGGACCGAAAAATGGTGCCCAGCAGCTCAGCCGTCCAGCGAGAGGGACACGCCGTCGACGACCTCCGCAGGCAGGAACCACGCCTCAATGGTGAGGCAGTAGGGGTTGCCATCGGGACATACTTCGCAGGTAAAGCCGACTGCTGCGGCGTAGTTGCAGAGAGCAGCGGGGTCGGAGCCAGCGCCAATGAGGCAGCCCATGTAGCGAGAGTCGCCCAGACCAGTGGCGCTGCCGCCGCCGATGCTGGAACCGTCTGCCGCGAAGGTGCCCTCCAGCTGGAAGTCATAGATCGGAATGACCGCGCAGTCGTAGCCGAGCTCGATGTTGGTAGCCGACGACTGGAAGTAGGCACCTTCAAGGGCTGCGTTGCCGAAGTCCCAGATGTCGTAGGCGGGGTTGGGGCTGATCGAGCCGCTCTCCTCGACGCCCTGAGTACCCAGGATGTGCAGCTCCGTGTCTGAAGCGGTGCTCATGCCGATGAGCAGCGGCTCGGTCAGGAAGCTCGCCAGCACGGGGCCGAGGCCTGCGGGCTCGGTGTATTCGGCGTCACCCAGGCTGAAGTTGTAGGTGTTTCCAGCCAGCTCGCTGCCGGCAATGCCAAGCGAAGCGCCGTACTCGCTGGTGGTGAAGGCCACCGAGGAGCTGTCCTGGCAGACATCCACTGTGAGCGTGTACTCGGTGTTGGCCTCGAGTGGGCTGCCAGGGGTCAAGGCGGCCTTGAAGCCTGTGTCGTCGAACGCCATGCTGACGCCCACGTCGACCCCGGCGGCATCGAGCAGACTGGCCACAGGACTGAGGCCACTGGCGTCTTCGTCGAAAGTGACCTCGAAGATGTCGCGGTAGTAAATACCGACCGCGCCAGGTTCAGGAGTAAGATTGGCCACTTCGACCTCACAGTCCCCTTCGCCTTCGCCTTCGCCTTCGCCTTCGCCTTCGCCGCTCACGCCAGTGTCGAGGTACTCGGTCTGGCTGGGGTCCTTGTCGCTGTTGCATGCGACCAACAGGCCGAGGGCCGCAAAGAGCGTCCACTTGATGTTCATCGTCTCCTCCAGGATTTTCTTGGGGACAGGTCCCCGGGGGTCTCAGTCAGCGTCTCGGTCTCAGGTGTCAGGTCTCAGGTACGGAAACCCGGGCCTTGCCCACGTCTCATTGAGGGTGCCTCAATTTTTGCGTCGAGCAAGGACGCCCGAACCGTACCCGTTGATTTCGCCATCTGAAGTCGAGATTCGTCACCTGCTTTGACGGGCCTCCGGACCACTCCGCAACACTGCCGCGATGGTCCCTTGTACGGGGCCCATCGGTCAATCGAGGTCGGGACCGTCGGACAGGGTGACCTTCAACACATACCAGTGGTAGGACGACGAGAACGTGCCCGAGTTCTTGACCCGGACCACCCAGGCACCGCCGTTGTCCACAGTGTCGACGTAGACCTCGGGGTCGGGGTCGAGGTCGTAGCCCGGGCCGTTGTCGTTGGAACCAGCGTTGGAATAACCGTTGTCACCGTCGACATCGGGCTCGTGGACAACGAGCTTGGCGTCGAGCGGCGAGCCAAAGTCGTAGGCCTCGATGTCCACGTGAATGGTGGTGGACTCATCGGGGATCTCGATCAAATACGAGTCGTCGCTGTCACCCACGCCGAGAGTACCGAGCAACCAGTCACCGTCCTCGATGGACTGGAAGGCATCGACCACCGTGTCGTTGACGGCGGACTCGTCTTCCATCTTGTTCCAGTAGACTGGCGGCTCCTTGAGCGTAGTGGCCAAGAACTCCCAGAGCTGCTGGTCGGTGCCCGAGAAGTTCTCTGCCACGATGCCGATGTGGACCTCGTCGCCGGCCTGCACCGGGATGGTGGCACGGGGGTCCATGGTGCCGGGGGAGTGCTTGATGGTGCCCACAAAGGCCTCGCCGGCCTCGCCATCAACCCAAAGAGACATCTGCAGGTCGGCGTAGGAGCCGATGTCTTCACCGCGTGCCCAGCTGCGCAACCAGCCCGACTCAGGGACCGTAAAGGCCACCCAGTCCGTGGCCGACTCCGAGCCGCCTTCATCGGAGTCAGGGGCCAACACACCGCAAGCCCAGAGCTCAGTCTCGATCTCATCGGCGATATCTTTGGTGCTGTTGGGCTCTTCTTCCGGGAAGTCGCAAGCCGGCGGCGGCGGCGCATCAAAGGTGTCACCGGTGTCTTCCGGCTCCGGGTCGGGGTCGGGCTCGGAGTCGGGCTCAGCATCCGGCAGGAACTCTGGGGGCGCGCAGGACATACACGAATCGTACCAGCTCAGGAACGACAGGAGCACCAACGAAAACTTGGAGTGGATCATCGGGGTCGACCTCGTCTCGGAGCGCCACCCGAGCAGCACGAGTCATGGGAGGCGGAACGTAGCTCTGGCACCGTAACTGCTGTCGACGCCACCTGCTGTCGGCAATACACTTGTACCGGGGCAGATGGCCCCCTCGCGGGGCTTGTCCCCAAATGTCCCGAAACCGACGCAGCCCCCGCCAAGCCCACAAGCAACGGCAACGCTGCATCCGTCAAGGTTTCGGATCTGCGTCTCAGGAGGCAGACTCCAGGGGCACACGCAGTCTTCGGGCTGCAACAAGCTGGGATGGCGACGCCCAGCGCACCCGGTGGTCCACACCGCACGGACACGAGATGGAGGACGACATGGCCCGCAATCCGACCGCCTTGGTCACACTCGCGGCACTCGGCGCACTGGCTTGCTCGGGAGGCAGCGCCACCGACAAGTACAGCTTCACCACCCTTGAGCCCGATGCCGAGCTCACCCCCGCGACCATCGACTTCGGCGACGTCATCGTGCCTTACACGGCCACGGAGACCTTCACCCTGCTGAATGCAGGGCGCCGCGAGCTCATCATTGAGGACATCTACATCTCGAGCGACGACGGCAGCGTCTTCAACGTGGACTTCGAACCCACCGAGATCGAAGAGGAAGGCCGCCTTGAGGTTGAAGTCAGCTTCAGCCCCGAGATCTACGAAGACTTCAGCGGCGCGGTCACCATCCTCACCGACGACCCCGAGACCTCCGTGATGGGCGTGCCACTGTCGGGCTCCGGGGTCGACGGCCCGGTTCCCGAGCTGGTGATCGATCCCGGTGCGCTCGACTTCGGCCTCGTCGACATCGGCTCGTCGGCTTCGCTGCCAATGGAACTGGTCAACGAAGGCGGCGGCACCATCACCGTCAATTCGGCGGTCCTCGAAGGCTCGGGCGCATTCAGCCTGACCTCGCCCAGCCTCACCGCTCTGGCGGGAGCCACCATCGATGGCGGCTCTACCCTTCCGGTACTCGTGACCTACACGCCCACCGGCAGTACCGGCGACAACGCCACCCTGCAGCTGGTCACCGACGACCCCCGCAACCCCGATCAGCAAGCCTTCATGCTCGGCAACGGCGGCGGCGACTTCCAGTACCCCGACGCCGAGATCGACTGCCCCGACAGCGTTCATCCGCCCGCAGCGGTCTCGCTCGACGGTCGCGCCTCCGTGGACCCCATGAATCCCAGCGGCGAGCTGCAATACGACTGGACTATCCTGCAGACCCCCGACGGCTCATCCACCACCGATGTGATCGACCCAGGCAAGGCCTTCACCAGTCTCTTCGTTGATCTCGCGGGCACCTGGATGGTGCAGCTCGAAGTCGAAAACGAAGTGGGACTGCGCTCCGAGCCCGATGTCTGCCAGTTCCAGGCCATCCCGCCGAAGAATGTGCACATCGAGCTCATCTGGGACACCGGCGACTCCGACCTCGACCTCCACCTGGTCCAGGGCGGTGCGCAGCCCTTCGAGCTTCCCGGCGACTGCACCTACTGCAACAAAAATCCCGACTGGAACGAGGCAGGCGGCCACGACGACCCCCTCCTCGCGCTCGACGATCGCACTGGCTACGGTCCAGAGAACATCAATATGGACTCCCCAGGGAACGGCGACTACGTCGTGTGGGTGCACTACTTCGACGACAAGGGCGGCGGTGACTCCATCGCGACCGTGCGGGTCTGGATCGACGGTGCGATGGCGTGGGAGGGGAGCCAGCTTCTCTCGCAGCGCCGCATGTGGCGCGTGGGCTTCATCCGCTGGCCCGACGCCGTTTTCACTGACTTTGGCGAAGACCCCGAGCCTTGGACCAGCAGCACGAACTGCGAGTGACCTCAACCCGCGGTATCGGCATCACACCCCGACCGCACTCGCTACTGGCACACACCCTCCTCGGCCGGCCCCCATGGGCTCCGGAGACGACAAGTGACCCGCACCACACTCTTCTTTTTGGGCAGCAGCTTCGCGATCGCGTGCAGCAGCCCTGATGTCTCGCTCAAGGCCCTCGACCCCGACCTCACTCTGGGCGACGAGCAGATCGACCTCGGTGAAGTCATCATCAACGAGACCGCCTCGGCCACCCTGGCCATCATCAACGCGGGCCGGTCCGACCTCGACATCGAGTCGATGGAAGTGGTCGACAGCGCAGACTTCACGGTCGACTTCCCGTCCAGTGTGGTCGCGCCCGGTGAAGAGATTGAGGTCACCATCTCACTCACACCGACCACGGTGGGCGACCTGTCGAGCGATCTCCTCATCGTCAGCGACGACCCCGAGAACCCCCACTACATACCGGTTCTCGCCACGTCCATCGACATTCCAGAGCCCGACATTGAGCTGTCGCACACCGAGCTCGACTTCGGTGTTGTGGCCGCTGGAGACGCTCAGGTCGGGTACTTCGAGATTGCGAATGTGGGTCGGGCGCAGCTCGACGTCAGCTCTGTGGAGCTCAATGGGTCCGGTGCGTTCTCGCTGATGACCTCCGGCGGCTTCTCGGTCACCGATGAAGTGCCGTACACGATGATTGTGAACTACCAGTCCGCCGTCGAGACGGGCGACAGCACCACCCTCGCCATCCACAGCAACGACCCCGACGAAGCCACCGTGTTTGTGGAGCTCCTGGCCAACGGCGGCGGCGCCGTCAACTACCCCGAAGCCGACATTGACTGTCCGAGCATTGTCAACCCGCCCGACACCGTGAGCTTCGATGGCTCCGGCTCGTCCGACCCCGGCGGCAGTCCCCTCACCTACCAGTGGGACCTCGTCGAAGCACCCGACGGCTTCGAGAGCGAGCTCTACGACCTCACCGGCGGCGAAGGCACCGCACCCGTCACCGAAACGGCCGGCCTTCTCGTGGATCTCGCGGGTGACTACGAGGTGCAGCTCCGGGTGCGCAACGAGGAGGAAGTCCTCAGCGCCCCCGCGTCGTGCCGGTTCACCTCCGTCCCCGAGAACGCCCTTCTGGTGGAACTTGTGTGGGATGAAACCGACGCCGACCTCGATCTCCACCTCGCCCAGGAAGGCTACGAGCTGTTCCAGGTGCCCGGCGACGTCAGCTACTGCAACGACAACCCCGACTGGGGTGCCAGCTCGTCGGTCGCCGACGACCCTCTGCTCGAGTACGACTCCACCTCGGGTCCAGGTCCGGAG
>Ga0315321_10002848_pt1 | contig 13442 bp, 15 predicted proteins | sample M180m21515metaG_FD_203464 | JGI IMG/M metagenome (GOLD analysis project Ga0315321, IMG submission 203464) | Ammonia-oxidizing marine archaeal communities from Monterey Bay, California, United States - M1 80m 21515 | ecosystem: Environmental > Aquatic > Marine > Intertidal zone | place: USA... | reverse complement strand
CCCGAGAGAGGCTCAGCCATGAGCAAGAATGATCAGTGCTTGCATTTTGTTGTCTTGCACTGCCTAAAATTAATTATATGGCTAATAGCTACCAAGATGGCGCCCAGCAAAGTGAGTGATTTTTCACCAAATTCACCGAGCATCTCGTGACCAGCAAGCACCGTTAAAAGCAAGACCGTCAGCCCAAGGGCACCACAAACCATGACGCGCCATTGTCGGTGGCGTCGGCATCCAATCGTCAACGCAAAGAGACTCGTAGGCAATACTAGTACCACTAAAAGCTGGTGAAAGCGCTCATCGGCTATCGGCAGCACCGCCATAGAGGGAATTAGCACCAACGCCAAAGGCAGCAGCAAACAGTGTATTGCACAAACAACAGAGAGGCTTATGGATGCTTTATCGAGAACCAGGCTCGCTCCATTTAAGGCCCCTTGACTCCCATTTACCTTCAGTTTAATCAACACAATCCCCGCACAGGCAATCGAACTCAAGTTGCTGGCTGGTCAGATGAAACCCAGCATCGGTCACCGACTTATTCAACGATTGAATCAATTTGGCATCAATACTGACTTCCTGAACACCCGAGCAATTCGTGCAAATCAGGAACTGAGGAATTTCATGGTCGTGCTTACAAGCAATATGCGCACAGGCGACATATTTTTTAGCAAGACTCAGGCGATGGACCAGGTCTTCTTCGCCAAGAAATTCCAAGATGCGATACACCGACATCACAGGCAATTGATAGCCCAACTCTTCACGGCAGTAGTCAGCGAGTTCATATGCGGAGAGTGCTTTTTTAGAATCCAGTAATCCAGTGAGCACCTGTCGCCGTTTTTCTGTCAATCGTGACCCACGACTTTTGCAATACGACTCCGCTTGCTGCAAGGCTTTTTTGGTCGTTTGTAATGCATGTACAGACATGTTCTCCACCTATCGCTTTCCTGAACGTTAATGATATAACATAACACAATGGTGGGCCAGCTGACTTCACCAACGCCTCTAGATACACACCTATCAGTGCGAGCGTCTCGTTCTTTCAGTGTTCGATAAGTACAGCCTGTTTAAGCTGGTAGATTACGCCGGCACTACCATCACTGATCAATGCTAACGTGCCCTGGAGCAGGACGGGCTCCCAAGAGGCCTCGACGCCCTGATCGGCAAAAACTTCAACGACACCTGCGGGCCCCCCAGGGATATCAAAAAAACAATGCGGCGGACTCGACGTCACCAGGAAATGTTTCTGTTGCAAATCTGCGTTCAGCGGCATCATGAAACCCCAGATCTTAACCCTCTCGCCCTGCCGCTCTTGAACACGCTTTGGAAAACTAATTTCCAAATCACCATCCACAAAATCAAGCTTTGTTTGCATCAGCTCGGGCCAACTAAGGTCGACCTCTTGTGTTGGTCCGACAGGAAAATTGTTTCTAGAAAGGCTGATGATATTAAGGTAAACCGAGGCCTCATTCGCACCGAAAGAGACCGTCAGTTCGTCCATGCCCTTTCTTCCTGCCATGATGCCGAATTCGAGAATACCGCTTTCGTCGGTGCTGGTGCGACTCGCTAATTGGCCGGGCGCAATAAGAAAGCTGCTGCCTGACAGAGTAAACACGGCTTCAAGCCCAATAACAGGCTGGCCCTGATCGGTCTCGACAGCTAGTGCAAGATTAACCTGATAGCCCTCGATCACATCGATAATTCGCCGCCCATTTTCGTCGGTATAACCTACTTCGGAGAGAATCTCGAATTGATAGACCTGCTGGTTATTGGACTGCACGGGGGTATCTAGCCCATCTGAATCTTGCGAAGACGCCTGCAAGCAGACGCTAAGCAATAACGCATAAAAAATTGCCTTAATACTGTTGTGTTGCATCTTCACCTCCTCAAGGCGCAGAAAGCGTGCGCGCCACATCAGCACTGTAAGCCTGCCAGGCCGGCAACATGGCTGCGACCGCACCGGCTAACAGCAAGCCGACAACAAGGACATACTCGCTCTCTGCCCAGATCCATCCACTAACAGAAATGGCCTGCCCCTTGCCCCACCAAACACTTAGCAGTTCGATGCCGCCATGCGCGAAGGCCAGTCCAACCCCAATACCGGCAATAGTCAGCAACAAGCCCTCTACAAACAGTAAATTAAATAATTCGCCTCTCGTGGCCCCCAGACATCTCATGACTGCTAGATCATGACGTCGAGCACGCAACGACGCATAGAGCGCGGCAAAAATTGACAGGGCTGCGCCAATTACCAAGCTCCCTGCAAAAGCGTTTAGCCAATTAAGTCCAACACCGACAATCTGCAACAGCCGAGTGATTTCATAGGGTGGAGACGCCGCCTGGAGGTTTGTTTCAGCATTGATTTCTCTCGGCAAGGTCAATGCCGCGATGGGCGAGGAAAATTCAATCAGCAATAACGTAATATCATCGCCATGGCGTATGACGCTATTGTGAAGTTGCCCCTGATCACGCTCTTGCTGCTTCGCTTCATGGGCGTGAGCCTTGGCCTCATGGTCATGCTGTACCGCTTCGTGATCATGAGATGCTACCCCATCCTGATGAGGCGCGCTTTCAGCCGCATGGCGACTGTGCATCAACCACACACTTTCTGTCGAGGTCACAATCAGGCCATCAAGAACGGTGTTGGTTGACTCAAACACACCGACAATTTGATAACGGGATTCTTCGTGACGCTCGCCATCGTCCGACAGCCCGTGCACACCCGCGAAGCTGTCACCCACTGCCAAACCGGTGACCGCCGCCATTCGCGACCCAATGACGGCCTCAAATGGACGTCGCCAGATACGTCCATCGGCGATCTGCGCATCGTAAAGCGAGGCAAATTCCGGGACGGTGCCGATAACACGAAACCCCCGAAAACTGTCGCCCAGCGACAAGGGGATTGCTGAAGCTATTCTCGGGTGCCCCTGCCACCTCTCTATCTCTGCCGAAGAAATGTTGCCCGGTGGTACATCTGCGTGATAAACACCAGCGAGCACAAGCTGCAAGGGACTCCCTTTCGCACCGATCACCAAATCAATTCCTGCCGCGTTCCTAGAGAGTGCTGACGAAAGCTGCGCATTGGCGAGCAAAAGAATCGCAATACTCGCTGTCCCCAGCGCAAGTAACAGCACGTTCACGACAGACGTGAGCCAAGAAGCGAACAAATTAGCGAGCGCAAGCCGAAGCAAGCTCATGCTACATCTCCAAGATTAACAACACGATCTACCTCGCGACGAACTCTCTGGTCATGAGTCACAATGACGAGACCCGCATCAGCATGCGCCGTTAAGGTGCGCATCAGGCGCATCGCATCCGCGGCATTACCATCGTCAAGCGCAGAGGTAGGCTCATCAGCAACTACCAGCGCGGGCCTATGCGCCAGCGACCTTGCAATAGCTACTCTCTGCGCCTGCCCCTGACTGAGTTGGCTCGGTTTCTTCTCTTTCAGAGCGGCTATTCCCAATTCCTCGAGAAGGTTCACCGCATAAGACCGATCTACCTTGGTACGGGAAAACCGCTGCGCTAATAAGAGATTATCTATGACACTAACTGAGGGGATCAGATGTAAACGCTGAAACACGACGCCCATATACCGCCCGCGAAGGCGATCAGTTTCCCGCTCACTGAGTTGCGACAAATCCACGCCATTGATTTGGACATGCCCCCTGATAGGCTGAAGCAGACCCGCTATCAAGTGTATAAAGGTCGTTTTACCGCAGCCTGAGGGTCCAATCAGACCAACACATTCGTGTCTGGCAACGTCAAAACTTGCGATATTGATCAGCGGTTGATCGTAGTGAAATTCAAGATCTTCGACTTGAAGCACACGGTTTTTTTCAGCGGTCATTTGCGCCCACCATCGATATTTATGTTACGTTATATCATATTATGACCACAATAAACTGAAGATGTTCCCAGATCAGCACCACTTGCCAGACAAATAAGATGCTCGCCGACACCGACTGCACAAGGGCATCGTTCACAAGTAGCTTCTGAGTGATGATCGATCTTCGGACGACGCAACCCGGCCGCTGGCAAGACAGTCGATCATTGGCTATTCAGGCATTTTGAAATCCGGGATAAATGCGATTTAAGATTTGTATCCTCGCCTTCTGATTCGCTTTGTTCTTGTCTTTTCCTTAGGCCGCTGCTTCACTGCCCGGCAGCGGCCGTTCTCGCTGTCTTAACACCCATTGCGCATTTTCATTCAATGCTGCGTCTCCCAAATCACGAAGAATTGACTGCTGTTCCGCCGCACTCTCGGTTTGTCTTAACAATCGATGTGCATTCTCAAACACGTTCAGCATATGGTTATATTGTGCCGCCAATTCTCGCTCGGCTAACCGGTGCGCGTAATTCTGGCGCGATGCGGCAACTATTGGCAAAAGGCCCATTATTGCAACCAGCCAGTTACTCGTACTGCCATGCAGGTAGTCGGAGCCAAACGCTAGCAACGCAGCCGCCACCAGCCCCAACATAAAAGTCGCTGTCGTCACCCAGCCAGTTTGCTTGTGTTTACTTAACTTGTCTCCAGCCTTGCGCCGGTAGTAACCCAACTGACCTGAGTTATCACTACCTACCCACCCCATTATTGTGGCTGCAAGTTCATCCCCCGTCGGCTTAAAGCCCGCATCAACGTGTAAACCAATGACCCGCATAACATTGCGGATCCAACCGAGCTGTAAATCTCGCCCTTGAAAAAAACTATCGTGACTGTAACGACTCTGGTTTCCATTTCGACACCACCTAGGGCCCAATAGAACTGAACACGCAAACCTTCAGCAAGCACTCGATAATCCAGATAGCGGCGCTGCCAATCAAGCCCCTGTGCCAGCCAATAGCTACCCAAAGCCAATCCAACAACAAGGAAATAACCCCAGATAAAATTACCTTGACCACTAAAGTCCGCGTAGACAATAAAGCACAACCCAGCAAGAACGGTTGACAGTAAGGTCGTTCTTAATGCCCACAAAACACGCTTTTGATAGCGAGAGGAAAGCGTATCGCTCATGCCGTAAACCTGTCGAATGGCGCCGCAGGCTTCAGCCGCATTTTTTGGAACATCCACGGGATCAAGATCGAAATGTGAGGTGTCACTCGGTAGCGCCCGCGAATCGCGATTAAACATCTGTACACTCTCGAATACGTCAACATATCGCTGAGGAAGAACGGCGACTCGCGGCGTCATGTCGTTACGGGTAAACCAACTTGCCGTACAAGGCTCGAGCACGTCATTTGGTCGTCCAGAAGACTCCCGTGAGCAGACCACGTGATAAACCAAATCACTTTCATCGTCACTAATGTCTAACCGCGATCTGGCTTGCCCGTCAGCCAGCGCACTGACATCGCGTTGATGAAAATCGACAACCTGACCCGTTCCGCCGACAGCTCGGTTATATTTTCCATCCCAAAGTGCCAGTAAGATGTGACTATGAGCCGCCAGAAACGAACCCAGGCGCTCATACTGCAAATCGCGCTGGCGCCCTTGCAACGCTACATCCTCGGCGCGGGATTGCGTCAGCAATGGCAATTCTATCGTACGATAACGCGCTTCAAGACGACTAAACTCCCCCCAAACTTTCATCTCGAAAGTCAAGCTCGTACAAGGACTTGGGCATAGGAAGCACATTAACGATACCGGAGTCGAACTCTGCCGCCACCTCGACAACCAATCTATCAGCGCCTTCTGCCAAACCTGTCAAGACTAAAAGAGGCAGGTCGGGGAAATTGTTTTTGAGCAAGGAGAAAAGCGCTTCGATACGGGCGCGCACGCCTGGAATTTCTGCATCAACCAGGTCTCGGTGACCGGTAACCCCAATGACCAGCGGTATTTGTTGGATTTCGTTTGTGTTCATCTTATTACTTTACCTCAGCTCGCTCCCTGGACTAACAATACATCACTGGCTTTCAGGAAATACGATTTATAATATCTATTGAGGAGATCACTAGTGGAATTCATATCGTTATCAGCCCTCTAGGTCAAACTCTAACAATCTGGCTGCGACTGACCTGGAAAAGATCCTTGCCGCTAGCATTTTTTGTTTTTCCACTCCTCAAACAGTCGAATTTTCTGGCGCGTCGTACCAAACCTTTAGTATGGGCTTGTTTAGCGCTTTTAATGTTGATCCTTCGGAAGCTTTTCAGGCAGTAGCATGGCTAGCGTGGGTGCCCAATTTAATTATGGTCGAGTGGTATTTGAACTCAAAACTAAAAGCGTCGCACTTTATTGGTGTTGAGCGGGGGGAATATGAAAAACTTCTAAAGCCATTCGCCTGTTTCTAAATAGACGCTACCATTATCATGTGACCACAATTTTGGTATTCGGAGAACCTAACCATGACCAGACTTACAAGAAAAACAGTAGCAGAATTGACCCCGGAGCAGCGTGATCTCTTTGATGAGATCATCGCCAACCGCCCTGTCAGGCCCCAGAACGGACACATTGGTGGCCCCTTTGATATGTGGTTGAGAACACCCGAAATGGGTCGTTTACTGGTGAACTTGGCCGGATATTTTCGGTTTAAGTCGTCTGTCGACCGGCGCTACATAGAACTCACGATCCTGGTCACAGGGGCATTCTGGAAAGCGCAGTTCGAATGGTTCGCCCATGAACCCATGGCTAGAAAAGCCGGGGTTCCCAATGACGTCATTCATGCTATCCAGGCTGGTGAAGTGCCTGACTTCTCAGATGAAGGCGACAGGCTTTCCTGGCGCATCGCAAATGAGCTTCACCAGAGTCACGAACTCAGTGAGGAAACTTATGTAGCGGCGGTCTCGAAGTTTGGTGAAACCGGTGTGACCGAGCTCATTGCTTTAGCCGGTTTCTATACCATGGTTTCCATGACGTTGAATGGATTCGACGTTGCATTACCAGAGGGCGCAGCGTTGCCTTTCGTGAAGTAACTTTAACCATCAAAAAGAATCACCAAATCAGCTTGCCTTAAATTTGAATGGTCATTAGCAAGCACCACACATGACTGTTCTTCGGAACAGTGTGGTTTATACTCCCTGTCATCTTTCCTAAATATTCACATTGATCTCCAAGAGGGAGGCCAAACAGCAATGAGCGAACAACCAGAACAGAAGACAGAAAAACCACCCGTTAGTGCCATTTTCTCGCGCGAACCACCGCCGCTACCCGAGGATGCCTATGCTATCCCTATTGAAGAAATCAACATGGTTGACGGGCGATTCTTCGAACGGGATGCGCATTGGGACTTTTTCAAACGTCTGCGAGAAGAAGACCCCGTTCATCTCAACGACTTACCAGAAACCGGGCGATACTGGTCTATTACAAAGTTTGAAGACATCATGTTTATTGACAAGAATCATGATTTGTTTTCTTCCGCCCATGGCATAGCACTGGGGCCCAGAGTCGATGCCGAACCCAACCCTGACGACCTAGGGCTTTCAATGTTCATCGCCATGGACCCGCCTAAGCATGATCTTCAACGAGCAACGGTCAGTGGGGTTGTTGCACCTCCTAATCTCGCAAAGATGGAAATGGTAATACGCGAACGAGCAGGCAAGATACTCGACGAACTGCCCGTCAACGAGACTTTTAATTGGGTTGACAAAGTTTCGATCGAATTGACCACCCAAATGCTCGCCACTCTCTTCGATTTTCCTTTTGAACAACGCAGGAAACTCACCCGATGGTCGGATGTCGCTACCGCAGCACCGGGTACAGGAATCGTTGATTCCGAAGAACAGCAGCGAGCAGAGCTATTGGAATGTCTCGCGGCCTTCACAGAGCTCTGGAATGAGCGAGCAGCAAAAGAACCTGGTTCCGATTTGATTTCAATGTTGGCCCATGGTGAAGACACTAAGGATATGCAGCCTTTTGAGTTCCTCGGCAACCTGATTCTTTTGATTGTTGGTGGCAATGACACAACAAGAAACTCAATCAGTGGTGGTGTTCTCGCTCTCAACCAGTTTCCGGAACAATATGACAAACTTCGAGGCGACCCGAGCCTCATTCCTGGCATGGTTTCTGAAATAATTCGTTGGCAAACGCCTTTACCCTACATGCGACGTACCGCAAATGAAGATTTTGAACTGCGTAATAAAAAAATTAAAAAGGGCGATCAGCTCTTGATGTGGTATGTCTCTGGAAACAGAGACGAGGATGTTATTAAGAATGCTGATCAGTTTCAGATAGACCGAACAAGTCCAAGACATCATCTATCTTTCGGCTTTGGTATCCATCGATGCATGGGTAACAGGCTCGCTGAGATGCAGTTACGCATTCTTTGGGAAGAAATCATGAAGCGGTTCAGCAAAATTGAAGTCGTAGGCGATGCGGTTCGACTTCGATCCAGCTTTGTGAAAGGCATTACCGAACTTCCAGTGCGCATTCACCCTCTCTAGCAGCCGGGGTCTGCTCTGTAGTAACAGCTTTCGCAGAACCTATCGGTATATCGTTCAACTGGATGATTTACAGCAACAAGATGGCTCAAACAACTTAGCTTTTGCATCGAGACCATCACCGGTAGCAAGACCCCCCTTCAGATGAGTCTCAACAAAGCCAGTGCCTGGAAAGCCAGCGTCTGGTCTGAAGCGAAAGCTTGTTTGTTTCTGGTTGATTCCACGATTCCCATGCGCATAGCGACAAGTACGGTCAGCTAATTACCGATCTTATGGTGAATCAGAAATGCTCTCTTAAAATTGCTCCAAACGCTCACCTATTATGGTGCTATAGAGGGAAAGCAGCGGTTACGCTGTCAAAGGAAAAAGCGCTGGGCTACTTTTTATCGCAGAATTATCTTGCGACGACTGAACTAACCTAAGCACGCCTGATACTTGCCTTCGACTAACGTCCAAGCGCTCGTCAATGCCCTGCATCTTCACCTGGTAATGACCGCTAGCGTCTCTCTCTAAGCCGTCTAAATGGCTCATCAGCACGAGAGTGTTACGGTGAATCCTCATCACAAGGTCACCAAACTCTGTTTCAAGATCACGAAGTGTATCGTCAATGAGAACCTCTCCGCCCTCAAGGCGAACTGTTACGTACTTATGGTCTGCTTGGAAATATTTCACTTTCGTTAAGGGTATCAACTTAATACCAGATCGCGTCTTCGCACTAATGTGAGTTCTAGAACGAGAGTGAGAGATTGCCTCTTGCCCAACAATCGTCGCTTTTTGAACCTTGTTTACCTCAGATTTCTTGCTAGGCACACGAAGCTCCTTGTAAATTTTTGTATATGTCATTGTGAGACGACTACAACCTTCATGAGAATGCAATAATAGTTCGATTTTGGTTACCCAAGTTGGCTTCTAACCCAAATAAGGAAAAAACTGGCTTTTTTAGCTGAGAATCAGGGAGCCTCGCAGTTCTTGAATTTCATTATGTATGTTCTATTTGGAATTCTGTTGTCTGTATTAGTATCGGCGCTTCATGAACGTTTGAAGGTGAGGACACAAACACTTTCACAAATAGCCGCTATTTTTGGCGTTGTTTGGGTGGGCTTAATGATTGCTAGTGGAATGATTTCAAATATTGGTATAGCCGCGGTACTCGAACTAGCAGTTAAGGATCCGGAGCAAGCTATGACACTCTTGCGAGCTATTAACACTGTAGTTGAAGGTATAGGTGGCGGGAACGAAATCGTTGGAGGTTTATGGATTCTATTGTTAAGTATTGCAGCTCTAAAAGGTAATGAACTCCATAAAACACTGAACTACCTTGGGGTTTTTGTTGGCATTGTGGGTATTCTTACAATTTATCCTGCTGGAGCCTTCACTGAAATATTTGGCATCAGTCAACTTGCATGGTTTGCCTAGTTGGAAATATTCATGCTCACGAACAGTGAAGGCTGACAAGGCCATAAACACTGAAAAGGCACAAATCCAATTTAAATTTCCTATCCTCGCGCACCGGGAGAACCCTTATGCAAGGACGCCCGGGTCTTCACACACCGAAGACTAAACAGGTCAGAAATGCACTGTTGACCAGGCGCACGCTAGTGAATGCCTGAATCATCATGTTCGAGTTGACCTCTTCAGCACCTGCACCTAACGATGCAACCGTCTGACACTATCTACCCGCCGTCTGTCCGAATTTTGGTATTTGGGGGAATCGAAAACTCTCCACCTCGTTATGCGAGTACCACTAATAATTGCTGGAGAAAAAAATGATTAGATTCAAACAAATGGTTTCCCTAATCGCGGTGGCATTACTTGTCGCTGCAGGCTCCTCGAACGCGAGTGACATAAAGTTCGAATTGAAACGCAACGATGTACCTCGAATAATTGGCGGCACCGCATTGACGTCAGGTGAACGTCCATGGATGGTTTCGTTGCAGGAATATGGCCAACATTTTTGTGGCGGTTCGCTCATTGCGCCCGAATGGGTGCTTACTGCGGCACATTGCGTTGACGGCAGTAATGGGCAGAGCTTGCAGGTTAGAGCAGATTTCGTGAACTTGCAGGATCCAGACGCAGGGCAATCGTCGACGGTTGCCGAGATTATTATCCATCCCGGCTACGCGGACAATCAGCCGACAGATCTGGCACTGCTGCGGCTCGATGTTCCGATGACAGGAATCAACCCAGTGGTGTTGGCAACCGAGGCTTTTATGACAAACTACGCTAGGCCCGGAGCGTCGATGTCAGTCTCTGGATGGGGCGTCACTCAGGAAAATGGTGATATCCCTAATTTGCTTCAGACCACTGATGTGCCACTTGTGTCGAAAGAGCAATGTAATGCAGATATCGCCTATAGCGGAGAAATCAGTGAGACAGAGATATGTGCAGGGTTCCAACGCGGCGGAAAAGATTCGTGTCAGGGCGATAGCGGCGGCCCGCTTGTCATGCACCGGCTAGGCGACTACGTGCAAGCCGGGATTGTGTCCTGGGGTGAGGGATGTGCGATTGCTAATAAATACGGGGTCTATGCGCGAGTCGCGAGCTTCACTGATTGGATTAATTCTGTGCAGGCTGAAGAAGCAACCACTTCCACCACGCCAGAAATCCTTGATATGCAATCATCCGCAGACGGCGACCAGCCGACCATTGGCGTTCCTTTTGGTCCGCTCAGAGCGGAACAGGGTGAGACGATAACCTTCGAAATCAATGTACCTGTGTATGCACTCGTTTTGTGGGTTGATATTCGCGGCGGTAGCGGCGACGCCGATTTAATGTTGTCATTTGATCGTGCGCCGACTTGGGGTGATGTTGACTATGCGCCTTTTCTGGATGGCAATGACGAGCACATTTTGATTGAAACACCAACGCCAGGTAAGTGGTACGTCTCACTTGACGGTTATACGGCGTACTCCGGTGTAGAACTAATGGTTTTTACACGATAGTCGAGCAGGAGGTGCTACCAATCGGTAGCCCTTCAACTTATCGCCCACTGGGAGAAGGCCATGTTTCGACTTACGATGATGATGTACCTAGTTGCAACGGCCACAAGTTGCTCCGCGTCAAAGAACAACGGCCAAAAAACCCTGGAACCGATTTACGGAATTGAATTCACGCAATCCTCAATCAAACTGCTAATCAGTTCAAACGGTTGTACCACCGCAGGGTCATTCGAAATTCGGCAAAATCACGCCGCGATTAGCGTAGTCAGAATCAAAGGTGATTTGTGTCGCTGACGGTCTTTTGTAACCTGGATAGACCTACCCTTCGCAGCGGAGCCTGGTCCTCTATCAGTTAAGAACAAATTTCTCTCGCACTCATCTTTAGAAAAGTGATTGGGCCTTCGTTCGACCTAGCACCGCGCGCAGTTTATTTTTTACATTGACCCGGCTGTCCATCACCATTTCCCAAGCACTTCTGACTCTTCAGTCGCTGATAGTGGCTGCCCCTTGATGTGTTCCATGACGTAATCCTGCACGAGGGACTGACCGCCAGCAGCGTTAAAGATGTTTTCTCCAGGTGCCTTCTTTACAGCCTGCTTAACGACAGTTGCCCAGGAATCACCTTCCCGGCAGGCTACGCCGCGTTCGATATTAGTCACGTATTCGCGGCACCATGCTGACTCTGACCTGAAGGTAGCAACAATACTGAGCTTGCCCTCCTGAAACGATGCGCTCTCCCCTGTTGGCATATGCTCCAACAGGTTAGCCAGCGACGGGCCTGATTGTTGATTAAACACATAGAGCGTTGCGACAGCGGTGACGAGCACCGCAGCAACACTCGCCGCCCAGGGTCGATACGCACCTAAATCCGTTGTTTCCAAATTTGTGCTAAACCGATCAGGAACAGGCTCTTCGTCAATCTTTGCAATTAGTTCTGCAAGGACAACCTGGTCTTGCGCCATCGCATCGTATAATTCTCTTAGATCCGGTTCTTTGAGTAGTCGCTTCTTAAGTTGTGTGGCCTCAGCTGTTGTCAGTTCATCATCCAATAATCTGGATATCTGAATTACGTCTTCATCCTCAGTCATCGCCAAGCCTCCTCAATCGTTTATTCAGCGTGATTCTGGCACGTGCAATCCTGCTCATTACAGTACCGACGGGAATCTCCAGTGCGATGGCAATCTCTTTATAGCCCATGCCGTCTATTGCCGACATCGCTAATGGTATTCGGTGATCATCCGTCAGCTGTGAAAATGCAGCCGCCATGTTGTTCAGCTCATCTCGTCGAGCCACACTTGCTTCGGTACTGTTGAGTTCAGCAAAATCGGATACTGGCGTATCAATATCTTCCTGGAACTCGTTTTGTGGCTTCCTTCGCCGGCGTCGTATTTCATCTATCCACAAGTTTTTGCAGACAGTGAACAACCAGGATCTACTACCTTCCCTGGGAACACCGCTTCTCAGGCAACGTTCCATCGCTATCTGCACGACGTCGTGCGAATCATCTACAGAGCCGGTCAATGAGTAAGTAAATTTACGCATGGTAGAGAGCTCCGAAGCCAACAATTCGTTCAAAGCTTTCCCCGTTAACTTGTCTTCATTACTATCCATGAACGTCAGATCCACACAATTATTCCCACAATTATTCCCACAATTATTCCCACAACGAGGAATAATATTTGGGTAAACTCGTTTATTGCTTATATATACGCGCCATTGTCTTCTATCTTGTGACTACTACCAACCCTCATAAATATTTTTTAATTTTCGCTGCAATAGCATGGTTTTGCATTAGTGCGTTCCCCGCACATGCCCATACACTAGTAAACCTTCAAATTGCCGAAGAACTTGAAGACGAATTAGAGGACGAGCTTGAAGGCGAATTAGAGGACGAGCTTGAAGATGAACTGGAGGACGAGCTCGAAAATGAACTAGAGGACGAGTTCGAAGACGAATTAGAGGACGAGTTCGAAGACGAACTGGAGGACGAGTTCGAAGATGAATTAGAGGATGAGTTTGAAAATGAACTGGAGGACGAGTTCGAAGACGAATTAGAGGACGAGTTCGAAGACGAATTAGAGGACGAGTTCGAAGACGAATTAGAGGAAGAGTTCGAAAAAGAATTAGAGAAAGAGTTCG
>Ga0315321_10002839_pt1 | contig 13459 bp, 8 predicted proteins | sample M180m21515metaG_FD_203464 | JGI IMG/M metagenome (GOLD analysis project Ga0315321, IMG submission 203464) | Ammonia-oxidizing marine archaeal communities from Monterey Bay, California, United States - M1 80m 21515 | ecosystem: Environmental > Aquatic > Marine > Intertidal zone | place: USA... | reverse complement strand
GAAACGGCACCCCCCTTTACGGCTTCATTTACGACCACAGCCGTGACAAAATCCTGCAAGGCGGTCCCGGACTTGGAGCGGTTGAAGGAACCACCCCCGTCCGAGCTGCAAGTGGACTGGTCAACGAAAAGCTTACCTTCTGCATGCATTTTCCAATCCCCACCGCAGACTTGGACGCCCTCCGGCCCAAGCTCATGGAATGGCGGATCCGTTGCCCGGGCTCAGCCGCCATGGGATTAGCCAACGTCGCAACCGGTCGTTTGGACGGATGTCTCGAATTTCGGCCCAAGCCTTGGGATTGCGCTGCAGGTTATCCCATTTGCGAAGGAGCCGGCGCAACCTTCGGCTTTGTGAGGGATTCTTGTTTTCCCATGTCTTCATTCACTCCCTCCATGCCATCCTTTCCCTTCCGGGCGGGCTCCAAGATTTTCATGGAGGAAACAAGCCGGGCGCTCGGACTGCAGGAAAGCTAATGAACCTGAAAGCGCGAAAGCGCGTATTCACCGTTCGCGGTGAGGCAAAGCAACTCGTGACGACCCGACCCGACCATCATCTGTCTGGCTTGCCCTGAATCAAGGGGGCGGCCGTTCAGAAACCACAGGAGTTCACCCGCTCTATTTGCTTTCGGGCGGATCACGAAAGCCTCTTTCACCCGCCTGTAAACAGCACCACTCTCCGGCCTCTCGATTGAGAACAATTCTGTCTGCGTCATGGGTATGGGGTTATCAACAACCCAGGGTATCGGGTCGTTTGGGGCATCTGCCCTTCGAATCCTCGGTAAATCGAAAATTCGGGCAAGCAAAGGCTCGGCTGCGCGCGAACCAACATAGGCCTGGTCTCCCATGCCCGACAACCTGCCGACCCAAACGCCTACTGCATATTTCCCATTGTGACCCACCGTCCATGCATCCCTTCTGCCTGACGAGGTACCCGTCTTGCGCATGAACCAAGGGATCGAGTCGTTAGATAAGTTCTCGAAAACCGAAGAAGACAAAACCCATGAAGACAATTCACGACCTAACCAAGCGCAAACCTGGGGATCGAGAACCGGGACCTCAACCACCGGCTCGTCCGGGAAATACCGCAGATTCATCCGGACACCATTTCGTCCGAGCGTTGCATAAGCATTGGTTAGATCGAGAAGGTTCGTCTCCACTGCTCCAAGAACGAAGGCAAGTCCGCCCTGCCCAACCGGATCCCCGCTAAAACGTACCCCGCAAGCTTCGGCTATCCCCGCAGACTTAGCTGCTCCGACTTCCCGGGAAACCTGAAGGGCAGGCAGATTCAAAGAGGTTCGCAAGGCTTCGCCAGCCGTCACTTCTCCGGAGAAGGTACGATCGAAATTTTCAGGATTCCACCCGGCAAAGGCAGCCGGAGCATCCGACAAAACGGTATTCTCATCCAAACGGCGTTCCGTCGCGGCGGTGGCATACACAAATGGCTTTAGCGCAGACCCAGGGGAACGCCATGCCTTTGCTGCGTTTACCTGCCCACCCAGAGGATCATTAAAATCAAGCCCCCCGAGCATTGCAACCAAGCCTCCGGTCTCGATTTCGATGACCACCACGGCGATATCGGTTCCCACCGGAAGGCTGACCGCCCTTTCCTTGGCCAACCTTCCTACCTCACTTTGGAGTTCGGCATCCAAAAAGGTACGCCCTCCATCAGGACGCTTGACGAGAGCATCGTAAACGAAATGACGGGCAGAGGAAGCGGTCAGATTGCGAGGTTCGAGGCCAACGGGTTGGGACATCGCGTCCAAAGCGTCCTCACGACTGATCATTCCTTCGATCTGCATCCTGGAAAGAACCTTGTTCCTGCGCTTTTTCGCCGCTTCGGGAAACCTGTCCGGGCGCAACCGAGCCGGTGATTGAGGAATTCCGGCCAGAAGCGCCGCCTCAGGCAAAGAAAGTTCTTCCGCAGATCTTCCGAAATACCGGAGTGAGGCGGCTTCAGCACCTTGCAGATTGCCGCCATAAGGAGCAAGGTTGAGATAAGCTTCCAAAATTTCTTCCTTGGATAACCAGGTATCGGCCTGCCAGGCCCGAGCTGCCTCGGAAAGCTTGGCTCCGAGCGTTCGGGGGCGCGGATCGAGCATCCGGCAAAGTTGCATATCCAAGGTACTGGCCCCGGAAACCACCCGGCCCGCAAAGAGGTTCTGCAGGGATGCCCTGCCAATTGAAACGAAGTCAACTCCGGGATGACCCGTAAAGCGCTCGTCCTCGACCGCTACGGTCGCTTTCCTGAGCCAAGGAGACATATCCTCAAGAGATACAGGCAGACGCCATTGTTCCTCCGCCGTCAAGGACCGGGAAAGCGCATGTCCTCTTGCATCGAAAAGAACGGGACTGGAATGCAAGGACTCCAATTGTTCAATGGGAAAGGGATTGGAAGCCAAATGCCAGTTTAGCCAGGAGACGAGCCCGGTCACCAAAAGGAAAACCAGACCAAACAAGCGCCTGCGCTTTAAGAAAACTCTTTTCAGCATGCCGAACCCAATCATGGAACAGCCACCTTTACCGAATCGATTGGACCAAGTGAATTCTGGGTCTCGTCATACATGCAGGATGCTTGGATTCCCGGCATAAGAAACTCACCACTTGCCACTGCCCGGATGGCGTAGCGAAAGACTTGAGAGTCTGGTTTTGCTGACGCGAAAAGAACCACCCGGTCGTCTAAAAACTCCGTCCGGTCTGCCCGTTCGCCCGCGTTCAAGGTTTCTCCGGTGCCCGACAGGCGGACGGCTGATGTGGCCAACCGGGGGTTTTCCACCGCAAATCCGCCCGGCAAGGCATCGACCACGGCAACGTTATGAAGATTCGGCCCCTTTGACTGTAGCATCACCTCGACCCAAACGAGATCCCCTACGGACAGTTCCAGCGAATTGCCTTCCACACTATTCCAATCCCGCAGAACCGTGCCATCGGCGTCCAACCAACGGCGGCGTGCGGTAATGCCGCGGTCGATGGGTTTCAAAGATCCGGGAGAAACCAGACCCTGCGTTTGCACGGACACGAAAACATTGCCCTTGCCGGAAGAGGCAAGCTTGATCGTCCCCGTATCGTGAACGGATTGCCCGAAGGTACTGTCTGAAGAAAAGGTCGAACCCTTGAAACCTGCACCGGACAAACTTCCGGAAAAGTCGGTATCCACGTTTGCCTTCCGGGCATGCAGTTTGCAAAGCGACACCAGAGCAAGCCCGTTATCCAAGGTACTCGGCCATCCGAAGTCCCTTTTCGCGCGCAGAATCCGTGCGGAAAGCGTTCCCACCCAAGGATGTTCCGGATCGATGTCCAAAAGAACCGAAAGCATGGTCGCGCGGGCGGCGGTATCAGAGGTTAGCCGTCCATTGAAGGTACGTTTGACTTCCTTCTCCAAAGCTTCCTGACGCAAACACCTTCTGGCTAGATCCGGACGACCACTTGCTTGCCATGCTCCGGCCAATCGGGCTAGTCCAGCAAGATCCAGGGATTCCACCTTGTCGAGGAGGTAGCGTTGTCTCGATTTCTCAGGCTTCCCGAACATGGCCAAGGCCTGACAAATAAAGGCCTGTTTGTTTAAGTCATGCTCACCGGATCGAAGCGCTTTGCGAAGATACGACACCAATCCTCCGAGAAAGTCCTCGTCTATTTCGAAACCCGCAGTCTTGGCTTCCATGAGGAAACCCGTGGCATAGCAAGTTCCCCAAAGATAGGGATTGGTACCGCCCGGCCAATACGCCAATCCACCTGAGCCCGTTTGCATGAGCTCCAGTCTCTTGATTCCGGCCGAAACCGATTCCCTTGCAAAATCCGCCTTCGATGCGTCCAATAAAGCGGAAGCGTAGATCATCGGTATGGCCTTGCTGGTAGTCTGCTCGACGCACCCGTAAGGGAAGCCGAGCAGTTCTTCCAACGCCGGAACCAACTCGGTCACGGGGGATGAGGAAATGGTTACCGTTCTTTTCAAACCCGAGGCGAGAAAACGTTCGGGCAACTCGATCAATCGTTCTTCGCCAGCCTCCATGACAAAGGTTTCGTACTCAGCATCCAAAGTTGCCGCAGGTCGTACGGGGAACGCCCCTTTTGCCAAGGCCGATTCCCCTCCTCCGTTCGCCTTGACCGAAACGAGTACTTGTCCCATTGCGCGTTCCGCTTGCAACTCGAACCAACTGGTTGCGGATTCACCTGGCCGAAGAACAACAGTACGAACGGGGCCATCCAGTAAACGGGCTGGACCGGATAGCTCGAAAACCGTTTCGACCGTTAGTTTCTCCTCACTCGTATTGAATAGGGTAACCGGGGAAAGAAACTTGTCCCCGGGAGCTACGAACCTGGGGAGGGAAACCTCGGCCAGCAAAGGAGTGGTTACGGTAAGCGGACTTTCCGCCGAACCAAACGAGTTGCCGGCAACCGCAACCGCCATGAATCGCAATTCACCGGTAAAATCTTCAGGAAGGCTAAATTTCGCCTTCACCAGTCCGTCCTCACCAACCGGGACGAATTCATTCCACAGAATCACGCTTTTGGGGGGCTGGGCTTTTACCAGTGACCGGCGGGATGCTCCCCCGGCTCCGAATCTCTCCATCGAACTGGAGCGCTTGTGATCAGGAAACAGCTCGAGGTAAAGGTCTCCGGAATCAACCACTGCTCGCCACGGAGCAAAAAAGGACTTCGAGGGCGCGGGCGTAGGGAAGTCGGTAACCGACAGGACACCCTCGTCAACCGCCCAAAGATGGACATATGCATTTTCGGAAAGGTTCGTGCCTACCTTGACTTCCACCTCGGCTCCTGGCCTCGCTTCGCTTGGAAGTTCAAGGGCAAGCTCGATCTTCCTAGGGGAGAAATCCGTTGCCAAACGCACCATCCCGTAGGCCCGGTGAGGTTTCCAGTCCGAAGACTTTGCATCAAGCGGGCGAACGACGGAGGCGGTAACGAACGCCCCGCCTGGCATACGTTCGGGAAGCGGCACCTCTATCTGCACCTTTCCTTCAGTCAGGGGGATGCTCTTTGCCCAATCCACTCGGTCAGTCTCCAGGGTCAAAAGAAGTTGTCCCTCAAAAGGTGAATTAACCGACACCTTGGCCGTTTCTCCGGGTTTGTAGGACTCCCGGCCCAAACTCAATTCAACACGATGTGGCGACCGGGCTACCGAGACCGGACGGCCTGGCCTACTGACTTGGAAACGAATTTTGGTCAATGCACCGCCCACCAAATCACGGGCCACGAGTTGCCAATTCCCAGACTCTTCGCAGAGTATCTCAGCTTTCGACACGGCCTCCCCTTCTACCTGCTCGACAAGCAATTTTGACCGTTCAATTGCATCTTCCCGTCTGCTCCAGGTCCAGGTTCCATTCACTTGCTTATGCACCCAGTCCGATTCGATCTTCTCCAGAACGAGCTCGACGTTCCCGACCGGAACTTCATCGGCAAGTGGGTTGCAAGCTACCAGTTCCACTAAAAACGAGCGGTCAGCAAGCACAGGCCCTTTGGCAATCCGGACGCCTACCATTCGGGGTGCGTTAAACTTGCTCAACTCAAAGGAATCACTGACCGTTGCCCCACCCGGCGTGGTTACGGAGACATACCCCGACCCCTTCCAAAAGCCCGGAGAGAGCCGATCGGTCGCAGGAAAGATCAAGCCCTCCCCATCCAAATCAGTCTCACTTCGAATCGCTTGAAACGCAACCTTCCCGAAAGCGGATGCGTCGCCAAAGACAAAGTCATCATACCCAATCACCTCCAAGGGTGCTTGCTTCCATTCTCCGCGCACTTGAAAAGGCATGCCGGCTGCCGCCACCCCGAAAAGATAACGGCTCGCAATGATCACCTCGGGTAAGTCCGTTTGCCCGAACCAAGGTTGAACGGGCTCGCTCTCGACCTCTAGCCTGACTGGCATGAATGCTTCCACTCCCGTTTTGATCACCGCGATCTCACGATCCGAGCCAGGAAGGAAAAGTCCGAACCTCCAGACCCCGGTCCATGCCTCCTCGGGCGTTTGGAAATCGTGATGGAAAACCCCGCCCCGAGCCATACTTAGCGGAACTGATTGAGCAAGTTTCCCATCCGGGCGGAATGCCCGAAGCTCAAGCGGGGTCTTTTCATCCGGTTCATTCCCGAACTCGTCCCTGACAACTCCGGTTAGACGGACGAGCTCACCCGGTCTGCGTACGCCCCTTGCGGCGTACAGATAACCGTCCAACCCAACGGCCGGATCACGTCCGTCCTTGGCAACCTTGGGCAAATCCCATTTTCTTTGATCAAGACGGCGGAAGCTCAGATCATCTCCCTTTTCAGCCACCACCACCCAAGGAGCGCCAGACGGATGATCCTGCGAAGCGGTCAACTCGACCAGACCGTTCTCATCTGTCCGACCCTCTGCCAGGTGTTGATTCTTGGTCGAGAGAACGAACACCTTCACTCCATCGACCGGCTTTCCGTTGCCTAGGGAGGTTACCCAAGCCGTCACGCCAGCGGGATGCGTCTTCGTAGTGATCATGAGGTCGGTCACTGCCACGACCGCCTGATCGTCACGCCAACGGCTCTCCTCGTTCTCCACCTGCAGATAATAGAGACCGAGAGGTTTTTCAATCCAGTCACTCAAGTTGATCACGGTTGTGCAAACGGAATTCCCGCCATCCCTTACCGGCTTGACGGTTGAAAACAATTCCCGCCCGATGCGCTCCGGTCGGTAACGCGAATCCCCCCGCAAATGAGAAGCCAGGTTATTCGGATAAATTTTCGTAGCGCTCAGTCTGAGGTTTTGGATCGAGCAAGTCTTTAGCTCCACCTCCAAGTTGCCTTTCGGACTAAGTACGCCATGATCCTGCACAAAGGCAACCGATGGATAACGCTTGGGCATGACGAAAGAAAAACGTTCACCAGCGGGCAAAACTTCGCCCTCCTGCGAACGGACGTCACTTTCGACGGTGGCGACAAAATATCGGTCAATGGACTCGAATGCCCCATAGAGACGAATACCCTTCTGGGTCCAGCTTACGGCAAGCCCTTCGATTTCAGGGACCAAGGTGACTTTGGGTCTTTCCTGAAGTACGTCCACCAGTTTGTTGAACCTCAGTTCAACCGTGCATTTCTCATCAGTTCCCAAGCTCCAGGGTGGACGGGCGCTCAATGAGCAAAAGGCAGGCGAGATAAAGATCTTGGAAGTAAAAGCCCTCTCCAACCCCAAGGGACCACTCACCCCGGTCATTCCCTTTTTCAGGCTAACCGCGATGGAACGTCCGTCAGGTTGCTCGACCGCAACAACCTGAACCCGCTTCCTGCCTGCTCCGAGGACTTCCTTCTTCAAAACCTTCCCATTCGAATCCACGGCTTCGAAGCATTCCGCTAGAACATCCGGTTCGACATCCGAACTAAAGCGCAATTCGATCTCGACCCGGTCGTCTTTCCTTCCCCGTTTTTCACAACGCAGAACCTCCAAGGGCGATGATTGCAGGAAAAAGTCCCCATTCCCCTCGAGGGGTTCTCCCAATTTCTCGGTAAAACGCTCTGTGGCTTTAACCGAAAACCTATTCGCTTCAGGCAACGGACGGACCAGTCGATACTCCATTGCATTCTTTCTGTTCCACCTCCAGATGCCTTCCGCCTTAGGTTCGATGGTAAAAGGAGTCCAACCGACCGGTTGCCCGATCATCCCATCGGGAATCAGGTCCCGGTTGAAAACCACCAGCAAACGGTCAGCCCGTTCCACTCGTTGATTCGGTTCAAAGGCCGTGACCTGCAAACCATGGATCTGCCTGCCTTGCTCGCTTGAGCGATCGGTATTTACCAATTCATTCCTGATCCAAAGCAAACCGACTGCATTCAAGACAAATGCCGCCACTACCAATTTCCACACCATACTCTTATTCATAGATTCCCTTTCCCTGACTGTTATACTTTTCCCCGCAAATTTCCAGGATTCCCATCCCTTTGCACCGACTGTAAAGCATAAGACTGCAAACGTCGCCAAAACGTTCGATTTGTCTTGAGAACAAGCAATTACAACTTGACCCGATGGGTCAACCTCGTAATGCTCATCCACCTTCCTAAGCGGGCATAGTTTAGGGGTAAAACCCCAGCCTTCCAAGCTGGTGTCGAGGGTTCGATTCCCTCTGCCCGCACCATTCTATCCCAACCTTGCAAAGGTTAATCGAGTTGAACCTTCAAGACTGAGCATGGATAACGAAATCTTAGAATTACTGGAACGCGAATCACCCTTTTTCCACAGCCCCATTCACGGGATCAAGCATTGGAGAACGGTGGAACGAAACGGACTGTATTTGAGTAGATTCACTGGAGCGGACGAGGGGGTGATTTCTCATTTTGCCTACTTCCACGATTGTATGCGCGAAAATGAACAGATTGACCCCGGACATGGCTTGCGGGGCGCCGAATTTGCCGAAGCGCACAGGGATTCGATCCGTCTCGACGAGCTCCAATTCCATCAACTGTTCGAAGCGTGCAAGCATCATACCAATGGCAAACCGACGACCTGCGAGACAATTAGTACTTGTTGGGACGCAGACCGATTGGACATAGGAAGAGTGGGGTTCGAGGTTGACCCCTACTACCTCGCTTCGGAAGAGGCCAAGAGAATAGCAAGATGCAAAGATTTCAGCTCGCTTGGAGAACCGATTGAATAGCCGTTTGCCTGAAGGCGTCCAACCCACCGTGGAATCCCTTGGGAAAGGAAATCGGCAAACAGCAGTCCCTCGGGCTTGACCGTAAAGTCGACTTGACCTAGATCAAACAGGCTCGTTGCCCGAAAACCGAAAGCATCGAGGCAGTCGCTTTACCCGCAAATTCTCAACCTATATACACTCTCATCATGGAGCAGTTCGATCAAGTCTCGGTCATTAAAAACGCAAACGTCTACTTCGACGGCAAGGTCACAAGCCGGACGATCGTCTTTTCGGACGGCACGAGGAAAACTCTGGGAATCATGCTTCCCGGAGAATACGAGTTCAACACAGAAGCCCAGGAATTGATGGAAATTCTAAGTGGTGAATTGGAGGTCCTTTTACCCGACTCCGAAGCAAGAAAATTTCATGGAGGCGAGAGTTTCGAGGTGCCGGGAAACTCCAAATTTCAAGTCAAGGTCACCACCATTACCGATTATTGCTGTAGTTTTATCGATTGATTCAGGCGCAAACTGCCTTCCCCGGGCCTGAACTTGGCTAAGCGAGCCGAGGAGGGATATTATTCGTTCGGAATGACCACGGGAGCTTCGAAAACTTGAGGCTCTTCTCTGGTGATCGGTTCGCCAGTGACCGACCAAGTCTCAAGGCTCACCCTCAGCCCGTTCTCGAAACGCGCCTCATAAGCTTTCCGTCCATTCTCGTGGAAGCCTGTAAAAACTCCGTTCTTCTGATCGTTCTTGAACATCCCGCTTTCTTGAATGACGCCGTTAATCCACCAACTCGTAGAAGGCCCGTTCAATTTTCCGTTTTCGTAAAAGATTTCCTTCAACTTGTTTCCATTGGTTTGCCAAGTCGTGTGCCTGCCCTCCATTTGGTCATTCAAAACACCGTACTCCTTCCACTTCTGTCCATTTTCGCGCCATAAGACGTACATGCCGTTCATCTTACCTTTGGCATAGGTATACTCTTTCCATTTCTTCCCTCCTTCATGCCACCAAATAACGGGTCCTTCCTTCTTCCCTTCCACAAAAGTGACCTCACGCAAAACCTCTCCGCTCTCGTAATAGGTTTTCCCTTTACCGTGCATTTTCCCTTCTTTCCAGGGGGTGTCCTTCAATTTAGGACCGTTATCGTAAAATTCGGACGACAAGTACTTCCCATTTTCGTCAAAATGAATTTCCTTCCACTTCCTTCCGGTTTCATACCACCAAGTAGTCGCCCCATACTTTTTCCCTTCCTTCCAATTGGCCTCCATCAGTTTTTGGCCATTCTCGTACCATTCGGCCCATAGCCCGTTTCTCAATCCGTCCAAGACCCCATACTCCTTTTGCGAGGAACCATCAGGGCGCAAAACCTGAACCCTCCCGCTAAAAAGCTTTTCCGTATTTCTGTAATAGATCAGGTTCCCCTCGCTCTTTCGCCAACCAATATCATCATTGGTCACGACCACCTCTTCCTCTGCCCAGGAAAAAGAACAGAAGCACATAAGCAACGCTACGGAAGTGCAAAACCTCACGTAATCAAAGGTACTTTTTCTGCGCACAGGGTCAAGAGATGATATTAAGCAGATTCGGGAGGTTTGCATATTCCATACACAACTTAAGAAGGCACCCTGGCGACGCAAATGCAAAGGTCGCGCACAGGAGGAATTCCGAAAGAACGCAGAGAAGCCTTGATCAAACGACGTTGACGGTCAAATGAAGTAAGGATGGAATTTGATCAACTCGGACATATGAATCCCAACCTAAGCAAAAATCACCTGATGAAACACTTCTTCTCCGCTCTCCTGTTGACCCTGCCCTTCTTTTCACATGCCCAGACATGGTACAAGGGCAACACCCATGCTCATACCACGCTCTGCGGGCACGCCGACTCGAAACCGCCGGTCGTGGCCCAGTGGTATCATGACCACGGATACAACTTTGTCATCCTAAGTGAACACAACAAGTTCATCGACCCCAAGACAGTCAAACTGAAGGGGAACGTCCGAAAAGACTTTCTCCTCGTCCCCGGCGAGGAAGTAACCGGACACAAGACCATTCACAGCACGGCCATGAACGTAAACCGGCTGATCCCCTGGAACTTCAACCACCAACATCGCGCGAAAATCATCCAAAAACACGTCGACGAAACGGTCAAGGCGGGGGGGGCCACCATCTTGAACCATCCGAACTTCGGTTGGGCGGTTCAGGCCAAGGACATGTTACCGGTCAAAAAGCTTTACCTATTCGAACTCTACAACGGTCATCCCTCGGTTCGCAATTTCGGTGACCCCAGGCATCCCTCGACCGAACAACTCTGGGACGATCTTCTGACTCAAGGCATGACCATTTACGGAGTAGGCTCAGACGATGCCCACCACTTCGCCGAGTGGGCTCCCAAGAAATCCAACCCCGGTCGGGGATGGGTCATGGTTCAGGCAAAGGAACTGACTTCCAAAGCGCTGACAGATGCAATGACAAGGGGGGACTTCTATTCTTCCTCCGGGGTAATGTTGAAGAAAGTAGTCCGGCATACCGATGAAATCTCCATCGAGGTAGACGAAATTGCCACGGACAAGGAATTGGCTTCCCCCATCCTTATCGGACGCGTTGTGAAAGAGGGAAAGCCCGGCTACTTAGTTGAATTCATCGGCCCCAAGGGGAAAGTCATCCAATCGAGCCTTGAGACGAAGGCTTCATGCCCAGTCAACCTCCCCTATCTGCGATGCAAGGTGACTCGTCGCATTAAGAGGGATGACGGTTCCCTGCTTGAGTACTATGCGTGGACTCAACCGGTATTCACAGACCAACGGACAGAGAAATAAGATCGCGAATGAGGATGCCAAATCAGCCCGAAAGGTTTCAATTTTTTCAAGGATTTGCTTTCTTCCATCTTGCAATGGTCGCCCTTTGGCAACTATAGGAGTCCACATGAAATCAATATCCTATCTTATCGTTTCCCTTGCCCTCCCCATTCTTTGCATCTCGGCCAAGAAGCAGTTCTCCGGGACCTACGTCGACCCCAAGGATCCCAACATCCCGGCCGACTTTGCCTTTCAAGGAGAGTATTCGGGCAATGGGATGGGAGCTCAGGTCATCGGACTCGACAAAGGAGCATTCCAGGCCGTTCTTTACCCGGGAGGATTACCTGGAGCAGGATGGGACGGAAAGAACAGGAGCCTCCTTAGTGGAAAACTGGAAGGTAAGAAAGTTACCCTAAGCCCCGCCGATGGAAACAGAAAGTACCTTGCGGGATCACCGGAAGCCTTTAGCGCGACCAAAAAGTTTCCTCCCGAAGGTCACAAACCCTATTCCGGAAGCATTGCCAAGGGGACCTTGACCCTGGGCAAGGATCTAAACTTGAAGAAAATCACAAGAACACCCCCGACAATGGGTAAAAAGGCGCCCAAGGGTGCAATCACCCTCTTTGACGGCTCGAACAAGGACGAATGGCAAGGAGGCCGGTTGGATGAAAAAACGAAATTGCTCAACACGGACGGTTCGGACATCCGCACCAAGAGGAAATTCAACGACTATCATATGCATATCGAATTCCTGCTCCCTTACCGACCGGCAGCCAGAGGTCAAGGCCGGGGGAACAGCGGCTTTTACCAAATCGACCACTTCGAGGTACAAATTCTCGACTCCTTTGGCTTGGAGGGCGTAAACAACGAATGCGGTGGCATCTATTCTATCAAGGACTCCGATGTGAATGCCTGCTTTCCCCCACTTAGCTGGCAAACCTATGACGTCGACTTCACCAACGCCAAAACGAAGGACGGAAAGAAGGTCAAGAACGCCAAGATCACCGTTCGTTTGAACGGAATCGTCATCCACGACAATTTCGAGATTCCGAGAAAAACCGGAGGATCCCGTGGTGAACCGGAAGGCACGCCCGGACCAATGAAGTTACAAGGACATGGCAACCCCCTTCAGTTCAGGAACATTTGGATCGTCGAGAAATAAGCTAAGGTTTCGACACGAATCGCAAGCATACCGGGCACAGACTAGAAACGGATAACCCGGCAGGCTTGAGCTTTCCGGTCTTTGGGGCAACGAGACAAAACCTAACCTCGTTGCTGTTTAGGTTGGCTGTCAAAAGTAAAGTTTCAGGAAGGATCCAAACAAAAGCGCCCCGGAGCTTTTCCGACCGAAGATTGACACGTCGCACAGGCAGCTTCATTTGGTTTTTTTATATATTTAAACTATTTCTCGCAAAAATCACCCTCCTGGGCTATCTTATGGAAGAAGTTAGCTTATGAAACTGAAGAGAAAAGCACCGCTCGTCATAGGAGATCGAGTTATAGAAAAATTTCCAATTGGCAAAAGAAAGCGAATCGGAGAAATCATGTTCATCATTGAGAGCAGAAGACGAAAATTCGAACTCTTGCAACTCAGCCATCACGATCTTTCGCCTCTTCATCGTCACAACAACGAACAATTAAAATTCTTCCGTCTAAGGGAAGATCAATGCAAAAGGCTGAACGAATTCAAGTACCGGGAGAAGACAACCTTTTGCATCGGTGACGTGATCAAGCATAAAGGCCATTTACGAGTTCGCTATGGGAAGATCGTTAGCTTCGTTCATCCGGAAGGTTTGTACACAGAGTCGAATGAAAAAGGATATAACGGAAAGGACTTGATCGAGTGCGTGGAAATCGAACCGAGAAAAGGGCTGGCCATCAAGCTAGACTCTGATGGGGATCTTAAGCGCTTCGTCATAGGACCGTCTCATTGCAAGACCTGTGACATTTTGCCGATGGATAAAAAAGGCGGCGTAAGAATCAAGAACTTCAGGCAAATCCAATGAGGCACTCGCAACATACCAAACACATGAAGCACGAAGCGCTTCAAAATT
>Ga0315321_10002836_pt1 | contig 13467 bp, 18 predicted proteins | sample M180m21515metaG_FD_203464 | JGI IMG/M metagenome (GOLD analysis project Ga0315321, IMG submission 203464) | Ammonia-oxidizing marine archaeal communities from Monterey Bay, California, United States - M1 80m 21515 | ecosystem: Environmental > Aquatic > Marine > Intertidal zone | place: USA... | reverse complement strand
AGAGACATCTTTCTTAGATTTAATCATCAAAGCTTGTTGACCAGTAATTGAAGTTAAATCAGCTACTGCAGCATCAATTAATTTTCTATCAGAAACTGCCTCACCAACACCTTGGCTTATAACAATTTTCTCAACTTTAGGAACTTCCATTACACTTTTGTAATTGAATTTCTCTTTTAATACAGGAACAACTTCATTTCTGTATTTATCTTGTAATCTAGGCGTATAACTCATTTAAATTTCCTCCCCAGTTTTTTTTGCAAAACGAACTAATTTATTCTTCTCTCCCAATCTTCTACCAACTTTAGTTGTTTCACCGTTATGAACTAACATCACATTAGATATGTGAATACTTCTGTCTTTATCTACAATTCCACCATCTGGATTAGCTTTATCCGTCTGAGGTTTAACATGTTTCTTATTTACAACAGAAAGACCTTCAATGAAAACTCTTTCTTTTTTGTAATCGAATTCAAGAATAGTACCCTGTTGACCTATTGCTGCTCCAGCAATTACTTTAACAGTGTCTCCTTTTTTGATTTTAAATTTCTTCTGCATGATCATTAATTTTAAAGTACTTCAGGAGCTAATGAAACTATCTTCATGAATTGCTTTTCTCTTAATTCACGAGCAACAGGACCAAAAATCCTAGTCCCTCTCATTTCACCAGTATCGTTAATTAACACTACCGCGTTATTATCAAATCTGATGTAAGAACCATCTGCTCTTCTAACTTCTTTTTTAGTTCTAACCACAACCGCTTTAGAAACTTGTCCTTTCTTAACGTTACCAGATGGAGTTGCTTGCTTTATAGAAACAACTACCTTATCTCCAATTGAAGCATATCTTCTTTTAGTTCCGCCTAATACACGAATCACTAAAACCTCTTTGGCTCCACTGTTGTCTGCAACTAATAATCTACTTTCCTGCTGTACCATTATAATTTATTTTGCTCTTTCGAGTATTTCAATTAATCTCCAGTTTTTCAATTTACTTAAAGGTCTGGTTTCCATTATTTTGACAGTATCTCCTTCATTACAATCGTTCTTCTCATCATGAGCAATGAATTTAGAACTCTTATTCATGAATTTTCCGTATTTAGCATGCTTAACACGTCTTTCAACCATAACAACAATGGACTTATCCATTTTGTTACTAGTTACGATACCTATTCTTTCTTTTCTTAAGTTTCTCATATCTTTACTTGTTCGCTTCCTGTATTTCTCTAGCCTTAAGCTCAGTATTAATACGGGCAATATTTCTCCTTAAATCTCTTAATTCTATAGGGTTCTCTAATTCAGCCGTTTTATGATTCATCTTTAGCTTTGATAAATTAGTGCTATTATCTTCTAATAACTCTGCTAATTCAACATTAGTTAATCCCTTTAATTTTATTTTAAACTCAGTTATTTTCATCTGCTTAAATTTATGCGTAATCGTTTCTTACAACAAATCTTGTCTTTAACGGTAATTTTTGAGCAGCTAATCTCATTGCTTCTTTTGCTACTTCAAAAGGAACACCGTCAGCTTCAAAAAGAACTCTTCCCGGTCTAATAGATGCAACCCAATGATCAACAGCACCTTTACCTTTACCCATTCTTACTTCAGCAGGTTTAGAAGTCATTGGCTTGTCTGGAAATATTCTAATCCAAACTTTACCTTCTCTTTTCATGTATCTTGTAACAGCAATACGAGCAGCTTCTATTTGTCTAGCGGTAATAAATCCTTCATCTAGAGATTTGATTGCAAAAGAACCAAATGCTATCTGAGCACCTCTCTGAGCATTACCTTTAAGCTTACCCTTTTGTGTTTTTCTGTATTTTGTCTTTTTCGGTTGTAACATTTTTTCTTAATATTAAAAAGCTATTACTTATTTTTTATTTCTTGACTTCTTATTAGTCATTCCTAAGTTTGGAGATAAATCTCTTTTACCATAAACTTCACCCTTACAAATCCAAACTTTAATTCCAATCTTACCATAAGTAGTTTGAGCTTCAGCAAGAGCATAATCAATATCAGCTCTAAAAGTGTGTAACGGAATTCTTCCATCTTTGTAAGACTCACTTCTTGCCATTTCAGCACCATTAAGTCTTCCAGAAATTTTAACCTTAATACCTTCTGCACCCATTCTCATTGTAGATGCAATAGCCATCTTAATAGCTCTTCTAAACGAAATTCTTGCTTCAATTTGTCTTGCGATACTATCACCAACTAACTGAGCATCAAGCTCTGGCCTTTTAATTTCAAAGATGTTAATTTGAACTTCTTTAGCAGTAATTTTCTTTAACTCTTCTTTTAATTTATCTACTTCTGAACCACCTTTACCAATGATAACACCGGGTCTTGCAGTGTTTACGGTAATAGTTACCAATTTTAAAGTTCTTTCGATAATAATTCTTGAAACACTAGCTTTATGCAAACGTGCTTTTAAGTATTTACGAATTTTGTCATCTTCAACTAATTTGTCAGCATAATTATTACCGCCAAACCAATTGGAGTCCCATCCTTTAATGAATCCTAATCTGTTACCTATAGGGTTTGCTTTTTGTCCCATTACTTATATTCTTTAACTTTTAATTAACCTTTATCAATAACTATTGTAACATGATTAGAACGTTTTCTAATTCTATGAGCTCTACCTTGTGGAGCTGCTTGAATACGTTTTAACATTCTTGCACTGTCAACAAATATTTCTTTTACTACTAAATTTGCTTCTGTTGGATCTTCACCATCATTCTTTTGTTCCCAATTGTTAATTGCGGAAAGCAATAGTTTTTCCAAATTTCTAGAAGCATGTTTAGGATTAAACCTCAAAACATTTAAAGCTTTATAAATATTCTCACCTCTAACAAGATCAGCAACTAGCCTCATTTTTCTTGGAGAAGTAGGACAATTATTCAACTTAGCAATTGCTAAACTCTTTTTTGTCTCTTTATTGTTTTCTGCTTTATTTCTTTTTCTTGCGCCCATTGTATTCGCTTTTTAGCTTTCGACTATCTTTTACCCTTATCTTTTTTTCCACCGTGACCTCTAAAATTTCTAGTAGGTGCAAATTCTCCAAGTTTATGTCCAACCATGTTTTCTGTGACAAAAACAGGAATAAATTTCATGCCGTTATAAACAGCAATAGTTAAGTTGACAAACTCAGGTGTAATTGTTGAAGATCTTGACCAAGTTTTAATCACTGATTTTTTACTTGATTCTTGAGCTTCTTCAACTCTTTTCATTAGCTTGTAATGAATAAATGGTGGTTTTTTTAACGATCTAGCCATCTCTTATTTATTTCTTCTATCAATTATAAATCTATTAGAAGCTTTTGTTTTGCTTCTAGTCTTGTATCCTTTTGCCGGTAATCCTTTTCTTGACCTTGGGTGACCTCCAGATGATTTCCCTTCACCACCTCCCATTGGGTGATCAACAGGGTTCATTACCACACCTCTTACTCTTGGTCTTCTACCTTTCCATCTTGATCTTCCAGCTTTACCTGAAACTGTAAGACTGTGTTCTGAATTAGAAACTGAACCAATAGTAGCTGTACATGTAATTAAAATCATTCTTACTTCTCCAGAGGGCATTTTAATTATTGCATACTTTCCGTCTCTTGCATTTAATTGAGCATAAGAACCAGCACTTCTTGCAATACTAGCACCTTTTCCAGGATACAATTCAATGTTATGAATGGTAGTACCTAAAGGAATATCTTTTAAATACATTGTGTTACCAACTTCAGGCGTAGCTTTAGCACCAGAAATAACTGATGAACCAATTGCTAATCCTTCAGGCGCAATGATATATCTCTTTTCACCATCTGCATAAACTAATAATGCTATTCTTGCAGATCTATTTGGATCATATTCGATTGACTTTACAGTAGCAGGAATATCTTGCTTATCTCTTTTAAAGTCAATAATTCTATATTTTTTCTTATGACCACCACCAATATACCTCATAGTCATTTTTCCAGAGTTATTTCTCCCTCCAGATTTAGACTTTCCTTTAGTCAAGCTTTTCTCAGGTGATCCAGCTGTTACGCTAGAAAAATCACTTATGATCTTGTGTCTTTGACCTGGTGTATTTGGTTTTAATTTCCTTAGTCCCATTTTTCTAAAGTTTCTATTTCTTTAAATATTTTCGTACAAATCAATAACATCACCAGAAGCAACTGTAATAATTGCTTTCTTAACCAATTTATTCTTTTGGTATACAACACCACGATTTGTGTTTTTCATTTTCTTCTTTCCACCACCAAAATTCATAGTATTAACTGCGTCAACAGAAACACCATAGAATTTTTCAATTGCGTTTTTAATCTCAATCTTGTTAGCTTTCTTATCTACCTCAAAAGCATAGCGGTTAAGCTTTTCTCCTTGCTCAGCCATTTTCTCAGTTAAGATTGGTTTTATTATAATATTTTTCATCTTTTAAGCCTTAAAAATTTTATCAATCATGCTAACAGCACTTTCTGCTATTACTATGTTTTGAGCATCAAGAATATCATAAGTGTTTAACTTATCGACAGTAATAACCTTACTAGAATTTATATTTCTTGAAGACAAATAAACATTCGTGTTGTTTTCTGACATAACAAATAAAGATTTGCCATCATTAATCTTAAGATTATTAAGAATGGAAGAAAAATCTTTCGTTTTAGGAGAGTCAATAGAAAGGTCTTCTAAAATCAAAATGCTTTTCTCTTTAGCTTTATATGTTAAAGCAGATTTTCTAGCTAAAACTTTAAGTTTTCTATTAAGTTTAAAACCATAATATCTAGGTTTAGGACCAAAAACTCTACCTCCACCTCTAAACAGAGGATTTTTAATACTTCCTGCTCTTGCAGAACCTGTACCCTTTTGTTTTTTGATTTTTCTAGTACTACCAACAATCTCTCCTCTTTCCTTAGATTGATGAGTCCCTTGTCTTTTATTAGCAAGATATTGTTTAACATCTAAATAAATAGCATGATCATTAGGCTCAACACCAAAGACTCCTGCATTCAACTTCACTTTCTTTGAAGTTTCTTTACCCTCTTTATTTAATACTTTTAGTTCCATTATTTCTCAATGATTAAATATGAACCTTTAGCTCCAGGAACTGATCCCTTAACAACCAAGATATTTTTTTCTGGCATAACTTTAACAATCTGTAGGTTAATCATTTTAACTCGATCACCACCAGTTCGACCTGCCATTTTCATTCCTTTAAATACTCTAGCTGGGTAAGAAGCAGCACCGATAGAACCGGGTGCTCTCATTCTATTGTGTTGACCATGAGTAGCTTGTCCAACACCTCCAAAACCGTGTCTTTTAACAACTCCTTGAAAACCTTTACCTTTAGATGTACCTACAACATCGACAAATTCACCTTCGTTAAAAATATCAACAGTAACTACATCTCCAAGATTAGCTTCAGAAAAGCTCTTGAATTCAACTATTTTTTTCTTTGGGGAAGTGCCTGCCTTTGAGAAGTGTCCTTTTAAAGCCTTAGTTGTGTGCTTATCTTTCTTCTCTCCGAAACCTAATTGAATTGAATTGTAACCGTCTTTCTCTTCAGATTTAATCTGAGTAACGACACAAGGTCCAGCTTCTATTAAGGTGCATGGTAAATTTTTACCCTCGGCACTGTAAACGCTAGTCATCCCAATTTTTTTGCCTATGATACCAGCCATAATTATTTATATTATTTTATTAAACTTTTATTTCTACATCAACACCACTTGGTAATTCTAATTTCATTAAAGCATCTACAGTCTTTGATGAGGAACTATAGATATCCATTAGTCTCTTGTATGCACAAAGCTGAAATTGCTCTCTTGCTTTTTTGTTAACATGCGGAGACCTTAAAACCGTGTAAATTCTCTTGTGAGTAGGTAATGGAATAGGACCACTAACTACTGCACCAGTAGATTTTACTGTTTTAACAATCTTTTCAGCTGATTTATCAACTAAGTTGTGATCGTAGGATCTTAATTTTATTCTTATTTTTTGACTCATTAATCTAAAATTAAATTCACTTATGCAGTTACTGTACCTTTTACTTTTGCAATTACTTCTTCAGAAATGTTTTTAGGAGCTACTGAAAAATGTGAAAACTCCATTGATGATGTTGCTCTTCCAGATGTAATTGTTCTAAGTTGAGTAACATATCCAAACATTTCGGATAATGGAACTTTACCTTTTACAACTTTAGATCCAGCTCTATCATCCATTCCTTCAATAAGGCCTCTTCTTCTGTTTAAATCTCCAACAACGTCACCCATATTTGCCTCCGGAGTTACAACCTCAATTTTCATCATAGGTTCTAATATCACTGGAGAACACTTAGGTAAAGCTTGTCTGTAAGCCATTTTAGCACATAATTCGAACGATAAAGCATCAGAATCTACTGCGTGAAATGAACCGTCAGTTAAAACAACCTTCATGTTATCAATAGGATAACCTGCAAGAATACCATTGTTCATAGCATCTTTAAAACCCTTCTCAACAGATGGAATATATTCTCTTGGAATATTACCACCTTTAATTTTATTTTCGAAAATTAATCCTGGGTTCTCAGGGTCGCCAGGTCCAATTGTACAAACAATATCAGCAAACTTACCTCTACCACCAGATTGTTTCTTGTAAACTTCTCTATGATTAGATTCTTCACTAATAGCTTCTTTGTATGCTACTTGAGGAGCACCTTGATTACACTCAACCTTAAACTCTCTTTTTAATCTATCAAGAATAATATCCAAGTGAAGCTCACCCATTCCTGAAACTATCGTTTGACCAGAATCTTCATCTGTTTTAACTTGGAATGTAGGATCCTCTTCTGAAAGTTTAGATAATGCCATTCCTAATTTATCAACGTCAGCTTGAGTTTTAGGCTCAATAGCTAAACCAATAACAGGATCTGGAAAATCCATAGATTCCAATACAATGTGATTCTTTTCATCACACAATGTGTCACCTGTTTTAATATCTTTAAATCCAACCATTGCAGCAATATCACCCGCTTCTAATGAAGGAACTTGATTTTGTTTGTCCGCATGCATTTGGAAAATTCTAGAAATTCTCTCTTTCTTGGATGTTCTTGGGTTGTATACGTAAGAACCTGAATCTAATTTTCCTGAATATGCTCTAGTAAAACACAATCTACCAACAAAAGGATCAGTTGCAATTTTAAATGCTAATGCACTAAACGGCTCATCAACAGAAGGTTGTCTAGATATTTCTTCATCAGTATTAGGATCAACACCAATAATTGCATCTATATCTAAAGGTGATGGCAATATTTCCATAACCATGTCTAACATTGCTTGAACACCTTTATTTTTAAAAGCAGAACCACACATCATTGGAACAACTTTTCCTGAAATAGTAGCTTCTCTTAAAGCATCTAAAATTTCTCTTTCAGTTAAAGAGTTTTCATCTTCGAAATATTTTTCTAATAATGTATCATCAAATTCAGCAACTGCTTCCAATAATTGACCTCTTAACTCACGTGCTTCATCTATAACATCTGCAGGGATTTCAATTTCTTTATAGGTCATCCCTTGGTCTTCTTCATTCCAAACGATTCCTTTGAAATTAATTAAATCAACAACTCCTTTAAAATCGTCTTCTGCACCAATATTAATTTGTAACGGTAATGCATGACTACCTAACATTTCTTTTACTTGCTTACAAACATTAATAAAATCTGCACCTTGACGATCCATTTTATTTACAAAACCAATTCTTGGAACGTTGTAATTATTTGCTAATCTCCAGTTAGTTTCTGATTGTGGTTCAACACCATCAACAGCACTAAATAAGAAAACTAAACCATCTAAAACCCTCAAAGACCTGTTTACCTCAACGGTGAAATCAACGTGACCAGGTGTATCAATAATGTTAACATGATAATCTTGTTCTCTATAGTTCCAGTTTAAAGTTGTAGCAGCTGATGTAATTGTAATTCCTCTTTCTTGCTCTTGCTCCATCCAATCCATTGTAGCAGCACCATCATGCACTTCTCCAATCTTATGACTTACACCACCATAATATAAAATACGTTCAGTGGTAGTTGTTTTACCTGCATCAATATGAGCAGCAATACCAATGTTTCTTGTATATTTTAAATCTCTTTTAGCCATCAGTTCTTAAATAATTATAATTAAAATCTAAAATGAGAAAATGCTTTGTTAGCTTCTGCCATTCTGTGAGTGTCTTCTTTTTTCTTGAATGCACTACCTTCTTCCTTAAATGCAGCAACGATTTCACCAGCAAGCTTCTCGCTCATTGTTTTTTCGTTTCTTTTTTGAGCATATGAAATTAACCACTTAATAGCAAGTGATCTTTTTCTACTATCTCTAACAGGAGTTGGGATTTGAAAAGTTGCACCACCTACTCTTCTACTCTTAACCTCAACAGCTGGTGTTATATTTTCTACAGATTTTTTCCAAACATCTAATCCATTCTCAGAAGTTTTTTCACTAACAATATCAATAGCGTCATAAAAAATATTAAATGCAATACTTTTTTTACCATCTGACATTAGATTGTTAACAAACTTAGTTACCTCGATATCCTTAAATTTAGGATCAGGTAGTATAATGTGTTTTTTTGCTGTTTTCCTTCTCATTACTAGTGACTTTTATTTTTTCTTTGGTCTCTTAGTTCCGTATTTAGATCTTCTTTGTGACCTGCCTTCAACTCCAGCAGTATCTAAAGCGCCTCTTACAATATGATAACGAACACCAGGTAAATCCTTAACTCTTCCGCCTCTAACTAAAACAATACTGTGTTCTTGAAGATTATGACCTTCACCACCGATATAAGCATTAACCTCTTTACCATTGGTTAATCTTACCCTAGCAACTTTTCTCATTGCTGAGTTAGGTTTTTTTGGTGTTGTAGTGTAAACTCTAACACAAACTCCTCTTCGTTGTGGGCAAGAACCAAGTGCAATTGATTTACTCACTTTCACTTTAGATTGTCTTCCTTTTCTTACTAACTGTTGTATAGTTGGCATATCGCTTATTAATTCATTTAATTACCCCTGTTACATTTTTTTAGGGTTTGCAAAGGTAGAATAATAAATGTATAATGCAATACACCACTAATTTTTTTTCATTATATTTTAATTTCATGTAATAATTATTGCTTTTACACAACCATTATATTCTAAAATGAACTAAATGTAAGTTTTATAAAAATTGTAGATAACTTTTGTAAATCCACATTAATATTTCATGAAAATAAATGTTGAATTATTACTTTTGAAAAATGAATTATTTAGAGGAATTAAATCCATCTCAAAAAGCAGCTTCAATGCAAATTGATGGGCCAATGATGGTTATTGCTGGAGCTGGTTCTGGGAAAACTAAAGTACTTACTTATCGGATTTCGTATTTAATAGATAATAATATTGATGCTTTTAACATACTGGCTTTAACATTTACAAATAAAGCAGCTGGAGAAATGAAACACCGAATTTCTCAAATGATAGGTGGGAATGAATCAAAAAACATATGGATGGGAACGTTTCATTCAATTTTTGCCAGAATTTTAAGAATTGAGCATGAAAAAATTGGATATCCTTCAAACTTCACAATTTATGATACTCAAGACACTAAAAGTTTAATAAAAACAATAGTTAAAGAAATGGGGCTTGATGACAAGCTTTATAAACCTAATGTGGTTTACAGTAGGATTTCTTCAGCAAAAAATAATTTAATTTCTGCTCAAGATTATTTAAGTAGAGTAGAAATAATGGCCGAAGACAGATCTTCAGGAAGGACTAGATTAGGAGATGTATACTTAGAATACCAAAGTAGATGTTTCAAATCTGGCGCTATGGATTTTGATGACTTATTATTTAAGACAAATGTATTACTTCATCAGAATCCAGATGTACTTTTAAAATATCAGAATAAATTTAAATACATTTTAGTAGATGAGTATCAAGACACAAACTACTCTCAATATCTTATTATAAAATCACTAGCTGCAAGGTTTGAAAACATATGTGTTGTAGGAGATGATGCACAATCCATCTACTCTTTCAGAGGTGCAAATATTGAGAATATTTTAAATTTCAAAAAAGATTATCCAGATTACAACTTATATAAACTTGAACAAAATTATCGATCTACACAAAACATAGTTAATGCTGCCAATAGTATTATCAGTAACAATAAAAATCAAATTGAAAAAAAGGTTTGGACAGCAAACGAAAAGGGAGAACTAATTACGGTCTTAAAAAGTTTTTCTGATAATGAAGAGGGTAAGCAAATTGCAAATGATATTTTCAACATTAAAAATAACGAACAAGCAAACAATCTTGATTTTGCAATTCTTTATAGAACAAATGCACAATCAAGATCTTTTGAAGAAGCATTTAGGAAACTCAACCTACCTTATAAAATATATGGTGGATTATCTTTTTACCAAAGAAAAGAAATTAAAGACCTTTTAGCCTATTTTAGGCTTACAGCAAATAACAATGATGAAGAAGCCTTAAAAAGAATAATTAATTATCCTAAAAGAGGCATTGGGAAAACAACTTTAGACAAAGCTTTAGTCTGCGCAAATCAAAATAAAACAACGATTTGGAATGTTTTAGAAAACCCAATGAGCTTTGGTTTTCATTGTAATTCTGGAACTGCTAATAAAATTGATAGCTTTATTTCAATGATAAAAAGTTTTAGAGCTCAATTAACAACCAAAAATGCTTTTGACTTAGCCCATGAAATTGCAAAATCATCTGGCCTTCTAAATGACTTATACAGCGATAGAACTCCTGAGGGTATTGTAAGACATGAAAACATTCAAGAACTTTTAAATGCAATTAGTGAATTTTCTGAAAATCAAACGAACGAGACTGACCAACAAGTTCATCTCACAGATTTTTTGATCGATGTTGCATTACTAACCGATGCTGACAATGAAAAAGAAGAAGACAAGGATAAAATTTCTTTAATGACAATTCATGCAGCTAAAGGACTTGAATTTCCTTATGTTTATATTGTAGGAGTTGAAGAAAATTTATTTCCATCTCAATTATCATTAAATTCTAGAACAGAACTTGAGGAAGAGAGGAGGCTATTCTACGTTGCTTTAACAAGAGCTAAAAAGAAAGCTGTTTTATCTTATGCTGTGAGTAGGTATAGATGGGGTAATTTTACTTCATGCGAACCCAGCAGGTTTATCGAAGAAATAGATGAACAATTTTTAGATGTTCAAATCCCAACTTCAAAACCTTCAACTTTTTCCAAACCTAACAATGTTAGAAAAGATTTTGCAAATGAGAAAGTTTACAACACAAATAGAAACTTGAAAAAAGTATCAGCTACAAAAAATCAAAAGTTAGACAACTCAGATTTAGATAAAATTAAAATTGGAACAGAAGTAAATCATGAAAAATTCGGTAAAGGAAAGGTTGTCCAATTGTTAGGTGATACACCAAATGTCAAAGCTACTGTGTTCTTCCCTAGTTCGGGCCAAAAACAATTACTTCTAAAATTTGCAAAACTTCAAATCCTTAATTAACATTGCTTTAGTTATTGTGAATTACTATTTTTGGGAACTTATTTCAAAAAAATTATGGGAAACATATTAGATTTAGCTTACAACACTGAGGCACCAAAAATGGTCATTCCTGAGTACGGTAGAAATGTTCAAAAAATGATTGATCATGCAATTAATATTGAAGATGTAGAAGAAAGGAATAAATGCGCCAAAGCAATTATTCAAGTAATGGGTCAAATAAATCAACAGATTAAAGAACACGAAGATGTTAATCAAAAACTATGGTCGCATCTTCTCATTATGTCAAATTTTAAATTAGATGTTGATTTTCCTTATGAAAAGACAGATGAAGATAAATTTAATTCAAAACCAGATACAGTACCCTATCCAAAAAATGATATTAAATATGGACATTACGGTAAAATAATGGAGAACTTAATTGATGCTGCTATAATTTATCCAGAAGGAGAAGAAAAAAATAATTTAACTATACACATTGCCAATTTACTAAAAACATCTTATCTATTATGGAATAGAGACAGCGTTGCAGATGTTGTTATTATTAAAAATTTAGAACAGCTTTCCAATGGTAAGTTGACAGTTAAAGCGGAAGACTTAAGAGATACATCTGATATACTTAAACAGTATAAAAAGAAAAAAACATCTAACAATTCAAAATATCAGAAACATAAAAACAGAAGATAAAGTATGGGTTCTTTTGAAATTCAAGGAGGAAAAAGACTAAGTGGAGAAATCACACCTCAAGGCGCAAAAAATGAAGCTTTACAAGTAATAAACGCAGTTCTTCTAACTGGCGAAAAAGTTATTATCAATAACATCCCAGATATTATTGATGTAAACAAACTCATCAATTTATTAGAAACTCTTGGTGTAAAAATTGAAAAAATAAAAAAAGGGAGCTATTCTTTTCAAGCAGATAGCATTGACGTAGACTTTTTAACAACTGAAGAGTTCAAAAAAAAAGGAGGCAGCCTTAGAGGTTCAATAATGATTGTTGGCCCACTATTGAGTAGATTTGGAAAAGGCTATATTCCAAAGCCGGGTGGAGATAAAATTGGTAGACGAAGAGTTGACACGCACTTTATAGGGTTTGAAAAATTAGGAGCTCAATTTGATTTTGATTCTCATACTAACTTTTATAAAGCGCACGCTAAAAGGTTAAAAGGATGTTACATGTTACTTGATGAAGCATCAGTTACAGGAACAGCTAACATTATAATGGCTGCATCTTTAGCAGAAGGTGAAACAACAATATATAACGCTGCTTGTGAACCATACATTCAACAACTATGTAAAATGCTTAACAGCATGGGCGCAAATATCACAGGAATTGGCTCAAACATGATTAAAATAAATGGTGTAGACAAATTACACGGTTGTGAACACACCATTCTTCCTGACATGATTGAAATTGGAAGTTTTATCGGATTAGCAGCAATGACACAATCAGAAATTACTATAAAAAATGTGTCATATGACAACCTTGGAGTAATTCCCAATACATTCAGAAGATTAGGTATTAAACTTGAACGAAGAGGAGATGATATTTTTATTCCTTCCCAAAAAAGTTATGAAATAGAATCCTTTATTGATGGTTCAATTATGACAATTGCAGATGCTCCATGGCCTGGATTTACTCCGGATTTATTGAGTATTATTATAGTAGTTGCATCACAAGCAAGAGGCAGTGTCCTTATACATCAAAAAATGTTTGAAAGCAGGTTGTTTTTCGTTGATAAGCTTATAGACATGGGAGCTCAAATAATCTTATGTGACCCCCATAGAGCGACTGTAATTGGCCTGGATAGAAAAACAGCCCTTAAAGGAATTACAATGACATCACCAGATATAAGAGCAGGAGTTTCATTGTTAATTGCTGCGCTTTCTGCAAATGGAAAAAGCACAGTGCTTAACATAGAACAGATTGATAGAGGATACGAAAATATTGAGCACA
>Ga0315321_10002835_pt1 | contig 13468 bp, 14 predicted proteins | sample M180m21515metaG_FD_203464 | JGI IMG/M metagenome (GOLD analysis project Ga0315321, IMG submission 203464) | Ammonia-oxidizing marine archaeal communities from Monterey Bay, California, United States - M1 80m 21515 | ecosystem: Environmental > Aquatic > Marine > Intertidal zone | place: USA... | reverse complement strand
CGACTCCCCTACGGGACGCCATTTTTATACGTTGCCAGATTCTTGGCTTCTGCGGGAATAGCTCAGTTGGTAGAGCGGTACCTTGCCAAGGTACAGGTCGCCGGTTCGAACCCGGTTTCCCGCTCCATTTTCCATAAACCCTTGTAGCCATTAGGCTATTGGGGTTTTGCGAATATATAGTCTGCTTCTTACGTGTTCTTCCTCAATATTGTCATGCTTGATTTGAAAATTGTGACTATTAAGTTATGCTCTCATCGATGACAAAAAAACTACTTCTAATTTGTATTCTTGTTTTTACATCTTCCGCTTGTTATTCGTCGGAGGTAACCACCTATTATTTCATTCGTCATGCTGAAAAATTACGTATTGATAAATCTGATCAAAATCCAAGTCTTACAGAAAAGGGGCTGGAACGCGCCAGCGCATGGCGAGAAATTTTCTCTAATGTGAATTTAGATGCCGTTTATTCGACAGACTACAGCCGGACAAAATTAACGGCGAAGCCCACTGCTGATAGTAAAAGTTTACCAATACTCTTGTACGATCCAAACGACATGTACTCAGATTCTTTTCAGCGTGAAACCAGTGGTCAAACTGTTCTGGTAGTTGGCCATAGCAATACAACTAACGTTTTTGCCAATAAGGCTCTGGGGATAGAAAAATATAGTCAGATTGATGATAACAATAATTCAAATCTCTATATTGTTACCGTTATTGATGGAAATACTTCGTCTGTTTTATTGAAAATTGATTAGTTATTGTGATGCCGTATCGGCATAGAATACTTGATGAAAAGAAGCCACAGCGTGCACCAAGGTTCTTTCAAGGCTTGTTATACCTAGAAAATTCCAAGAGATAGGCCTGCGGCCATGCCCAAGCCAAACTCCTCACATTTTTGTTGATGTTCATCCTTGAAACCGCCAACAATAATCAAAGGATCATTGATCTTACGTAGGGGGTAGCCTTTCACAATACGGTCAACCTCTCGAACCGCACCGGTTCCATCGTTACCAGAACTCACAAACATACAATAGGGCAGGTTTATTTGATAAGGCTCTGCGGGGTAGAAAGTACGATCAAAAAAGTCTTTTAATGCGCCACTCATGTAACCAAAGTTCTCTGGAGTGCCAAAAATTAAACCATCAGCCCAAAGCAAGTCATCTAAAGCTGCATCGAAGGCTTTTAAAAAACGTGTTTCGACATCTTCGTCCTGCTGACAGCCTGCATAGACAGCTTGAGCCATACGCTCAGTTCCACCACTTTGACTGTGATAAATGACTAATAAATTTTTCATCAATATGTCTACACCGTAGCAATATATTTAGGTTAATCACACTACAATTTATTGAGAAGTACTTAATTATCTAGTTCGTAATTAGGATTCTGCCTCTCTACAAGGATACGTATGATTTATCTGCTTGCAATAAGTTTTGGTGTGTTTTCGATTGCATTTTATTCTAATTTGCCTAGCGCATGGGTTTTTGCCGTTTTAGTGCTGAGTTCAGTCCTCCTTTTGGGCGTCCTAGAAATTAAGCACAGACAACCTACTAGCGTTGTCCCCAAGATTAGCCGCCTGACCGCCTTATTTGCTATAGGTAGCATTTGGGGATTGTTAGCAGCGTATGACATTCAATATCATAGGCTACCTGACAGCTTAGACGGATCCGATTTTGTTATATCTGGATATGTTGGCACTGTCCATAATGAGGATAAACGTCGAACCAGATTCGATTTTCAAGTCGACTCAGCTCATCTATTAGGCGATTCAGATACAAAAACACCCCTAAAACACATCCTACTAAGTAATTATTCTGAGCATCAAAAGAACCGTGAACTGTTATTGCAAACTGGTGATAAATGGAGCTTTGTAGCTCGCTTAAAAGTACCTAGAGGATTTTTAAATCCTGCTGGATTTGATTACCAAGCCTGGTTATTACAAGAGGGATATTCTGCCACTGGTTATATCAGGCAAGCAGAATTAAGCAAAATATTAAGTACTCCACAGAATGCTCCCGCTATCCCGATGAGCGCTCGAGTTAATCTTTCCAGGATGGCTATAAAGAACGCGATTAATAATAGCAACCTGTCCGAGTTTGGAGCTGCAGTGTTGTTGGCTCTTACTGTTGGCGACAGAAGTCAAATTAGTCCCTGGTGGGAGGATCTTTCTCGTTTGGGAGTAGTCCATCTTTTGGTTATTTCTGGGCTTCATATAGGCCTTGTCGCTGGCGCGGGCTTTATATTGGGTCAGCTAATATCACGATTCTTTTTACTGATAGTTCATTTTTCTAGCTGGCCTTGCAACCCAAGCTTAGTTGCTCGGTGTATACCAATTGTCGTCGCCATACTATCAGCGGGATCTTATAGTCTTCTAGCAGGGCTCACACTGCCCACTCAACGGGCTTTAATAGCGGTATGCGTTGTAATGTTTGCTAAACTGACTTACCGCCGCATTAGTCCTTGGCCCTGCATTGTCTGGGCTTTTACATTGATTTCTTTAATTCAACCAATGGCGGTCTTGAGTTCGGGGTTTTGGTTATCCTTTACCGCCGTTACGGCCCTAGTCTGGTGGTTTTACCCATGGCACTCGACTGATCGCAGATACAGACTTCGAATGGCGATTAGTGCTCAAGTGATGCTGTGTTTAGCTATGGCTGTTCCTTTGATTATTTTTATCGGAAAATTCTCTTGGTTAGCACCCATAATAAATATTCTAGCCGTTCCTTGGGTATCTTTTGTCACAGTCCCCCTGGGACTAGCGGGTATTCTTGCTTGGGTGGCAAGTAAAGATTTAGGGGTAATGGTATGGGCTTTAGCAGACCTGTCCATCAAGCCTTTAGATTGGGTTTTGACAAAAATCCCGCAGTCTCATGGATTTTTTTATGTACCAGTCATTCAAGACGCGCCGCTAATCTTGGCGTTCGTGATGGCCGCCATAGGGTTCATGCTGCCATTGCCTAAAAGCTACAAAATGGCTTGTTTTTTACCATTGACGTTAGCGCTTTTGTTTACTGAGCAGGATGAAAATGCTCGACTAACTGTACTCGATGTCGGTCAGGGATTATCGGTTGTTGTTGAAAAAGGGGCCCGTGTCCTTATTTATGATGTTGGCCCTCGATACAGCAAACAATTTGATGCAGGGAGTGGAATCCTAACGCCGTACATTCGCTCTCGAGGTCATCTAGTGATTGATGAGGTGGTAGTCAGTCATGAAGACAACGATCATAGTGGAGGTCTTTTGCCTTTTATTGCTGAGATACCTGTAAACAAAATATTCTTGGGTTCGGGTTTGAAAGATAAGTTGGCCTCTATTACCTCCGCTGCAAAGGTGGATGCAAAAGTGAAGCACTGTGAACAAGGCCAAAGTTGGGTTTGGGCATCATCGTCCGCAGGTATAGATCGGCACGATAGTGGACGGGTTTATTTTGAAGTAATTTGGCCTCCCAAAAACGGTCCAAAAAAGGGTAATAATAGTTCCTGTGTTCTGATCATTACATGGCAGGGCCAATCAATTCTCCTGGCTGGGGACATAGAGAAAAAAGCAGAACAGACCATTGTCGAAAGCGGAGTGTTACAGGATTATGCAGTGTCAATACTCATCGCTCCCCACCATGGAAGCACAACTTCATCTACTAATGCTTTTGTGAAAGTGGTAAAGCCAGAACATGTCGTGTTTTCAAGTGGCTTTAGACATCACTTTGGTCACCCTCATCCTGATGTTGTCAGACGTTACAAAATCCGCGGTAGTGAGCTTTGGTCAACAGGCGACCAAGGAGCTATAACCTTTGCATGGCAATCTCAGGGTGGGCTAAACGTTCAAGGTGAGAGAGAAAAAGGATTTTTTGACTGCTTTACCTGCAGGGCCTGGTGGAGGTAAAAGGGTAATCATGAAATTACTGACGAAGTAATTCTCTTCCATGGTTGAGCATGAATAAATAACTTGGAGTTAATCTCTGCCTGGGTATGCCCATTACCCCGTGATGTGTTTTAATTGCATCTATACACGGTCTCCAGTGATGTTTAAGGCCAAATAAACCTATAATAAAAGAGAATAATAATGGTGATGGTTTTTAGCGTCTTGCGAAGGATTTTGGGTGACGTAAGTCCCTCGGCTTTTGAATTTAATTGTGATAAATATAACGGGTTGGTAGTTTATGTCTGATACCACGAGTCCGTCAGGGACAAAGACCTATTTGCGACTGCTATGGTATGTGGCTCGTTACTGGTTCCCATTTTTAATTGCGGTATTTGGTTTGTTGCTACATTCACTAGCGGAGATTGCTTTTATTGATCTGTTTCGCTACATGACAGATATCGTAGGGGTGCTCACAGGATCCGTGGCCGATACTTCAGCTGTTTCTTCGTCGGGCTTTACGGGTGGTATGGCTAACAGACTTCTTGGAGATGTTTGGGTTAACAAACCCTGGCTAGTAATTCCCCTATTTTTAGTTTTGATCAGCGCTGCCAGAGGGATAGGTTATTTAATAGGCACCTATTTTCTTGCTTATGTCGCCAATTATCTTGTGCATGCGTTGCGGACCGATCTCTTTGAACGATACCTGTTGCTTCCATTTAAGTTTTTTGATCAGGCGATGTCTGGTCACTTAGTATCTGTGGTTACCTTCAACGTACAGCAGGTGACAGAGGCCGGTACGAAAGCTATTAAAACAGTAATTCAGCAGGGCAGTTTAGTGATTGGTTTAATGGGGTATTTAATCTATACCAATTGGATTCTCACCCTGTTCTTTATTGCTGCATTACCTTTGATAGGGATGATCGTCACTAAGGTCAGCAAGCGATTCCGGCTAATTAGTAAAAATATTCAGTCGGCTATGGGAGATGTCACTCATGTCACCCAAGAGGCCGTTCATGGCTATCAAGAAGTACGTATGTTTGGAGCCAAAAAGAGCGAGCGACTACGAATGAAGAGGGCAAGTCACGGTAACAGAAGACAGAACATGAAAATGGCATTTACTAGTGCTTTGAGTAATCCGTTGATCATCTTTATTGTTTCCTTTGCCTTTGCGGGTGTTACCGGATTTATGCTCAACCCGTTCATTTTGGATACCATGTCTACGGGTAGTTTTGTTGCTTTCATTATGGCCTCAGGCGTACTTATCAAGCCTATTCGCCAGTTGACAGAAGTTAACAGCGATATCCAGAAAGGAATTGCTGCTTCTGAGTCAATTTTCGCTATTATTGATAGCCCTGCTGAGGTGGATAAGGGCAGATACAAAACTGAGTCCGTGACAGGTAGGTTGGATTTTTCTAACATCAACTTCAGCTACGAAGGCGCCAAAAAAGAGGTGCTTAAGGATATTAATTTCTCGGTCAGTCCAGGTGAAACTATCGCTCTAGTCGGCTCCTCAGGCAGTGGTAAAACATCCCTAGTAAGTTTGATACCCCGATTTTACAACCACGAGGAAGGCAAGATTCTGCTTGATGGTACTGACGTTAATGACTTTTCTCTAGTCAATTTGCGTAGTCATATAGCTATTGTCAGCCAGAATGTCACTTTGTTTAATGACACTATCTTCAATAATATCGCGTATGGCGAGCTTCAAGGCCGGTCTGAAGAAGAGGTGAGAGCCGCTGCGCAAGTAGCTCATGCAACTGAGTTTATTAACGAAATGCCTGATGGTTTTGATACGCAAGTAGGTGATGATGGAGTGATGCTTTCTGGGGGCCAACGCCAGCGTATAGCTATCGCCAGAGCAGTGCTTAAGAATGCTCCAATTCTAATCCTTGATGAGGCTACATCGGCTCTAGATACGGACTCAGAGCGCCACATCCAAGCTGCTCTAGAGGAATTGATGAAAGGGCGTACAAGCTTTGTAATCGCTCATCGGTTGAGCACTGTGGAAAACGCAGATCGTATACTTGTCCTCGAGAAAGGCCAGATTATCGAGCAAGGAACCCACGAGGAGCTGATTAAAGTGAAAGGTCGTTATGCTAATCTCTACCGCAAGCAGTTTGACGAACCTCAGGTGGATTAGGTTTGTCTGCTGAAAGGTTTTGGATAAACGCTTGGTATCAAAAGAGTACTTGGCCTGTCCTGTTGGTTCCCTTGTCTTGGTTGTTTAGGGCGATAAGTTGGTTTCGACGTATTATTCTTCAGTGGTGCTTTCAGGGTAGGCCATATGCCGTGCCTGTTATCGTTGTTGGTAACATTTCCCTTGGTGGAAGTGGCAAAACACCTTTAATTATTGCTTTGGGCAAAGCTTTTTCAGAAAAGGGTTATTCTGTCGGAGTAGTCAGTCGAGGTTATGGTGGTGCTTCAACACAATATCCGTTGGTTGTTACTCCAGATACCCCAGTAGGTCAAAGTGGTGATGAGCCCTTGTTGATTGCTAAGAAGCTAGGCTGCCCTGTGGTGGTAGACCCTAATCGAGCGAGAGCAGTCGAGACAATGGTCAAAAGTTTTTCATGCGATTTTATTCTCAGCGACGATGGGTTACAGCATTACCGCTTGCATAGAGATATTGAAATTGTCGTTGTGGATGGCAGTCGCGGCTTTGGTAACGGTTATACTTTGCCCGCAGGCCCATTGCGGGAACCTCCTAGACGGCTGAAAGAAGTTGATTTCATCGTACAAAATGGCGGGATCGTAGAACCTGATGACCCTGTGACTTATGTCGTACACATGGAGCCTTCAGGACTTCGTCGGTTCGGCTCGACTGAATTGATCGGGTTTGATCAGTGGGTTGAGTCGACTAATATCCATGCTGTTGCCGCAATAGGGCATCCTGAGCGTTTCTCTGAGAGTCTGAGACTTATGGGCTTTAAAGTGGATTTAGAGCCTAAAAATGACCATCAAGCGCTCACAACGCGTGATGTTAAGTTCGATGATGATCTGCCAGTCGTGATTACTGCGAAGGATGCAGTAAAGTACCAGGGCTTGGTGCCCGATAACCTTTGGGTATTAGAGGTGGAAATGGCGCTGGATAATGAATTTGTATCCAGTCTTATTGATTGCGCAGGTCCTACTGTGACGAGCGCATAACTTAACCTTATAATGTCGGTACACTTTCGTTTAATTGATGAGTAATTTATGGCTTTTGTTGTAATTATACCTGCTCGTTATGCCTCATCGCGCCTTCCTGGGAAGCCTCTAAAGGATATTGCTGGGCTTCCAATGATCCAGCGAGTCTGGCAACAAGCTTGTAAAAGTAGCGCTTCCCGAGTGGTGATTGCAACAGATGATAGTCGAATTAAATCTGTAGCAGAGGCGTTTGGTGCAGAAGTTTGTATGACCCGAGAGGACCATGCGTCAGGAACGGACCGGTTACAGGAGGTCGCCAGCCTGTTAAATCTCAGTGAGGACCAAGTTGTGGTCAATGTGCAGGGAGATGAACCGTTGATTCCACCAGTAGTTATTGATCAGGTAGCGAGTAATTTAAGCATGAATAAAGCTGCGGGAGTGGCAACACTGCGCGAAGCTATAACATTGAACGAGGATCTCCAGAATCCTAATATCGTAAAAGTTGTAGCAAGTCTGAATGGCTTTGCGAGTTACTTCAGCAGAGCACCCATCCCATGGGTGAGAGACAAGGATTTGCCCGAGGGTTGGCATGCCCATCGTCATATAGGAATTTACGCCTATCGAGTAGCTCACTTGGATCGGTTTGTTCAATGGCCGGTAGCACCTGCCGAGCACGCTGAATCACTGGAGCAGCTGCGGTTTTTATGGAATGACGTCGCGATCCATGTCGATGATGCTATTGCTGAGGTTCCTGGGGGTATCGATACTGAGGAAGATCTAAAAGCGGTATCACTTCTTTTCTAAACGTTTTATGTGAATTTATAAGCTGAAAATAAATTATGGTTAACACTTCGGTACTTTTTGTTTGTTTGGGCAATATTTGTAGGTCTCCAACAGCACATGCTGTTTTTCAATCGATGGTTAATAGGGCCGGATTGACCAATCAATTCTATGTTGATGGGGCAGGCACGGGCGATTGGCACCTCGGGCACCCGCCAGATAGTCGATCGGCTGCTACAGCATCGTTGCGAGGCTATGATATGTCGACCCTGAGGTCTCGTCTGGTGACCGTGGATGATTTCTCAAGATTTGATTACATTATTGCCATGGATACGGACAACTTGGAGAACCTAAATGTCATGCGTCCCTCTAATTTTGATGGCCAATTGAAACTACTTTTAGATTTTTCGAGCAAGCCTGAGTATAAGGAGATTAGCGAGGTTCCTGATCCTTATTATGGTGGCGAAGACGGCTTCCCATTGGTTTTAGACTTGATTGAGGATGCTTGTGCGTCATTACTAAATCATATTAGAACTCAGATTGACGACCAAAATGAGTGAATCTGATAGTTTCACAGTTGAAATCGACAAGTGCTTACAGGCACACAACAGCTTGGCTTTGCCAGCTAAAGCCTCCCATTTTTGCACATTGTCTGAATTCCATCATATCAAACAGGCTTTGGATTTTGCTGAAACTAATGACTTGAATGTTATCCCGCTGGGTGCAGGTAGCAACATTGTCTTGGCATCTAATTTAACCGGTTTAGTGTTGTCTTTGAAGTTGTTGGGCATTACCGAGCAAAAGGATAATACGAGTAATAATGATACTGTTGATGTCACTTTTGGTGCTGGTGAGAATTGGCATAACGCTGTTATTTATACGTTAAAGAAAGGTTGGTATGGTCTTGAAAACCTTTCGTTGATCCCCGGAAACACTGGGGCTGCCGCCATACAGAATATAGGGGCTTACGGTGTGGAGTTAGCAGATGTGTTGGTTTCTTTAAAAGCAGTAGATATTGAGTCTGGCGCTTTATTAAACCTGATGAATGAAGACTGCAAGTTTGGTTATCGAGATAGCATTTTTAAGCAATCATTGAAAGATAAATGCATTATTACCGAGATTACTTTGCGTTTAACCAAAACACCCATAGTTAATCTTGATTATCCGGCCCTAAGGGCGTATTTTTCCGAATCGACGACGCTGCCATCGCCTATGCTGGTCTCTGATGCTGTTTGTGAAATACGTCGATCAAAGTTACCGGACCCGAAAGAGTTGCCCAATGTCGGTAGCTTTTTCAAAAACCCGATTGTTTCAGCAGAAACATTGGGCAGAATACACAAAGAGCACAGTGCTCCGGATATAGATATACCTCACTATCTACAGGATGATGGGAGTATCAAGATACCTGCAGCTTGGTTGCTGGAGTATTGTAAGCTTAAAGGTTTCCGCCATGGATCGGTTGGTGTGCATAAAGACCAAGCATTGGTTTTGGTTAATTATAATGATGTTGAGGGCAGCGATAGTGCTAGGGAAATCTTGCAATTAGCCGACGAGATACAACGAACGGTTAAAACTGAATTTGAGATTGATCTTGAGGTGGAGCCACGGATCTATGGATCTCTTTGACCACCAGATCATTCCCTTTAGGTTAACCGATGATCGAGCTAGTGAAGTCACATTTTGGCCCAATTGGTTAGAAAAAAGTTCCGCGGACATCTTACTAAATACCGCCATTAGCGAAACACCATGGCGGCAGGATTTTATAAGGATTATGGGTAAAAAAACACCCGTACCTCGACTTCAGAATTGGTTTGGTGATCCCAATACTAGTTACACATACTCGAGGATTAGATTACAGGCGGTCGCCTTTCCGCTATGGCTGGACAAACTTCGAGCCGATGTAGAAAGTGAAACGGGAAAACCTTTTAATCGCGCATTGGTTAACTATTATAGAAGTGGCCAGGACAGTGTTGATTGGCATGCTGATGATGAGCCAGAGCTTGGGTTTGAGCCGGTTATAGCAAGTGTGAGTGTTGGATGTGACCGCGTATTTCAGCTACGTCATAACGAGACAAAAGAAAAAGTGAAGATAAATCTGCCTCATGGTTCGCTCTTGCTCATGGATGCGGGGATTCAGGAGTATTGGCAGCACAGTATTGCAAAGGTAAAAGATATAGATGATCCGAGGGTTAATTTTACTTTTCGCTATATGTCACCGAATGATTAATGAATCTGCACAAATGGAGTAACACATGAAATTATCTCAGTTTGGGCATAAATTCGCTGAGTCTACGGGGATCGTCGACCTGATGGATGATTTGGGTAGTGCCCTCAACGAAAATCCAGAGATGATTTTCATGGGAGGTGGCAATCCAGGTAGGATTCCAAGGGTTGAGGCTATTTTTAAAGAGCGATTAGAGTCCGTGTTACAGGATCCTGAGCAGTTGCATAGCCTCATGGGAATTTATCAATCCCCTCAGGGAGATAAGGAGTTTTTAACTCAAATTGCTGGACTGTTGAAAAAACAGTTTGGGTGGAATGTTTCGGATCGTAACATCGCAGTCTCAAATGGCAGTCAGCCGGCCTTTTTTATTCTAAACAACATGCTGGCAGGCCAGATGCCTGACGGTGACCATAGATCAATTCATTTACCCCTCGCACCAGAATATATTGGGTATACAGATATTGGTCTTAGCGAACCTTTTTATACAGCTACTCGACCAGATATTAAACTCCTTGATGACAACTTATTTAAATATCGCGTCGATTTTTCAAAGCTTAAGGTTAATCGCTCAACTGCTGCTTTGTGCGTTTCTAGACCAACCAACCCGACGGGTAATGTACTGACAGACAATGAAGTTGAACACCTCGATGAAATAGCTCAGAGTGCTGATATTCCTCTGATTATAGACGGAGCGTACGGCTTACCTTTTCCCGGAATAATATTCAATCAGGCGAAACCTCATTGGAATAACAACACGATTTTAGTCTTGAGTCTCTCTAAATTGGGGCTTCCCGGAGTAAGAACAGGGATAGTGGTAGCTAAAGAAGAGCTTATAAGTGCATTTGCCAAAGCCAATACCGTTGTCAGTCTTGCCTGTGGGAACTTTGGGCCAATTATTGCTCGAGAGCTATTTAAGTCCGGAGAGATTCTTTCTTTGAGTGAAGGTTTGATCAATCCTTTTTACAAACACCGTGCGGCAATGGCTGTAGATTGGTTCAAGAAAGCTCTTCGTGGCATTCCCTATAGATTGCATAAGCCTGAGGGTGCTATTTTTCTATGGTTATGGTTCGAAGGGTTGCCAATTACGAGTCAGGAGTTGTACGAACGCCTGAAACAGCGCGGAGTGTTGGTGGTGCCCGGGCATAATTTCTTTCCAGGGATGAGTGATGGCTGGCGGCATCAGCAGGAATGTATCCGTGTTTCCTATGCTCAAGATGGTGAAACTGTGCAAAAAGGAATTAAGATAATCGCTGAAGAGGTCAAGAGAGCGTTGTCACAATGACACCGGAACGATTTGCCAGAGCAGTGCAGGTACTCAATCATCGTCAGCCAGATCTTACTGTTGTCACCGATCAGGTGCATAAGGGGCAGAATTTATCAGCGATTATTCGAACCTGTGACGCTGTGGGTATTATGACTCTCCATTCGGTCTATGATGCGGCAACTTTTCGGGCTCACACAGGTACAACTATGGGTACTCATAAATGGGTCGACACAAAGATATTTCGAGACATTGACACACCATTACAAAGATTAAAAAACGCTAATTATCAAATAGTTGCTGCTGATACGTCAGGTAGTACTAGAGACTATAGAGAGATAGATTACAGTGTGCCAACTGCTCTGCTTTTGGGTGCGGAAAAATATGGTATTAGTGATGCTGCATACCCCTATATAGACCATTGTATTACCGTACCTATGATGGGGATGGTGGAGTCTTTTAATGTAAGTGTTGCCTGTGCCATTATCCTTGCGGAAGCGCGGCGTCAAAGAGAAGATTCGGGTTTTTATGCGAAGCGGCAGATTACCGACGAGGTTTTCAGCAGAACTATTCTAGAATGGACTCAGCCGCTGGTCGCTAGGTATTGCCAAAAACACAATATTGTTTATCCAGAACTCGATGATGCAGGCAATATTAAAGACCTAGATTGGCGAAATAGGTCGCAAACCACAGGCTGATCTTTTGAATATAGTTGTATATATTATCAATCCAAAAGACTTTAAATGGTAAAAGAGAAGTGACGTTCAACTAAAAAATTGAATTACGACTCTCTAGTTTGGACCAGCCATTTACGACATGCCTTTGGGATTCATTCATTAAAATATTGTCTGCATCGAGCGATGCTATTGAAATCTCTGGTTGCATGGGAATGTCGCCAGTCATTTGTAACTCAAGATAGCGTATTGCGCAGACCCGAAGGAAAGAGGCAAAGTTCCCGAGATTATGTTCAGCCTCTATGGACTCACGATACTGCCGTGACAGCATTTCAGGCAGAGTTAACGAATCTCTGCCTGCTATCTCATCTAATACACGCCAGAAATATTGTTCGAGCCTGACGCTTGTTACCATCCCGTCTATTCTTACTGACCGTGTCGATGCTTGCCATAAGTCGGGGCTTGCATTAATGAAAAGTTTACACATAGTTAACTCCTGAGCGGCATAGTTGCTAAAGCACTCCATTGTTTAATGTCTTTTTATACATTTATACATTTATATATTTATATATTAAAGCGTTTAAGCATAGAAACTATGCACAATGCTATAGACGAGAGTACGACTATGCGGCCTAGAAGGATCAATCAATTAAAGCGAGACAGTCAGACCCATTATTATTTGGGCCTAATGAATACAGAAGCAACATGATAATCCAATAAATTAGTCGTTATTGGATACCTTATAATAGTATTTCGAAAGTAAGCAAGAAAAAGGGTGCCATCCTTGGCACAATCTGACTTGAAGGTACACTATAGGGGGGCGCGGTACTCATCAAGCAGCGTTAAAAGGGTTACGTATTCTTGATCTGTCAACTTTTCAAGCTCACGTGTAAAGGGGCCAATACCGGAGTTAAAGGCTTCTAATAGATTAATCTCGGTTGTGCTTTCGGGCACAATAGCATTGTTAATAAATCGCATTTAAGGATCCTCCATGAGTTCTAAGAATCGTTTTAACAAGGTCGATTAAAACTACACCTTTGGGGGTCCTCGTGATAACCACGTACGGAGTAGCGAAGGGGTATGACTAGTGTACTGGGCTACAGTAAATAAGATCGGGGCGATGATTAGAATCTTCTCGGTTTCGCCGAGAGCGAGCATAATATTTTTCAAAGATTTGCAGTTATGATGGTCAGTCTCAAATATGTCATCTTGAGTATCCAGGTGCATGAGGTCATGTGTGACCGTACTTCCAAGGAAGAATGCCATCGTCAGCACTAGCTGAAGGATAAACTTAGTATTAGATATTTTTAACTGACCGCTGTTCATAAAGCAATTATGTACTAGCAGAAAGGACTAAGGGTAGTACTATGATATTACTCTGGTACGAGCCTAATGGGATTTTACCTTGTAGTTATCGCCAAATTTAGGCGCTCATCTCAGGCTATTACGGATTATCGTATTGACTTATTAAATTCTGAAGTTCATTAATCTGATCATCACTTAAGGATTCGAATTTATTTCTGAAAACCTCAAACCCTAGAGTAAACGCC
>Ga0315321_10002832_pt1 | contig 13479 bp, 10 predicted proteins | sample M180m21515metaG_FD_203464 | JGI IMG/M metagenome (GOLD analysis project Ga0315321, IMG submission 203464) | Ammonia-oxidizing marine archaeal communities from Monterey Bay, California, United States - M1 80m 21515 | ecosystem: Environmental > Aquatic > Marine > Intertidal zone | place: USA... | reverse complement strand
GACACAAGTGAAAGCTGCTGGCGGAGTCCGCGACCTCGAGACCCTGCTTAAAGTGCGAGACATGGGCGTGTCACGGGTTGGAGCCAGCGCCACCGCAACGATTTTGGACCCTGCACGCCAGCAACTCGGCCTCGATCCGGTTCAATACCAAAGCAATGCCGACAACAACGGTTATTAGAACCCACTGGTAAGAAGACTAGCCGTGGCTGGATCGAAAGAGTGGCTGGATCCAAGGAGTGGCTGGATGCGACCAACACTGCACTCCTCTGCCAACAAGCGGTGCCAACTCCCAGAATTTGCCGTCCAGAATTTGCCATCCAGAATTTGCCATCCAGAGCGTTCCAGCCCGTCGCCTCCATTATCTCCTTAAATGCAACCGAATCCATGTATCGCATGGCACGGTGAGAAGCCATGCGATCGCGGCAAACGGCGTGCTGCCGCCATGGTAAACTACCTTTCTTGAAACACCTTCGGTTCTCAGCAAACGCCACCGAATTTGTGTTGCACCATCACCCTCCCGTTGCACCATCACCCTCCCTTCGTTCCCCAGGCCCTTTCATGCCCACCCATTTTGCGTTTGTCGCTGTTCATTGCCTGTTGATTCATTCCTGCCTCTACGCAGCTGATTCCTGGCCACAATTCAGAGGTCCTGGTGGCGATGGCATTGCACAAGACCAAACGATTCCTACTGAATTCAGTGAGTCTGATGGCGTGACATGGAAGACCGACCTCCCTGGCCTTGCTTGGTCCTCACCGGTGGTCTCGGATGGAACGATTTGGGTGACCACAGCAATCGAGCGAGTGCCAACGGCAGAGGAGAAAGTGGAACTATTCAAGAAGAATGGAATCGAAAAGAAAAAATTTAAACAATTGTCCATCGCCAAATCGATTGAATTGAAACTAATTGCCGTCAGCCTTAAGAATGGATCAATACAAAAAACGATCGATCTCACTTCCATTGAATCACCCGATGCAATTCACTCCCTTAACAGCTACGCGTCCCCCACGCCCGTCATTGATGACAAACACATCTATTGCCACTTTGGTACTTATGGAACCTTCTGCGTAGACCGTGCCACTGGGAAAATGGTATGGCAACGGCGTCTGCCATTAGTTCACTCGGTTGGGCCTGGCAGCTCACCTTATCTGTTGAAAAACATGCTTATCCTGATTCAGGATGGTGTTGAGCGTCAGTACGTTACCGCTCTGGACAAGTTCACGGGAGAAACTCTCTGGGAAGTGGATCGTCCTGAGATGGACGCACCAACTGGCGACCAGAAGAAAGCTTACAGCACGCCGATCGCCATCACAGATAAGAACGGTCGCGAGCAACTGATTTGCATGGCATCACAATGGATGGTTTCGTACTCACCCGAGACCGGCGAAGAGATCTGGAAGGTTTATCACGGCAAGGGATTTTCAGTGGTGCCACGCCCAGTCTTCTCGGATGATATCGTGTATTTTTCAACAGGCTTCGGGAAGCCGGAACTATGGGCCGTCAAAGTTGATGGCTCTGGTGATGTCACTGATACCCACGTTGCATGGACCGTGAAGCAGGGCATACCAGCCAAGCCCTCTCCACTAATCCACAACGGTTTGATTTATGTGGTTTCCGACAACGGTGTCGCAAGTAGTTTTAACACCAAGACCGGTGATTCAGTCTGGAAAGAACGCCTCGGTGGTGCATACTCAGCATCGCCAGTTCTGGCCGGCAACAACATTTACTTTGGTTCCCATGAAGGAAAAGTCACCGTGATTCAACCAGGGGCTGAGCCAAAGATCGTGGCCGAGAACCAGCTGGACGGAAAAATCATGGCGTCACCCGCGATCGTTGATGATTCGATCATTTTGCGGACAGACAAATCGCTTTACCGTATCGACTGAGACGGCTAAATCGCCGTCGGCGGCCCTAACGATCGAAACTTCGCAGCGGCGAAAAACATGTTTTCCGCCGCTAACATGTTCAATAAACCGAGAGGCTCGCAACGCCCCACACGCCTTTACACAAACGTAAGTTCGAGGGTCCTAACGCACCACCCGATGCGTGGGTGTCGGCCTGCCCGGACGCAGCGAGTGAGCAGCAACCGAATGGACATCCAAGCCTTGCTCGGTGCAAACCAAGGCAACTGCATGCCTGCAATCGCGTTCCAGAGTGGCGGGGTCCATCGCGACCCGAGCATTGACGATCAGTTGCACGCTGCCCGCAACTTCACGTCCCGCTGCCAAGCCGACATCAACTTCGGAATCGTTACTGACAACATTTGCAACTGACTGTGTGTCCCCTCCCAAAGCAGAGACTTTGAGATGAGCGATTTGTCCGTCTCCAGTTTCGATCACCTCGTTAGCGATCTTGCCCACAAGGCTTTGCGTCAAGCCATCCAGATCAATGTGTGTGTCAGCGGCTGTAACAGAAGCCGTTAAATTCACCCAGCCCAGTTCAGCTTCACCCTCGGCATAAGTATCGTAATCGATGTCAAGCAAGCGGCGGTTGGTTGTCGAAACGTCTTCAATCCGAGCCATGACTGCATCCACTCCTTCGCCGGATTTTGGACTCACCGGAATCACCGGAACATGCTCGGCGATCGCCTGCAGACGCTCGCGAAGTTCTGCAACTTCCTCGTGATTGAGCTGATCAAGTCGCCCGATCATCAGATAATCAGCCTCTTCGAGTTGCTTTCGGAAGATGTATTCAGCCTGCGGTGAAAAGCCGCTTTTCCGGCCCCCGGACGCCTCAGCGAGAATTCGTTTCCCGTGTGAGGGTTTCAGTAAAACGCCAAACGGCGCTAGCTCAAACCTTTCTCCTAACAGTTGCTGGAGTGGGAGAATGACGGTCGCGACCAAATCGGTGCAACTGCCCACTGGTTCTGCTAACACAACATCGGGAATCTGGTCTGCTGAGAACTTTTCGGCCGTTGCGACCAACTCGTCGAAGCTACAACAGAAACAGGCGCCTGAGACCTCGCCGACATCAAAGCCCTGAGACCGCAGATTCTGTGTATCGACCAAATTTTCGGTCTGATCGTTGGTGATGATCCCTACGCGCTTACCCTGTGCGGAATACCGCTTGGCGAGCTCACCTACCAGAGTGGTCTTGCCCGCTCCGAGGAAGCCGCCAACCAGTACAAATTTGATTTTCTGTCTCATCATCAACGATTCACCAAAGCGAGTCCGCTCTCACCGCCGCTGCCCGACGGCAGCCCATTTTCCCCAACAACCCGCTCTGCAGAAGATCAGCATGAACTCACAGATGGGGTTGGATTGCACTCACAGGCGAGCTTCTGACAAGCTTTGGCGGGCAGCCCTTGGGACTTTGTACCGTTAACAGCTGCCAACCCCTGAGGGACAATGATCTTGGAAACTCGTCGAGCGGCCATCTTTTGCGGGAAAAGAGGGCTGAGACCCCATCAAGGGTCCGCGACTCTTTGCAGCGGCGGGACGGCGATGCTAACCGATCCGATCTTAAATTTCCAGCATCCCCTCGCGTTCCTTGGCCGGTAGCGAGCACCTCTTCGTCTGGGGATTCAACCCATGCTGGGATTGAATCACGGGGGGCTGAGCGGCATTTCGAATAAAACGCTGCTAATTTACAGTCAAAAAGTCATTGTTGCCCGGAATCGCTTCACTTATTCTTGGAACCGGCAATGAGGATAGCGTCATTTGTGGCCTTGGGCACCCATCGTCCGCCCATGATGACTAATCGCGAACGACGACCAGACGGTATAGATTGCGGAAGATATCGATTACCCTTTCCGAGCTGAATTTGAGACTCACGTTGGCACAGAAATGTGATTGACAGGTTCAAGGAGTCCCACAACCATCGATTCGTTGACGCAAACGCTGTACAACCTGACAGAATGTTTGCGGTGCCTCGCCTGAGCAGCGAATTGCTGGATGGCTCGGCAAGAACAATTCATCAATCCTAAATTGGCTCCGTCAGAGCCTCCCAAAACCACAACAGCCTTGCGAGTTTGCTACGCGGATGAGTAACGAGTACGACACAATCATCATCGGCGCTGGGATGAGTGGCTTAGCGGCCGGAATCCGCTTGGCACACTTTGACCAGAAAGTTTGCATTCTCGAGCGTCACTACACGATTGGCGGTCTGAATTCGTTTTATCGGATGGGCGGTCGCGACTACGACGTGGGTCTTCACGCGATGACCAACTTTGCCCGCAAGGGAACCAAAAAAGGCCCTTTGGCCAAACTGATCCGGCAACTCAGGTTTCGCTGGGATGACTTCAAACTTGCTGAACAGGTTGGATCTTCGATCCGCTTTCCTGATGTGTCGATGGATTTCAGCAACGACATTCAATTGCTCGAATCTGAAATCGCGAAGCATTTCCCTGAGCAGATCGACGGATTCCGTTCATTGTGTGGTTCGTTGCTGGATTACAGCGACATGGACGGCGATGCGCCCAACTTCATGCGATCCGCTCGCGAAGTCATGGCCGAGCACATCAGCGACCCACTCCTCATTGAAATGTTAATTTGTCCGCTGATGTGGTACGGAAACGCCCGCGAAAACGACATGGACTTTGGTCAATTCTGCATCATGTTCCGGGCTTGTTACTTGGAGGGATTTGGGCGCCCCTTCAAGGGAGTTCGCGTGATCCTTAAAAATCTGGTCCGACGGTTTCGGGGGCTGGGTGGTGAACTGAAACTCCGAAGCGGTGTCTCACGAATCCACGTAGAGAACGGCCAAGCACAAGGTGTGGTGCTTGATGATGGTACCGAACTGATGGGCAAACGCATTCTTTCATCTGCAGGAAATGTCGAAACAGCAAGACTGTGTGATGATGTCTCCAGCGTCGATGTTGCCAAAGCAGGGAAGCTTTCCTTCATCGAATCGATCTCGATCCTGGATCGTAAGCCGACCGATTTTGATTTCGACCGAACCATTGTTTTCTACAACGACAGCAATCATTTTCGCTGGGAACGGCCAGAACAACAGCTTTGCGATAGTCGCACTGGAGTCATCTGTTCGCCCAACAATTACATCTACGACTCAGATGAGGGCGAGTTGCCCGACGGCGTCATTCGCATCACCACTCTCGCGAATCACGATCACTGGTGCAATCTTCCCGATGAAAAATATCAGGCAGCAAAAATTGCTCAGTATGATGATGCTGTTGATTCTGCCGTTCGGTTCATGCCGGATTTCCGGCGTTATGTCGTTGACACTGACGTCTTCACACCCAAGACGATTCGACGTTTCACCTGGCACGACAACGGTGCTGTCTACGGCGCCCCCGACAAGCAACTTGATGGAACCACCCATCTACCGAACCTGTTCTTGTGCGGAACAGATCAAGGATTTGTTGGCATCGTCGGCGCGATCGTCAGCGGAATCAGCATGGCCAACCGTCACTGCATGAGCCTCGAATAGCCAAGTCAAGCCTGCTGTCGAGAACGACAAAATGCAGGTTTTGTTTCCTGTTAATTGTCTGGCAACTCACAAGTGCCTGTGCCCAGGGCAATTCGCGTGTTGTAAGAACCACCAGCAATCACCCCACTTTCTTGCACCTTGATCAAAAGCCATTCGACATGCAGAGACATAGCACCGGCATTGCTGCACTGGACGATTTACTGGGTAGCGGTCTGATCCCGGGCACTTTGACAGTGGTCATGGGAGCCACTGGCATCGGAAAAACACAACTCGGGCTCTGCTATGCCAATGAGGGCAAAACCCAAGAGGGGCAACGGGGTATCCTATTTGATCTCACCTCACGCGGCGACTCTCAAAACCACGCTGATTACGCCGACAGGTTGTACGATTGGCAACTCTCGGAGAGATCGCTTGACACCACGGCCAAACTCGAACAAATCTGGGATCCAGAACAGACTCGCCGTGACTACTTGCACATTTTCCAACACAGTGGAAAGCGTGTGACCGCTACCGACATGGACTCGGACCAATGGCGCGAGTGGAAGTATGAGCAGGCGAAAAAACTCGATCAAGCGATCGCTTTTTTTTACGGCAACTTTGTCCACGGCGTTCGTCGCTGCGTGATCGACGGCGTCGAACCTGCATTGAAAGCAGCCGATTCCATTCAGCTGGAGCTGTTTGAATACGTTTATCACCAGATACTTCACAAAGAACACGACTGGGTGGCCCGTGACCTGTTTCGCGTTGGTTTTCGCGAAAACCAATCCAAGATCGAAGCCCACGCGTACGACCACAACCAACTCGGATGCCTGCTGCTTTACACCAGCCATGAAGTCATGCTCGACGACCTGATCACCCGCCCCATCGAAAGTGGTGATGTGCTCTCAAATGCAAATACCATCATCCTGATGGGAAAAACCCGAGATGGAAACAAGATGGGTAGAGCACTGCATGTTGCCAAGCATCGAGGCAGTGCATGCGATGAGTCCATCGTGCCCTACCAAATCACGGAATCCGGTATCGAATTGTCCTGAGCTGCGGGAATGATCCCCAGCCACCAACACGAGTCGTTGGATTCCCCTACGTTTCTGCTGCCCTGGCATGACGCCAACCATACACCGCATTGATCCCCATCTTGAATGCTGAGTACCATCGCAAGGCTACTGATTGAGGGGCAAGGTTTGGCAAAACGAATCATTGATGAGAGTTGCTGCTTGGGAGAACTGCAGTTTCAGAGAACCATCCTGCCTTGCCCTGATGGCGTTCCCCTGCGTGAAGAGAAACCACCGCGTGAAAGCGAGTGCGGCGCGACTCATCCTGCGATTGACTAAATATTGCTAAGCTACGTGCAGGAGTTACGGTGAGAGAACGAGGCCAAGCAGACGCCAATTCCTGCCTCGGTCTCTCTTAGCACGGCAGCCAATCTAGTTTTCATCCTTCAGTGCAGGAGTTACCTCGTTGCATACGTCGCACCCACTAAGAATCATTCCGTACTTTCGTGGCTTGTTATGCCTCAGCGTGTACCTCAGTGTTTGCCTGGGCTTGGCACCACTGAACGAGTCGCTGCTCCCTCTACAACACGCATTCGCAGACACAGAGGCGGATACTGCACCTGAGGCCCCCACACGTCCCAACATTTTATTGATCATGTGTGACGACATGGGTTTTTCAGACATCGGTTGCTACGGAGGAGAAGTCGAGACACCAAATCTGGACCGACTCGCTGGGGAGGGCTTGCGATTTCGCACGTTTTACAACAACGCCAAGTGTGAACACACGCGTGCATCATTACTGACGGGGCATTGGTGGCATCACGTGGGAGCATCGTCCACGGTTCACTACTCGTCAGAAACCTTTGGCGAAAAGATGCGGGCAAGTGGCTACCGCACCCTGATGACAGGAAAATGGCACGCTGGCCAAACCCCCTATCAACGAGGATTCGATCGTTACTATGGCCTGACCGACGGCTGCTGCAATTTCTGGAACCCAGGTCATGCGAGGAATAGCGGCCCCACACCAGCGCGAAAGAAAGTACGACGATGGGCAATTGACGGTGAAGAGTTCACACCGTTCACGCCGGAAGACCCCGACTTTTACACCACCGATGCCTTTACTGATCAAGCCATCCAATACCTCGAACAATACCAGAAGGAGACCCAACCGTTCCTACTTTATGTCGCGTACACCGCGCCGCACTACCCTTTGCACGCCAGTGAATCAGACATCGCCAAGTACCGAGGCAAATACAAGCGTCTGGGCTGGGATGCACTTCGAAAACAACGATTTGCCAACCAGCAGGAATTGAACATCCTTCCCGACAATGCAACCCTTTCACAGCGTGACGATTCGATCCCCGCATGGGAAACGATTGAGAAAAGCAAAGTTGATTGGTGGGACCTTCGCATGGCAACTTATGCGGCCATGATCGATCGAATGGATCGCAACATCGGGCGACTTCTAAAAACGCTGGACGAAACGGGTAAGGCTGAAAACACAGTGATTTTCTTTCTGTCGGACAACGGTGCATGCAAAGATTCGGCAGACCGATCGACGGTCAAAGGAACGATGCCATGGGAAGTCACCAGCTATCTGACCCAAGGCCAACCTTGGGCCAATGCGTCGAACACCCCATATCGCCAGTACAAAACAACCGATTACGAAGGTGGAACCCGCACACCCATGATTGCCCACTGGCCAGATCACATCATGCCGAACTCAATCACGGACTATCCCGGACACTTGATTGATTTCATGCCAACCATGCTTGAGCTTGCCGGTGCCAAGATTGACGGATCCCTGCCCGGACGATCGCTAGTGCCAGTCTTACGCGGCAAGGAACAGCAACGTGCGTGGCCACTGTACTGGCAATTCGGCAGATCGAGAGCGATCCGCGACGAAGACTGGAAACTAGTCAAGCAAGGATCCGGCGACTGGGAACTATTTGATTTGGGGAAGGATCCCACCGAATCTCGAAACCTCGCGTCACAGCACCCTAAGAAGGCGGCGAAAATGGCGAAGCAATGGGACGCCTGGTGGAAACACCAACCCACCAAGAAGCAGTAAAACGCGCGGTCTGATAGCTGCCTGCATCCTGTCTTGAAGTCAACACGCCTGCGAGTCCTTACCAGTGGCCCCCACCAATGAACATTGGCGTTTGACCGAATCGATGCTGCCAGCCGTGACTCGCATCAACCGAGATCTTCTGGCACCTTGTCATTACGGTTACGCCGGTGAAGATACATTTTGATTGGTACTTCACCAAACGCCAAATGATCACGCAGCACGCCCAGCAGGTATCGTCGATAATCATTACCAAACGCCTTGGGTTCACCGCACATCAACACGATCGTAGGCGGCTCCGTCGACACCTGCGTTGCATAATAGATTTTCGGGCGACGATTCTGATAAAGCGGGGGCTCGTGCGCTTCCATGGCAGCCTTGATCAGACGATTCAAAACACCCGTTGAAACTCGTTCACGTGACTGCTTGAAAAGCATGGTCGCATGATTCAGAAGTGTTTTGACATTCTTTCCTGTTTGACCTGTAATGAACGCGATAGGGGCATAGGCCAAGGTCGGGAACTGGGCACGCAAGTAACTGACCCAACGATCCGTAGCGACTGATCCGTGCAACATGTCCCATTTATTGATTACGAAGATGCATGGCTTGTGATTTTCCATCACGTAGCCCATCAACTGCTTGTCAACCTTACTGACCGTTTCCGTTGCATCGAAGAACATCAGCACAACATCAGCTCGACGGACACCACGTTGGGCACGGTGCATTCCGTAATACTCGAGATCCGTTCGCTGGCTTTTACGCTTGCGCAAACCGGGCGTATCGATTGCGATGAAGGTTTGTCCGTCAATTTCGAAGTGCACATCGACACTGTCACGAGTCGTACCGGGCACCTCACTGACAATCATCCGTTCGGTTTCGACCAACGTATTAACGAAGGTGCTTTTACCAACATTCCTGCGTCCGACGATCGTCAACTTCATCTGCGGAGTCGAGACGGTCTCATCAACAGGTTCGGGCAAACGATCAACAATCAGCTCAAGCAAACGATCACGATTTCGATTCTGCGTGGTGCTGGTGCAAAGCACATGGCCGCGGCCCAACTTGTGAAACTCTTCGGATTGGATTTCCTGATGCTCCTGGTCAGTCTTGTTCGCGACCAGGATCACCGGCTTTTCGACGCCCCGAAGGCGTTCAGTCACCATTTCATCAAGCGGCATCAACCCCGTTTGAACGTCGACCACCAATAAAATGACATCGGCTGCATTGATCGCCAATTCGATTTGCTGCCGAACATCGGCAGTCAAATTATCCTCATCCTCGACCCCCATCCCGCCAGTATCGATCAATTCGAAATAGCGATCATTGGCTTCGATCAGCGTTGTCATGCGATCGCGGGTGACACCGGAAAAATCATCGACAATGGCCAACCGTCGACGCGCTAACCAATTAAAAAGGCTGCTCTTGCCGACGTTAGGACGTCCGACGATGGCGACTTGCGGGACTGGCATGGGAAGACTACTTAAACAGAATTGCTCGTTGACAGTGCTGCAGAATTGACCGAGTGTCAGCCAATGCAGCACGAGCAACAGGGAGAAATGAAACGACCGAGAACGTATTTCCTCAGTGCACAGGCGAATTACCGGCTCGATGCCCTACAACCTACGAAGGCTAGCAGAATCGGTAAGCACGACCGGAAAGCGTAAGCTGAGCAAGGCAAATGGGATAGTCCTGTTTCCATACTGCCTGAGCACCTCGGGTTGCCAGAGCCGACCCAGCCCTGCCACCAACCCACCCAAACCGCAAACATTACGCTCGATGGCTGACCCTTATCATGCCCCGCTCGCACGATGCTAGTGTTGCCCGATACAATCTGGCCGGACCAAAAATCTGTCGGCGTTTGCCGCTGCCGGGCGGCTTGGCCAACAAAATGCCGTTGCCGAGCGGCGTGGCCAATAAGATTCAGTCCATTTCGCAGCGGAATGCCCATGAACACCCCCAGCAGCTCAAACAACCCAAACTTAGCGGACGGTAATTCCGGGCAGTCGGCGTCAGAATCACAGACACAGGAGTCGCTGGTGAGCGAGAGCCAAGAGGCACAGCCCGCTGAGAGCTTGGACCCTCAGCAGACCACCTTCGAAACGGCAGCTCTGGCGGCACATTTGCAACGCGCGGGAATAATGTGGTTGCCTCGACCGGACCTTGACTCGATCGAACAGATCGCCACCCGGTTTGATGCCGGTGACAACGCGGTGGTGGGTGCGGCAAGCTCAGAAGCCCCCCAGTTGAAAGGGGCGCAGTCAGAGCCAGCACAAGGGAAGCCATCGCAAGGGAAGCCAGCATTGGCGCGCACCAACCCTGCTAGTCACCAGCCTGAAGCTAACAAGGGTCCAGATTCGAGCGGCAGCGTGACCACATCGAGCAACAACAGAGAGGAGCCAGCGCAAAAGCGTGACACTCCCAACCGTCCGACCGCCACTCGTCCTGGATCCAGGCTGCAGGGAGTCTCCGCCATTCAGACGCCGGAGAGCGAATACTCAGGTGATCCAGAGCCCCCAGACCAACGAACACTGCAACTCAAACAGCTTGAACAGACGGTTGAGTCTTGCACGCTATGCCCCGCACTCGCAAGTTGCCGAACCAAGACAGTCTTTGGCGAGGGTAATCCGAGTCCGCGTTTCGCCTTTTTCGGAGATTGGCCCGGGGAGGAAGAGGATTTGGTCGGTCAACCGTTTGTGGGAAGGGCCGGGGATTTGCTCACCAAGATGATGCAAGCCTGCACTCTGCAACGTGCCGATGTCTATATCCTTACCACGGTCAAATGCCGGCCCCCCGGTAACCGAAACCCAGAAGGTGACGAGCAGTCAAACTGCCGCTCGTACTACCAACAGCAATTCAACCTGCTTAGGCCCGAATACATTGTCTGCTTGGGAGCTGCCAGCGCGCAGGAACTGCTGGGAACAAAATTGTCAGTTGGCCGCCTACGAGGAACGCTCCATCGCTACTTTGCAAGCAAAGTACTTGTGACCTATGACCCAGCTTATTTGGATCGCAATCCGGCAGCCAAAAAAGCTGCCTGGACCGACCTTAAATACCTGATGCGAGATGCTGGTATTCAAATACCGAAGCGTTAGGCAGGAGTGTCCACGCGAGTATCAAAACTTTTTATTTCCCAGATTGTCGGCAGACAAACGCGGGCACGTCGCAATTCGCTCTTGACCGTTTTGTTCAGATGGGAACAATTTGACCACAGCGACGCAAGGATTGCTCGCTTGCAGTGGTGGAACCGCTGCGAACGCTAACGACAAGATGCGCAGGGAGGCCATCATGCACCACGGAATCCAACGTTCCGAAATCTCGGACTCGACTAGTGTTTTTCCATCCAAGGCGAAATCACTCGTCGATTTGGCAACTGGAAAGTTTCCTGGTTGCGACTTGGCCGAAGCCAGTGAATCTTTTCGCTCGGCCAGCACCCCCAGCTATTCGCTGCGTGACTTGTTGTCTGAAGCACGCTTCTTTGCGGCCGATGACATCGAATTTGATTCAATTGCTGAATCATCAGCCACCACATCAGCGGGCGACCTGGTCATTTATCGAATTGGCCAGGACAACCCGTCACGCGTGATCGCAGATGCCCTGGCCCGCGGTGCATGTGGCATCATCACCGAACAGCTTCTGCCCTGCCCGCTGCCCCAATGCATTGTGGGTGACATGGAGGTTTCTCTGGCAGAAATCGCAGCCCAGCAAGCGGGCCGTCCCGACCGTCAGATGCTCACGGTTGGCGTGATCGGTTCTGCCGGTAAGACGACCACTTCTTTGCTGATTTCAGCTCTTTTGCGATCAGCATCGATACGCACGGCTTATCAAACCGATCTCGGTGCGAGCGACGGCATTGTTCAGACCACTTCCCATTCCAAAATTCCCAACAACCGTGAACTGGTTCATTGGCTGGCGGAAGCCAAAGACAGTCAATGCAAAGCTGCCGTCATCGAAATGTCCGAGACGGAAGCACGTCACGGAAATTACGATGCGATTCAATTCGACATCATTGTCATTTGCAGAACCGCATCTGGCACAGACGACTTCGGTCCTTCAGGACTGCAGTGCAGCCTTGATCGGCTGGCAGACGACGGTGTGGTCATCGCATCGGCGGATGAGCCGAGTGTGACACGTGAGCTTCAGAATCACAACGTTCGAACGTTGACCTATGGGATACACAAAAATGCAGATGTGACCGCACAAATTTTTGATCAGACAGACGGTGTCTGCACTTTACTGCTAACCCACCAAGATTCGACAACGGTCATGGAAACTTGTCTTTGTGGCCATGCCATGGCATCCAACCATGCTGCAGCCGCCGTCGTCGGCTTGTTGCTTGCGGAGCCATTGGAGCGAATTGCAGAGAGTTTGAGTCAGCTTCGCACCGTTCCTGGCCGCAGCCAGCGACTGGCCGAATACGGAAAGTCCACCATCGTCATTGACGCCGGTGGCAGCCCCCCTCGAGCCGTTGAGGCGATGCGTCCTTGCCGCGACATGAAAGCTGGTGGCAAGTTGTGGTGCGTCCTTGTGCTTGATGCTAACGCCAACGCAGACACGCTTGCACGGTACGGCACACAGCTCGAACGTTTTTCAGATCAAGCGATCATCACTGCAACAGACCAGTCGCGATCCAGTTTTTTGGCAGCGTCCCACAATGTGCTCGATGGCGTCAAGAAGTGTGCGAGCTTCCGTCTGGTTGCGAATCGAGATCGAGCGATAGAATGGGCGGTCACTGAAGCGGCTCCCCAAGACACCATCCTTATCATCACTGGCGAGCGTGGCCTGACCGCCCACCAACAGCGAACGAATCTGGCAAAGATCGAGCGGTGCGTTGAACAGGCTCGCGGTCAGGCTGAGCAAATCGAAGCGGAAACAAAACCCAAGTTATCCATTTTTGGAGTTTGAGCCTCTGAGCCTCTGAGCCGACGCTGACTACAGAGCCATGCAGTGCACCATCAACGCCTGCCATTCGGCCCACTGTGACAGCATACAACGCTGGTAGGCTTCACTGTTTTTTTTTCCAATGGCACGACTGC
>Ga0315321_10002831_pt1 | contig 13480 bp, 12 predicted proteins | sample M180m21515metaG_FD_203464 | JGI IMG/M metagenome (GOLD analysis project Ga0315321, IMG submission 203464) | Ammonia-oxidizing marine archaeal communities from Monterey Bay, California, United States - M1 80m 21515 | ecosystem: Environmental > Aquatic > Marine > Intertidal zone | place: USA... | reverse complement strand
AATTAAGGTTTGTTTCCCGAAGGCACTGCCGACCGTCGGCAGGTAACAAAACAACTATATTCTAAGTCTTTTCGAAAAGTCGGGGCGACAGGACTTGAACCTGCGACCTTTCGGCCCCCAGCCGAACGCTCTACCAGACTGAGCTACGCCCCGTATCTGCCGGGCCGAGCGACACCCTCTCGCGTCACCGACCAACGACCGTCACACTATCGCATACGAAACACATTCGGACAACACGCATAGAAAATGATGCACGCCTCTTTGCCGCCGTGGTGTATCCCGGCAACACAACCGCACAACTTCTCTCGGAATTCATTACAGATACTATGACGCACAACAACGACTCGTTCTCAGCACGACTCACCGCTGCTATCCAATCAAAAGGCACCCCTGCATGCATCGGCCTTGACCCAAAAGTATCAGCCCTACCCCCTGCACTTCTTCAAAATATCTCTGCACCAGAAAACACACCACCACACCAACTCGCAGAAATCTATCTGCAGTTCTGCAAAGGCGTGATTGATGTCGTTGCCCCCCTCGTCCCAATCGTCAAACCACAGCTCGCCTACTTCGAAGCACTCGGCCCCCACGGCACAACCGCACTCGCAGAGGTCATTGCCTACGCCCATGAAAAAGAATTGCTCGTTCTCGCTGACGGCAAACGAGGTGATATCGGCTCAACAGCCGAAGCCTACGCTGCCGGCTGGCTTGCTGGACCATGGGCCGCTGATGCTCTCACCGTAAACCCATACCTCGGACTCGATTCAATCGAACCGTTTATCAAACGAGCCACAACAAATAATGCCGGTATTTTTGTGCTTGTCAAAACATCAAACCCCGGCGGAAAAGATTTCCAGGACCTCAAGGTTGACCAAAGCCATGTCTACGATCATGTCGCCAAAGGTGTAGAGGCCACAGCAATCCAAACAGCCGGCGACCAACAATACGGTGCAGTCGGTGCCGTTGTCGGCGCAACATGGCCCGAGCAACTCACGGCACTCCGAAACGCCATGCCCCACACCTGGATCCTCATCCCTGGCTTCGGCCATCAAGGTGGAACAGCCGCCGGGGTCGCCGGTGGCTTCGATGAGCACGGCCTCGGTGCTCTCGTAAACTCCGCCCGCGGCGTTATCTTTGCGCACAGCCGACCAGAAATAAATGATGGACTTCAACCACACCAGTGGCAGACCGCCGTTGAACGTGCATGCACACAAATGATCGATCAACTTGCTGCAGAAACACCCGCCGGCAAACTACGCTAACCAGTTTTTGTGCGAGTAGTTCTCTAGTTCGCGTTTTTGTTCAAGGGTTCATCAACAACAAAGTCACTTGGGAAATTCGCGGCCTCATCGCCTTCACGCTCTCGCAACCGCTTGTTGTTAAACCCACCGCGTGGGGCATTCATTGGAATATCCATCCCCCCGAGATCAGCCATCATTTCGTACAGCCGTTTCTCCATGGCTTTCATTTCCTTCTTCAAAGAAGGATTACGGATCAAGTTGTTCTGCTCATTCGGATCTGCCTGAATATCGTAGAACTCATCCGTGTCCCAAAGACCATAGTACGTAGTGTACTTGTACTTATCACTCCGTAGCGAAAAGACCGTTGGGGACTGTGGAAAGTTTTTCTCCCAGTAATACGCATAAAGAAAGTAGTCACGCCACGGCACATCAAGCCCTTTACCAAGATCAATAAAACTCTCTCCATCCATATGCGGTGGCTTTTCAACTCCCATTGCTTCCATCACTGTTGGGGCAATGTCAATATTGGCAACCATCTCTTCAACAACAGTACCACCCTTAAACAGGTCGGGGCACTGCATCAACATTGGCACTCGAATGGATGTCTCGTAGGCAACACGCTTATCAATAAGACCATGCTCGCCAAACATGAAGCCATTGTCGCCCATGTAGATAACGAGCGTTTCATCACGAATACCCATTTTGTCGAGTTGCTCAAGCACTGTTCCTACACTGTCGTCCACTGAACAGAGCGCCTCGCAGTACCGCTTGTAATACGCTTCAATGTCGAGCTCACTGTGATACGGAAAATCGACACCATGCCAACTATTCCGTTGATCAAGAAGCCATCGTGGAAGATTTCTATCGTTACCGACAACCTTGTCTTCACTATCTGGTCGATCAAACTCTTTTCCATCAAACCGACCCTTATAGCGATCTTCTGGTGTGAAGTTTGAATGCACTGCCTTATGCGAAAGGTAGAGGAAGAATGGCTTATCACGCTCAGTCTGCTGCTCAAGAAAGTCGATCGCATAGTCCGTCAACAATGTCGTGATGTAGCCATCTTGTGGCACCCGCTTTCCATTGACATTGATTGTGTAGTTTGGGTTTGGTGGAAAATAGTTTCCCTGGCCTTTAAAGCTCACCCAATAATCAAAGCCCGGACGTGGATCATCATGATGTCCGCCCATGTGCCACTTTCCAATAAAGCCGGTTGAGTATCCGGCCTTCTGCAGATACTGCGGAAAGAAAAGCGTTCCATCAGGAACCAACCGATTGTTGTCGATAACACGATGCCGAAACGTGTAGAGGCCTGTCAGGATGGATGCACGACTCGGTGAACACAACGATGTGGTGACAAATGCATTTTCAAAATGCACGCCGTTTGAAGCAAGCGAATCAAGATGCGGCGTTTCGGCAAACTGATGCCCAAGAAAACTCATGGCATCGTATCGATGGTCATCTGAAAGGATAAAAACAACATTCCGTGGTTTTGCACTCGCTACCTTGTGCACCTGAACATCTGCAGGTACCGGTGACACGCTCGCTGAACGTTCGATTTCAGCACCGGTGACAACAACACCCATTGCACTGCACGCCAAGGCGACCCAGCAAACCCAACACTTGATTGATACACCACGACCACACATACGAATCCCCTTTTTTGTCACAAATGAACAGACAATCTTTTCTTCCCGTCCTACAGCAGCCAATAGTATCGCACTATGAAAAATTTGTGCCAGCTATTGGGCTAATTTGCCTGCAAACCGTCGGCTGGCTTGACGCCCGATGTCTTCATCGGCAGTGCATACACACCGTCGAAACATGCGACAAACAACGTTTTTCTGTCGGTTCCACCAAAGGTGGCATTAATTGGTCGCGTTGGGCACTCAACTGTTTCAAGCAACTGCCCCGCTGAATTCCAAATCCATACTGCGGTTGCTCCCGCACAGTAGACATTGCCTGCAGAGTCAATGGCCATACCATCAGCACCCGGTGCATCACCATCATCCATCACTGCAAAACGCTGCTGATCACCAAGCACTCCTGGTGATACAACAGGAAATTTCTCAATCGTCTTTGGCTTGTAGCTTGCAACGTAGAGCGTCTTCTCATCAGGGCTCATGGTGATCCCATTTGGAGAAATTACCCCTGTTGTCGCAACGCTGGTTGTGCCATCAGAACGAACACACACAACTTCATTCCTCCCAGTCACTGTGACGTAGATATTTCCCTCGCGATCAACAACTAGATCGTTCGGCCGAGGAGGCTTTCCTTTCTGGTCGGGCTCACCAAGCGAAAATGCTTCATCAAGTGCCGTCTGTTCCGGACTCATTCCGGGAAACCGCCGAACAACTCCGTTGCCATTGTCAGCGGCATACAACGCACCACACTGCACGAAAAACCCTGAAAAGCGAGCTGGCTCAAGTGGCACTTCCCTCCAACTCTTCTCAAATGGACGAAAGCAATGAACTGATTGGTCTTTCACGTCGCTGACTATTAACTCACTCGATCCGTCCCAAGCCGGCCCATCAGGAAGACTGAATGCCTCACCAACTCTCACAAGAGAGCCATCTGTGTCAACAGGTGATTCACCAGCAGGCTTCGCACCCAAAGCAAGGCTTCCTGAAAAACAAAGACATAGCAGAGCAACATACCTACCAGCCATGTCGCATGAACCCGTTCCAAACATCTGCAAACACTTCATTCCTCTCATCCCCTTCATTCTTGAGTTCTAAATAAGGCTTTTTGCCAGCCGTTATCAGCACAGGAACCAACGAACCACTTCAAGCCTTGCGTTTATATGGTGTGATACCAAGAACACGTCGCTCGTAAACACACCATCGTGCTGTAAATTGTTTATAGAGCCCCGCTAGATTACAGTGTTGTCGAGCGACAATCGTGGATCACCGACTGCTTTATCGTACCAAAAAGATACAAGCCGGATCATGCATGCACTGTTCTCCTTCGATTCAGGAAGCATCCACAGAACCCAGGCCTTGTTTCAAAAGACACATGCTTATGAATTGGCTCACCTATCACACGAGTGTCTTTTTTCTTTTCCTTGGAACGACACTGGTGGAATCTGCTGAGCAAACATGGCAAAGTCCATGGAGAACAACACATCTTGAGAAACGGATTCAAGCAATAGACGAAGAACTCGAAACCCTCGCTCAGCCAAGGCTTCTAAGTGGCATCGGACCAATCGGGTATCGATCGCAGTCCCACGACACGGACGGTCATGAAGAATGGATTGAGGTGAGACTTCGAGACGAAACGACAATAAACGAAATCATTCTTGTTCCATCCCTGTACCACAACCCAGACTCCACAGTGGAGGCTGATGGCTTCCCTGAAGAGTTCAAGATCTGGGCCATCCATGAAAAAAAAGGCACGAAGACTCTCCTGGCATCTTTCACCGCAGAGGATCAAATCCTCCCTAGAAAGTCTCCCCTGTCAGTTCCGTGCAAACCGGTTTCTGCCTCACGTGTCCGGCTTGAAGCAACCGTACTTTCACAACGAGCATGGGACGACCGATACGTCCTGCAGTTTGCAGAAATGCTCATTTTCTGTGGCCAGCAAAACGTTGGTCTTCATTGCACCGTTGAGTGTTCCTCCTTCGATAGTTCGCCCGAAGGCGCACGGAATCCGCAATTTTTGGTGGATGGCGTTATTCCCTACTTAATGGATGCAAACACGGGCAGTCGAAGTCTCGCATTCTTCACTGATATACCTGCTGGCAGTACACACCATATCGACATCGACCTCGGCAAACCGATTCACATCAATGGCGCTTGCCTGCATGCTACAGACATCAGTGACAACGTCCCCCATGCACACCCAAACACCTTTGGAATTCCCCGTCACTTCCAGATTATTGGGGCACAGAAGAGAGACTTCACCGACGGACAACTACTTGCAGACTTTCAACTCAAAACAGCATTTGATGCAGGCCCAATTCTTCAACTGAAGTTCCCGACAACACATTGCCAATTTCTTCGGCTCATGGTTATTGAACCAGATCAGATACCCGATGCATTATCAGGATGTATCGGACTTGCAGAGATCGAGTATCTCAATGACGGGAATAATGTTGCTGTTGCAAGCACAGTCACAACCAGTCTCAACCCTGCACTCATATCACGACAGGACCGACTCCTCGCAATTACCGATGGCAATAATTACTACGGAGAAATACTACCTACTCGAACATGGCTCAACCAACTTGCCAGGCGACATGAACTCGAAACCGAACACCCACTCGCTCAGGCCGCGTTAACCACGGCCTACCAGAGCCAGAAAGCTGCAATTGAACTTCTTTTCTGGCTAAGTTGCCTGCTGACTGCAATTATTGCAGCAATTATTGTCATCCAAAGACTCTTAAAACACAGAGCGATCTATAACACTCGTGAACAAATTGCTGCCGACCTCCATGACGAGTTGGGCGCAAACCTCCACGCAATATCGCTATGCAGTGACCTCGCGAGCACAAAAATACATGAACCCGACCAACTGATAACGCTTTTTCACCGAATCCATGAACTCACATCAAGAAGCGGCAAGGCCGCTAAAGCATGCGTTAATCTTCTTGAATCCAAAGGACTCTACGAAGGACTTGCGGCTGATGTAGAACGTATTGCAGGTCGTCTTTTAAGTGACATTGAATACATCATCCACGTTGAAGGTAGCGATCACCTTGAATCTCTCGACCCAAAAACCCAAATCGGTATTGCTCTCTTTTTCAAAGAATGTCTTGCGAACGTCATTCGGCATTCTGGGGCGACACACGTAACAGCCGATCTTGATGCAACCCCAACAGAACTTGTACTCACAGTTACCGACAACGGAAAAGGCCTCCCTTCGAAAGAATCTGGAGTCGCCAGAACTTCACCAGAATCCCTGAAACGCCGTGCCCGCCTCCTCCGTGGAACAGTTGTCACAACTGACCGGCCAGAGGGGGGAACACGCATTACACTACGTACAAAAACAAAGTCCTGGTGGCTTTAACACCCTCAACAAAAGTATCACAAGTATTCCTATGACTACCCCTAAAGACTCCACCATGATTCGAATCATGGTTGTTGAGGACAACGTTGACTACCGTACCGTCATCGCATTAGCAATAGACGATGCGGCCGACATGGAACTCATCGGGCTCTTCGGCACAACCGAAATTGCTCTCCGAACACTTGAAACGACCAATGAGTTAGACCGGCCTGATATCCTCCTGCTTGATTTACGGCTGCCTGGAATGAGTGGGCTTGATGCCCTTCCACTAATTCATGCAGCAAGCCCTACGACACGGATTATTATCCTGTCACAGTCCGATGCACCTAGCGATATTGTGCAGGCGATGTCTTCCGGAGTCTCCGGCTACCTTCTTAAAAGCGCCCGGCTGAAAGAGATCACGGAGGCAATCCGTACTGTTTCGCAGGGAGGTGGCTTCCTCGACAAAAATGTTGCCCATTTCATTCTTGAAAAAATGACAACAAAGGAACTATTCCAGACTGACACGTTGACTGAACGCGAGCATGAGGTCCTCCTCATGCTCAGTGAAGGTCTTGTCAAAAAGGAAATAGCGACACAACTTGGCATCGGCTACTCAACCGTCGACACACACGTGTCACATATCTACAAAAAACTTGGGGTGTCAAACGCACCAGCCGCAGTCAGCAAGGCATACCAAAGCGGTATTCTACCGAGCTAAAAGTGATTCGCGCACTATCCCATGACATGAAAACGGGGCCTGTCAGGTGTACGCATGATTGACAGTCCGGAGTGCAGACAGAAAAATTATTTTACTTTCCGTGGAAAAACGTTCACTGAGGAATAGCAATTTTCCCCTACTGGAAATCCGTTTTTCGCTTCTTGAAATTCTTGACTACTGCATTCTTTTCAGATCCTGAGTCTCCGAAATGAAACAACACCAGCACTTTTCACTACGACCTGCTTTCACTTTGATTGAACTTCTCGTTGTCATAGCCATCATTGGTGTACTTGTCGGCCTTCTTCTACCCGCCGTTCAGCAGGCAAGAGAAGCAGCCCGACGTAACTCGTGCCAAAACAACATGAAACAAATTGGTATCGGCATACACAATTTTGCCGATTCAAATGCATCGGGTGGTGACAACCACATGCCCTATGTCGCATTCAAAAAAGACTCTTCAGGAAAAGTCCACGGTGGCTTTACAAACTGGAGTGATGGCAATGCTGGCCACGCTTATCTTGGCGCGTACACAAGCTGGGTCGTTCAATTGCTGCCGTTTATTGAACAAAACCCGTTGTACCAGAGTTGGGTAACCACAACGAACGATTTCAAAGCACCAGCTGGTGGTTTTTTTGTCTACAAGGAATGGACAATTCCCGACAGTATCTCAAGTGGGGTCAGAATACCGGGGCTCTATTGCGCAAGCTACACTGGCACTCTTGTTATTAACGGTACAGCTGTTGGTTCAGCCACAGGCAGTAGCTACGGAAACACATGCAGAAGCAGGGAACGACTTGGAAAGGAATTTGACAAGACTGATGAGGAAGGACTCACGGTCTACCGTGCTAACTGGGGCATTCCGAACGGTCCCATCAACTGGGTGGATACTACGAGTCTTCAGTCATTGGATAATACGGGTGCATTTGCATGGTATACAAGAAAAGGTTTTAAAAACTTTACCGATGGGACATCGACTACCGTCGCAATTCTTGAAAGTGCCCTCGGTCAATCATGGTACGCCCACGCTATTGCGACCTCGATCGCAGGAAATGGAACACCATCCTTGACTGGAAACGTTTGGTCAGCATCCAACAGCAACATGTGGGCAGTAAACAAAGCCCGTGTCGATGCGCAGGGTGTATCTGTCATGGCTAACGTCGGACTAGGGTCTGAGCATCCTAGTGGAGCGGGAGCCTTAATGGTTGACGGGTCTGTAGCCTTCATTAACTTCTCAAGTTTGGATGCCCAGGCGTGGCTTAGCCGGCTATCCTGCAGTAATGGTGAAGTCGTGAATCAATAATTAGAACGAAGACCAACTGGGTCATACTCGCTCCAGTACGTAATCCACTTATTCTCTGAATTTGAAGCTCTCATCAAACATATGCTTAGATCATTCCGCACATCGTTACACCATTTTCTCAGTTTGTGTATTTTGCTGTCGAGTGTCTGCATGTTCGGATGCGGAATCCGTGTTGGTGAAGTAACAGGAACAGTCACAATCCATGGCGAACCCGCACCAGAAGGACTTCGGATCATGTTTCAAGCCAAAGATTCAGATGCCGAAACAATCCATGCAAATACTGGAGTGGGAGGACACTACCAACTTATCCATCGCTCTGGCAAAAAAGGAATCGAACCAGGAATATATCGTGTTTCGATTGATTTCTGGGGTGAACAAGGATTTCGGCCACCAGAACTTGCAAAAGTTGAAATACCAGAAAGCTTTCGCGACGGGAACTCCTCGCTTACATGTACGGTTCCGAGTGGGGGCACTGTATTCGATATTGCTATTGAATAGCAAATCAGTCGTTGTTTCCTGAGAGTGGGAAACAATAGTGACAGACTCCTCAACTCAAATTCTACTGTATAGAAAAATACGGTTTTCAGCTCGAGCCAACAAGATCTTCCCACCGACAAAAACGCACCTCACCCCTCCGCACTACTTGCCCACCACCTCATGGCGTTGTCGCTGCCACACTCCTACAGAACATCTCACCACATTACATGAAATCCTTCTGCGCACTCTCGTTCGTTCGACGAATGATAATTGGAATTCTCTTCTCTCTCTTGACTCTTTCCCCTTTTGGCCTGAACTCGACTGCGTCTGAGATCACCGACCAACAGATACTCGACGTCTTCCCTCCCACCGTTGCAGCAACCGAGAAAAGCCAACGGGGAAACACTTCGATTTCTCTTGATTACACGCCAAGCACAAGCCTCTGGGCTGAAGGCCTCGACGAAAGACAGGTCTTTCATGCTCAAATCCAACACGACCAGAATGAGAACAACTCCTTCACACTGCGCATTGGAAAAGGCGGACAAGTCTATTCTCTCAGGGGGCCCTTTGGCGAAAGCGTGCCACCATCGTGCACGGGTGAGGGCCCGAGTCGATCACCGTGGAATGACGAGGTTTGGCAGTTTGTCACGGTGTGTAGCAAGTACAACGGATTGACGGCGATCCAACGAAGCGGAGACGTACCGGAAAGCACCCTTGAGGCGATCACTGCGATCCCATACAAGTCCACATTCTTCATTCATAACTCCGGTGCGTATATTCCTGATAGCCGCACAATCAACAACCTTTACTGCCCAATGCTGGCCGCCAGTCAAACAAATGACAAGAGAGGGTATCGATCTCTTACATGGGGACTCGTTCCTCAGGTACGGACAATCCACCGCTCACCCGTCTTGTACTACAACCAGGTTCGAGATATTGGCAACGGTATCATTGAACTCACATGGGTCGTTCACAACTTCAGCCCTCGTGACGACGTTGTCTTTGATTTCCTGAATGCGCCGTGGGGCGGCACACGGCATACGAGCCTCCCCTGCCATGCCATTAGCTCGCCAGACAACACACTCAAACCACGCGATGCGTTTTTCCCGGACACAAAACCAGACGGCACAATATCCTTGCGAAAAACCGGTGGCTGGAAGATCGCAAGCGCTTCAAAAGACGAGGACTCGGCAAGCCTCGCGCTTGTGTTTGGTCGTGACAAACATCTTGAAGAGCAGCAGGCCAAAGCAGACCGGGGCGAACCGTACACTCAACGAGGCGGTGGTGTCCTGCGGGATTTTCTGGCCCATTACCCTCAATTGTACAACGGCATCTGGAAAGACTGGGAGACACGCCCTGAAAACTCGTTTCGAAACTACGATGTGATTGAGATGATACCCAACCTGACGCTTCGGCCTGGGGAGAGCATCTGGTATCGCAGTTTTCTGGTGGTCAACCAACGCAATAAAGCTGCCACACTCGCGCAATCACTGGTCGACGATGTTGATTACGGCCTTGTTCGATTCTCCAGCACCGACACCCCTCATGTACCAGTCTATCTGGTAGACAACCGAGTGGTCGAAACGGCGCCAGCAGGAATCCAGCCAGTGGTTCACCTATTCGCTAAGCCAGTACCGGGGTCACACCCGGTATTCCTGCTGGAAGACACACAGACCGGTCGTGAAATAATCTCAACGGACCTGTACCGGTTTGTCCCATCCGAGCCACTTGCTCTTGGTATTCCTCAAGACCACCCGAAGAGTGATTATTACAACAATGCCAGCGGCTACTCTCTTGATAAACACCACTGCCGCTGGAAACGACTCCTCGGATTTGGCCTGATTGCACAACCAAAGGGAAATGGCAGCCAGCTACTCTCAACAGCACTGCCGAAAAATGTTTTCCCTACGCCTGACACGACCCATCTTGATCTCTGGTCAGCGGCTATCGAATAAATTAATCAGCTCCGTCGGGATGCCCACGAAAACACAACCCGCGTCCGCCTAGGCCTCATCTGCCGCACGAAGCATATCGTCACAGCATGGCTTCCACGCGACAATTTCCTTCTCACCAAAGTAGATACCAATCTCTCGTGCGGCTGACTCTGCTGAATCCGACGCGTGCACGAGATTCATCTGACGACTTGCAGAAAAATCACCACGGATTGTCCCGGCGGCAGCCTTCAGCCCACTTGTAGCCCCGAGCATCTCACGGACTACTCGCACAACATCGAGCCCCTCATAAATTGCAGCAACGACTGGCGCTGCAGTAATGAAAGACTCAAGGCTCGGATAGAACGACTTTTCAACATGTTCTGCATAATGCTGTTTTGCAAGCTCGGGCGTTACACGAAGCATCTTCAAGGCAACAAGCCGAAGCCCCTTATCTTCGAACCGACTCATAACCTTTGTCAGGAGCCCACGCTCAATGCAGTCAGGCTTAAACATTACGAAGGTCTGGTCCATCCGTCTCATCTCCAGTGTGTTGTTTCAGGGTGTTTTCACTTTGATCGAACGCATGCCGGCCCGATCTCTGACATTCTTCTTGTACCGTTCTCAAGGCGAGTTTTCCAGCCCATCTTGTCATCAGCAGAGCCCGGAAACCCTGAGTCGCCGTTGGATGACGTTGATCCATGGTCTCATTCTGCCTAGTCTCTGCGCGTTCACTACAAGTCCACCCCGAAGGGACAGCGACGAAATGTCGAATCTGCACCAGCACTATGCTGGAATATGTTTGCTGACATTGCTGAGTTTTTCTTGCACAACATTCGCTGCAAAGCCCAATAGGCAAGAAGTTCATCCTGCTGTTATCGGAAGCTTCACTCGGGCTATCCAGCCACTTCTTCTGAACCGATGTGCTGCTGGCGCGTGCCATGGTGGCTCACAGGGAGCAGAACCGCAACTCTTGCGTGGACCAATCCACGGGCAGGCTAACCAGCGAACGACCCTGAAAAATCTTGAAAGCATTACGACATCCGTCCAAAACAAATCGAATGACAGAATGTTTCTTTCTAAAATCCTGAATCATCACGACAAAAGAACCAATGCCTCCGTCCCAAAGAAAGAACTCTTAACAGTGCATGAGCAAGAATTGTTTGTAACGTGGCTTACTGCACTCCCTCAGAATGAACATCCTCAATTACGACCAGCGGGCCCCTCCCCTCAAGCCCAAAGAGTGAATCCAGCGAGCTTTGAGCTGCCTCAGCCGCCGCCAGCACCGCGGGGTCAACACAATCGGTTCAAGATTCTTCTTGAGCAGGCAAAAAATCCACCACAGTTTCCACCACCACGGGTCACACCTGGATTACGACTCGAGAAGATACTGCCGGAGGAATTTCCACTTCTTAAAGAATCTCTCAGTGAAGAAGACGCCCCACCTCCTTCCGACAAATAGCTGTTAAAGCTGAATGTCTCCGGACTTGACCTGCTCAAGAAATATTTGATTTCCAGGAAGCAGATCTGGATGCACGATCAATTCATCAAGAGAAAGCCAAAAGAATTCCTGAACCTCAATTGGATGGGGAATTGGGCAACAGGGCTGAAGCGGCTCAACTGTCCACCATGAGAGTGCTGTCCCCAAGTCTGTCACACTCTTCCAAACCTCATTCCGTGGTACGACATCAATTGAAAGTTCTTCTTGGCACTCTCGGCTCACTGCTTCACTGTTGTGCTCTCCTGCCTCAACATGACCACCTGGAAAACAGACCATGCCACCAGCACGAAGACTTTCACCCCTGCGGATTGCAAGGAATAAATCACCTCGTCGAATGATTGCAACCACCCCAAAGCTCGTGGGTTTTGTGGGCATCTCCTTCTTCGACTGAAAACACATTAGGCTAGGCTTTTCCGAAACACTACGTACCTGACGACTATTCGTCTCTCAATACACTCCGTTATACCCTGCTAAACTATACATGCCGCCAGACGATGGCTTGCAGTGTGTTGCACCCTAATATCTTGAACAGGAATTTCTCTTCATGGACACAGCGCCGCCACCTGGACCGGCAAAACGACCAACACCATCAAAGTCTACCCCCCAACTGTTTGGGAAACCAATGGGTGGACCTGCCGTGGTCCTGCTTGTTCTTCTTGGACTCGCATTTCTCACTATTCTTTTTCGAGAACAGACCGGCGGAGCATTTCCTATCAGCTACGACCAATTCATTCATGAGGTCGAAGCTGACAATGTCACAAATGTTGAAATTACTGGAAGCACTGTTCGCGGAACATTTAAAACCACGCCACCGAAGGAACGCGTGGAATCGCCCGACGGAACTCGACGCTTCACGGTCGAAGTCTCTCAGTATCTCGTCGGCGACGGGCTCGATTCCCTCCTGCTGAAGCACAACGTCCGCACAGTCGTCAAGCAGCCAACTGATGGCACCGGATTCCTACTTGGCATCTACCTGCTCATCCCTCTTTTACTCATGGGTGCCTTCTGGATCTCGATGCGACGCGCTCGGGACCCGCTCGGCGGGTCTGGCATCCTTGGCAATTTCACCAAGTCTCCTGCCAAGCGATTCAACACTGAAGACAAGCAGTCGACGTTTGCTGACGTTGCTGGGCTCGACGGTGTGAAAGAGGACCTCAAAGAAATTGTTGAATTTCTAAAAGACCCGAAAAAGTTTCAACGGCTTGGCGGAAGAGTCCCCAAAGGCGTGCTTTTGATGGGGCCCCCTGGCACAGGTAAAACTCTTCTTGCTCGAGCAGTAGCAGGAGAGGCCGGCGTTCCGTTTTTCTCCATTTCGGGTAGTGA
>Ga0315321_10002830_pt1 | contig 13481 bp, 12 predicted proteins | sample M180m21515metaG_FD_203464 | JGI IMG/M metagenome (GOLD analysis project Ga0315321, IMG submission 203464) | Ammonia-oxidizing marine archaeal communities from Monterey Bay, California, United States - M1 80m 21515 | ecosystem: Environmental > Aquatic > Marine > Intertidal zone | place: USA... | reverse complement strand
CGATTCCGGCGGGGTTCATCTAGCAAACTCATTGGGAACCAAGGTAGTTGTACTTTTTGGCCCGACGAACCCACAGGCAACGAGGCCGTGCTACGACTCTCCTCTAATTGTAATTCAGCCAAAAGATTCGCCGAAAGAAGGTGGACGAGCCATGTCTTTGATAAGCCCCTCCGAGGTTTTTGAAAAGTGTAATTCCTTTTGGAATGAGACCTCATGAAAAATGTGAAAACTGAACTTAGCGTTGCCCTGATTGCGTCCAACGAAGAAATCAATTTGCCCAAGTGCTTGGATAGTCTTGATGGAATAGCAGAAGAAATCATTCTGGTTCACAATGACTGCGTTGACAAGACCTTGGAAGTAGCCAGAGAGTATGGTGTCAAATGTTTTGAGGAAAAGTGGCATGGGCATAGAGATCAAAAGAATATTGCACTGTCCAAGGCGGACAAACCATGGGTGCTTTGCTTGGATGCGGACGAAAGAATATCCCCTGCTCTCTTAGCTTCCATCCAAAGTCTTTTGCAAAGGGATCCCGCCGACGAAGCAGACGGATTTTCATTTAAAAGGAAATCTTTCTTTCTGGGAAGATGGATTCGTCACGGCGATTGGTATCCGGACCGCAAAGTTCGCCTAATTCGAAATGGCATGGGAACTTGGAAAGGTTCTCGAGAACACGACAAACTTCATGTCGAAGGAAAAGTGGGTGTCCTCGAAGGAGATTTATTGCATTTTTCGTATCCGACGATGAACAGTTTCATCTCTAAGATCGTTTACTTCTCCGACATTTACCTGCAAAGGCAACTAGACGCGGGAAGTAAGTGGCGACTTAGCCATGTATTGTTCAGACCGATTTGGCGTTTCATTCGAGCCTATTTCTTAAGATTTGGATTTCTTGATGGATTCCCTGGTCTGTTCATCGCCGTATCAACTGCCTTTGCGGCGTTCTTCAAACACAGTCGCCTTTATGAAAGAAACGGCTTTGCACAGTCCGAGACACCAGATACATTCGATTCTACAAGAGGTTGATGAATGAAAATTCTAATTACAACTACCAGTCGCTTGCCTGCCGAAAAATACGGGGGAACCGAGCGTGTCATATGGTGCTTGGCGAAAGAGCTAAATGAACTGGGACACAAAGTAGTCTTTCTCGCAGCACCGAACTCCTATTGCTCTTTTGCTGAAATCATCAGTTACACCAAAGAGGATGACATAAGGCGGTTGATTCCAGAAGACGTCGACGTCGTTCATTTCAACTCTGATCTGCCCGAGGACGTACAGTTTCCTTACGTCCTCACCCAGCACGGCAATTGCCCAAAAGGCTCGATTCTAGACAAACAAACGATTTTCGTATCCTCAAATCATGCCGAAAGCTACGGATCAAGCACATATGTTCACAACGGTTTGGATTGGAGCGAAGAGCACTTCGATAAGTGTAAGCGAAACGGCTTTCATTTTCTCGGGAAAGCCGCTTGGCGAAGAAAGAACGTCAGAGGAGCCATCTCTACGACCATGCGAGTGAAAAAGGCAAAACTCCACGTATTGGGGGGGAGCAGATTGAATTTTTCCATGGGATTTCGCTTTACTGTAAATCCACGCGTCAAATTCCACGGGATGGTAAACGATGAATATAAAAATGAGGTAATGCAAAGATCCGAGGGGCTTGTCTTTCCAGTCCGATGGAATGAACCTTTTGGATTGGCTCTCATAGAAAGTCTCTATTGCGGATGTCCGGTTTTCGGTACTCCTTATGGAGCGTTACCTGAGATAGTAACGGATGAAGTGGGTTTTCTCTCGAACAAATCAGACGAACTTAGCGAGGCACTCAGAAACGCAGCATCATGGTCAAGCATCTCATGCAGAGAATATGCGGTGGAACAATTCAACGCAAAAAAGATGGCTTACGAATATCTTAAGTATTACGAGAAATCAATTAATGGAAGTTTCCTAAATGAAAAAAGCCCAAAAGCCACAAGCGACCCTAATACAATCCTACCTTGGTTCAATTAATGCAAAACCTGCGTAGCCTTTACTGCGTACCACTTGCATAAAAGTAGTCGTAACAATATGAATTTGTGGGAAAAAATACATTTTTGGCATCGGGCCTGGAGGTACCGACTTATTAGCGAGAAGTTCGGAGTATCTTTCTTATTACAATCCAAATTACAGGGACACACTGTATTAGACATCGGAGCGAACCGAGGCATTTTTTCCTACTGGATGCACAAGAAAGTTGGATTTAACGGAAAAGTCATCGCATTTGAGCCTCAACCCGAATTACACCACGAACTGCATGACCTAAGGGCTGCATTTTCACTTTCAAGACTTGAAATTGCGAACATAGGTTTATCCTCGACAACCAAAAAAATGAAAATGTACAGACCGAAGAATCATTGGGGGGCCGCTTCGGTGGAAACCGGAGAAAGTAATGAATCCTTGGAAAAAATTGAGGTTGATGTCATCACCCTAGACTCTTTTCTCGACCGTGAAGTTGCGTCTTCGGTTAAATTCATAAAATGCGACGTGGAGGGCCATGAATTTGATGTACTTCAGGGGGGAGTCGAGACGATAAAGAGGGGGAAACCTGATATTTTGTTTGAATGCCATGACGCAATGAACCCAAATTGCAAACCATTCGAATTACTTCACAGCATTGACTACCGGGGTTTTTGCTTCTTCAACGGCGGAATGACTCCCATCGAGAACTACGCGCGCCTTCGTGAAAAAGGCCGCCTGCATAGAAAGACTTTTACTGATTTCGTTTTTGTTCCAAAGGAACGGTCAAACCAGTTACGATGATCATCCATCACTTCATTATGCCGGGAACTGCCAATTTACGATGCCCAGCTTTCTGATAATTGAAGCGGGAGCCATGAGTGGTCACAGAAGTGGCAGAGGCGCTCGGGGAAGAAACTTGGAACTCTTCCTAAAAGAATATTATGGTTCCTCTTCGGTAACGACGATAAGGGTTGAAAAGCTATCAGGTTCAAGATCCTACCAGACCGATCATCTTTTCATCGGTATCCCATCCATGGTCTCACGCAACGATTTGAAGAAAATTTCATTTAAAAAGATTCATCTCTTTGATTACGGTGACCATGAAAAGGTCATTTGGGGAAATACCGACAAAGAGCTTTTAGTCTCAATGACTAAATCTTACCTTAAGCCATGGACTCAAAAGAACTGGGGCGATGAATTCAATTGGGGAACCTTGCCGATCAGAAGGCACAAATGGCTCTCTTTTTGCTTTAAATTTCATAACTTGGTAAAAAGTAGCCCGTGCAAAAACTTAGAGAGACCAGTCGATACGACTTTCCTGGGAAATCCCGTAGTTAGCTGGCAAGAAACTTCTGGAACAAAAAACAAAAATATAAGAATCCAATGGTTAGAAGAAATATCAAAGAATCATCAATTGTCTTTTTCCGGTGGTTTTTTCATGCGTGGAGCAAATGCCAAGCGAATGCAGGAGCAAGCGAGCAAGAACTTAAAACGCTTGTTTCTGAATAAGGGCAGAGCACACTTTGTTTCCTACTTCAACCTAATGCTTAAGGCAAAGTCGGCCTTGGCTCCACCTGGCAATGCCCTTTGGTCATATCGTCACTATGAGGCGATTTACGCCGGATCAATACCCATATCCGAAGACTTCCGGGCGGCGGACACGTTGGTTCCCCTTCCGATGCAGGGAATGGTTCACGTAGGGAAAGGGGAATCGGTAATTCCTCATATTCAAAGATCCCTCCAGATGATAAAGGATAATCCTAGCTTAACGACGGAAAACCTGACATTCGTCGAGCGGTATATGACCAATGGTTTGTACGACCGAAAAAAAAGTCTTCTTATTCAAAGATTCATGAGCCAAATTGAAAGAGACTGATTCTTGAAAAGAGTACTTTTTTTGTCCTTTTATTTTCCTCCCCGCAATCGCATTTCAAGCTTTAGGGCACATGGTTTTTGCAAATACCTGCCTAAATTCAACTGGAAACCAATCGTGGTATGCGAAGATTGGCCCCGGCATGCTCCGGATTATGACGAAGGTCTTCTTTCCGACATTGGTGAGGGCGAGGTGCATAGGATTCCATCCTACGGACCTTGCGGAATGAATCGTTTTTTCATCCGCAACGTCTTTCCTTGGCTGTTTCCCCAAAAGACCCCATACAACTGGTGGAGACTGGCGAGGATGAAGGCATTTGAGCTTTGTGAAAGCAATTCATTTGATGCTGTAGTGGCAACTCATGACCCCTTGGCCACACTGTCGATTGCCTCTGAACTCTCTCGGTGCTTTGGCATTCCTTGGATTGCCGATATCAGGGATTCCTGGAATGTACAGAATCTCAGTTCCTCTCGTAAGCAAAAGCTCATTTCAAAACAAGAAAGGTTGCTGTCTAGTCTCGCCAACGAAGTGGTGTCGGTCAGTAAGGGAATTTCGGATGAACTCGGTCGGGTACTAGGAAGAAAAATTCACACTATCAGCAATGGTTTCGACCCGAATGACATACCTCCGAGGAGCAAGTCCGACAATAATGCTTTTACGATTCTCTATGCGGGAAGCCTGAACCACAACCGCCAAAACCCCCTGCCCCTTTTCGAAGCAATTCATAAATGTGTTTCCGATGGGCGTATTCCGAGAGAGTCAATCAGGCTTTGCTTCTTGGGGATTTCGCCGGATTCCATTAGCGCGTTTGACCTCAAGAGGTTCGAGAATGTTCACTTTTCTTGTGAGGATAGGGTTCCGCGGGAAACAGCCATGTCTAGGATTCGAAATGCATCAGCTCTTTGGGTCCTCGCGCACCCGAACGAAAAAGGTGTTTTGACAGGAAAAATTTTTGATTATTTGAGTTCTGGGCGACCGATCTTGGCGGCTCCTAGCGATGATGGCGAAATCAAACAGCTGATTGAGTCGACTAAAACTGGGGTCAGTTTGTCTGATCCGAATGAGATTGCCCTCCAGCTGGCCAAGTGGTTCGAGGAGTGGAAAAAAGACAAGCAATTCAAATTGGATTATGACGAGAGCGAAATCCGCAAGCACAGCAGAGAGAGAAAGACCGAGGAATTGGTCGAAGTACTGGAATCTCTCGGGAGGGAATGACAGCGTTTAAAGGCTTACGCCGAAAATTTTTCGCCAACGATTCAGGCAAAGGATTTTCCAAAAGATTGAATTATATTCTTTCTCGCCTCTCAGAAAGCCTCCAAAGGATTCCGCAATTCCCGGCCCGATCAAATCTCCCCAACACTCGGGGAGTTCTTTGAGATCCCGTAGGTAGAGTTCCCTGCATTCGTTCTTTGCCCAGATCGATTCAGGAGTGACGAATCCCATCTTGTCCTGTCTGTGGATAACTTCATCAGGCAAAAGGCCACACATTGATTTGCGAATGATTGATTTGGACCACCCCCCTTCCACGCGCTCTGCGTCACTTAATGAAAAAAGAAAAGGCATAAGCCGATAATCAAGAAATGGAACCCTCGACTCGACAGAATGGGCCATTGAATTCCGATCTTCCCAATGGAGAAGCATTCGCATCCCAGTATTCATCATGTATGCGGAGTGATCCCGCAAATTGTTTTGTCGTGACATTGAAGATGAATCGAGAAGTCTCTCTCGTCCGAAATACCAGCCCTTCATCCTTCCTTCTTCCTTTCGGGATGAAAAGTAATTACTCAAAGGCGAAGGAGTGGCTAGATCTAGAAGCCCTCTAAGAAATGAACCGGCGGCTTTCCTCGTGGTGGGCCTGAGTAATTTCAGACTCCTCCAAAGAGATAGGAAGTTGCACGTGCGCAGTTGACCGAAGACATAAGGTCTCAGGAACGAAGTGTATCCACAATGAGTTTCGTCGGCCCCCTGGCCATCCAGCATGACTGGGATTCCCAGATCGCGAGCTTTTTCAAAGACACACCACTGGGCATAGATGCTTGCAGAGCCAAATGGTTCGTCTTGATGCCAGATTATGTCATCAATTTTTTCAGAGAGGTAATTGGGGTCGGGGAATACTTTTGCCGACTTAGCATTGGTGAAATCAACGACCTGATCTGCGAAAAAAGACTCATCGAATTCCTTGTGAATGGAACACGACGTGATCGTGCTTATCTGAGATTCCGCCGACAACTCTCTCATTGCCCCGACGATGGAAGAGGAGTCAAGTCCTCCTGAAAGGCATGAACCAAGCTGGACATCCGACCTCATTCGAATTCGTACTGAATCGAGAAATAATTCCTTGAATGGATCGATGCCTTTTTCAAAAGAAACTTCAGGTGAATCGATCGGCAAATCATACCAGCGTTCCTGCTTGATGCCCTGAAGGCTATGGACTGTTCGATCGATATCAATCGATACGAAATGACCGGGCAGCAATTGGTTTACGTCCTTGAAAAACGTTTTTTCCGTATGATCCGATAGACTGTTGAATAGAAACTCGTGAATAGCTCCTTCGTTTGCCCGGGGATTCCAATTTGGTAGTGCTTTGAAAGATTTTATTTCGGAAGCGAATGCCAATGCCTTTTCTTCTGCATAGAGGTAGAGAGGCTTTATGCCGAACCTGTCCCTCGAGATGATAATTTTTCTCATGCGTAGGTCCAATATCGCCATCGCCCACATGCCGTTCAATCGACTAAACGACTCTACCCCCCACCTTTCGTAAGCGGCCAAGACGACCTCAGTATCTGAATCCGTCGAAAACGAGACTCCCTGTCCCTCGAGTTCATTTCGGATTTCAAGGTAGTTGTAAACCTCCCCATTATAAGTGATCCATACCTTATTGTTTCGCGACATGGGCTGGTGCCCGTTGGCCGACAAGTCGATAATCGACAACCTACGATGAGCCATGCCTAATGACACTCCTTCGAAGGAGAAGTTCTCGATTTTACAGTCTTTCAACGAATGACGAGCGATAGAGGAAGGGTGTGATTCCTCTCCAGCCAAAGGTGTTGGGCTTTCGCCTTCAAGCACTAGAAAACCTTCGTCATCAGGACCCCGATGTCTCAACAATCTAGCCATTGATACAAGTGATTCCAGAGAACGGGATTCTCTACTAATTATGCCGGCGATTCCGCACATTTTTTTTAAATCTTGAAAACAAATAAAATGAAAAGGAATACAAGCTCGATTGAAGGAATGGAAAACTTAAGTTTGTGCAGGCGCAGTGTATTAAGTTAAAAAATTAAGACACAGTCACCTGTCCATAAAAACCTTGATTCTTTTTGCGACGTTAACGGGGTTATGCCATTTATTGGCATAGGATTCTCCGTAATGAGCTACCTCTTTAAGCTTAATTGGATCGTAAATATATTGTTTTAACTTTTCCTCTATATTTAATGGGTTTATATGGATGAATGCATTAGGAATTTCAGCAGCCATTTCGTTGGGGACATGCATTAAATCCCTTTTGTTGATAAAAACCGCCACAGGCTTTCTCATGTACATGCATTCTACAGCAAATGCTCCATACCATCCAATTTTAACTTGGTCGATGATGAGGTCAGCTTGATTATAAAATGCAAGTGCTTTTTCGTTTGGAACATTTTCAATTAAGTTCAAATCAATGGAAGAATCTTTTTCCTGCAATGACTGTACCGCCGATATAATAAGATCAGACCCTTTAGCGGCTCGCTGAGTCGGCGCATGAACAATGGTAAACTTTTTATTCTTTTGCACAACTTCTTCTTGATGACTGTTATCAATGACAGCGTATGGCATAAAACTTGATTTATCACCGGGCAAAAAATACAAAAGATCTGGGTTTACTGCAAAAATATGATCTATGTGCTTAGTCGCTTTTGCAATCCTACTTCTTCTTTGCCTATCAAGCCTACCAGAATTACACATTCCAGCATAGCATTTTTCATCGTGGCAGGCAGCTATTTTTTCACGAAGCATAGTTGGATATTTTTGCCGTGCGTCGCAACCATTGAAGGTCATAAACATTTTTTTTTCTTTAGGATAAAATGGTAGATCAAATAAATTCAATCCAATTTTCTTTAGATTTAACAATGATGAACCAAAATTAAAGTGAAACACATCATAATTACTTCTTATTTGCAAAAACTCCTTGAATAACTTATATGTATTTTTAATTTTCGAAGATCCTAACCGGACGACTCTATCGTTTGGGTAATCTAGCCAAGATTCGTCTGTGACAAGCACCTCCGATTCATATCCTATCTTCTTTTCACCTTGCGACAATGCCCACGCCATCCCTCCAACACTGGAAGGAAGGTGTAGGATCTTCGTTTTACCCTCAAGCATTTAAATTAATAATCATGAGATGGAAAAATATTATATAATACAAATAAAAATTCAATAAATACTAATAATATAATTATCCATAAAACGAAAACATATGTATATCAAAATTAAATATATAGATTCATGCAAATGGGAATAACTGATTGAATAGAATTATAATTATTAAATAATAAATTTAATTAATACATCAATAAACTCTTCCATTAGAGGATTTCGAAAATTTTACGCCTCGAAAACACAAGTAAGATAGCTTAAGTTTAGAGATTGAAGGAATTGATATAAATATTATGTTTAAATCATGACTTAAATCGACATTCAACACATAAGAATTGAGGACAAACCAATACGATCATCATTACTTTAGCAAAACCGTTCCCAAAGGGGACTGGAATAAGCAAGAGCATCCTTCACCTCTTTAAATAACGAAAATAACACAGGATTTCTGTAAACAAAAAGTAACCGATTCTAACAAACATCAGAGATTAAATTCCATAATTTTATCAATGACAAAATCCTGTTCTTCTTCCTTCATACCATGAAATATTGGAATGGAAATACTGCATTGATCAGCTAAGTTAGCGCTTGGAAAGTCTCTAGAGTTCAATTTATACTTTGCTCTGTAAAAACTTAGCATGTGGACGGCATGGGTCGAAGGACGGGTGGATATACCACTATCCTGAAGCTCATCCATCCAATTGTTACGCTTTTCGTTGATTGCCTTAACACGATCTAGCGAAGTTTCTTCAGGTTCAAAGAGGCAAGGATAACTCTGGTAACCATGTTCATAATCCAGATCGACAAAAGGGGTTCGTAAATATGCCAGATCAGCAAAGGCTTGGTCGTATCTACGAGCCAATCTTTGACGCTCTTGGACAATCTCCTTAGCACGATCCATCTGAGAAGCACCCAAAGCACCTTGCAGATCGGTCATCCTTTGGTTATAACCAGCATCAGGATGGTCTGCCAAAAGGTAGGGGCGAGCACCCACGTGCCTCTGTAGGTCAGTCATTGCAGCTCCATGATCTCGCAGGCGTTGGATTTTTTCGGAAAGGGCGGTATCGTTGGTCGTTACCATGCCACCCTCTCCAGTAGTTATAGCCTTGCGCGGATGGAAGCTAAAGCAACCAGTATCTCCCAAATTTCCGACGTGATTGCCCTTGTATTTGGATCCGAAACCGCATGCGGCATCCTCCACGACCCAAAGATCATGCTTTTTCGCCAATTCAATGATCGGATCCATGTCCGCCGAAAGCCCAAACAAGTGAACAGGAAGAATGGCTTTCGTTCGCTCTGTAATCTTTGATTCGATTTGAGCGACATCGATATTGAAGGTGTCCAAGTTAATATCGCAAAAAGCAACCTGCCCTCCAAGGTGCTCTACGACATTTGCCGTGGAAATCCAAGTGAAAGCCGGAACAATCGCTTCATCTCCCGGACCAAACCCAAGAGCAGCAAGTGAAAGGTGTAATGCGGAAGTACAAGAAGTAACGGCTACCGATTGCTGAGCACCTGTAAATGCAGACCACTTATCCTCAAATTCACGAACCTTGGGCCCCTGCACCAACCACCCTGAATTCAAGGGGCCGAGAACGGACTGAATTTCAGAATCAGTTAGGCTGGTTCTGGCAATGGGAACCTTCAATTGACTTCAGTTCCATGAGATTCGCGCCAATCGATTAGGCGTTGTAATCCAGTCACCAAATCAAAATTGTATGAAAAGCCAAGTTCCTCGCTTGCTTTTTTCGGGCAACCTATTCGATTTTGCACTAATCGACGAGCATCATCCTCGCTGTAAGGATTATAGGTTACTTTTAAATTGGAGTCCTTTAGCCCCAAAATGGTATCGCATAGCTCCTTGATGCTAGTCTGTATTCCTGTTCCGACATTATAAAATTCATCCGAGACTTTCGCCTCTAAAGCAAGAACATTGCATCGGGCAACATCCTCGACATCAATGAAATCATAAGCTTGAGTCCCGTCTCCATTGATTGATGGAGGCTCATTTTCATCGATCTTGTTTAGCATAATCGGAATTACCCCCGTGTATGCAGCCGTTTGGTCTTGATGTGGTCCGTATACGTTCATGTAACGCAATCCCACGTAACTGAGTCCGTATCGGTCATAATAGGCTCGGCACATAGCTTCCCCGGCAATCTTAGAAGCACCATAAAAATTCTTATTGTTGAAGGGATGACTTTCAGTCATTGGAACCTCCGTAGCATCTCCGTAAACGGAAGCGGAAGATGAATAAACGAGCCTCTTGATATTGTTTTTAACGCAAGCTTCCAAGACATTGAAAGTTCCTTCGACATTTACGTGAAAGGCGGTTCGAGGAAAGTCCTTGCAATGCAACAACCACATGGCGGCAAGGTGAATAACACCGTCCATTCCCTCCATCGCATCGTTCAAAAGATCAATATCTCTAACGTCACCGCCATTGGGATACAGTTCGCAACGAGAATCCTTTAACGCATGCTCGATGTTTGATCTTTTGCCACGAGCAAAGTTATCGTAAATGACGACTTTGGCAACATCTGCCTTCAGAAGTTCTGAAACAACAAAACTCCCAATGAATCCGGCGCCGCCAATGACTAAAATTTTTGAATCAGATATTTTCATGAATGGTAAAGACTTCCTCTATTCGGAAAAATCAAAAAAATACTCAAACTCCTCGGGGGCAACGATTTGACCTTTTTTTTTAGATAAATAACTAGCTTCATATCCAAACAATTTCTATTTAAATGTTGTTTTCTCCCACAAAGCAAGGAAACCACTGATCAATAGAAGAAAAATGTCGAGCCTCGAAATAGTAAATGAACATAAAACAGTTATTAAAGCCTTGATACGGATCAATGATCGAAAATCGAATAGGAAATTTCGAAAAGAAGGTTTTAAGATAAGTTTATTTTTACGGAAATTAGCCAGCAAGAGCAAATTTTCTTACCAAATTTCCCATAAAGTTCTATCTACGAGTTAGTATGAAATTATTACAGTAATCCTTACGATCCCAAAACCTTTCACCAGTCTGGCTTTGATGAATATCCGGCAGAAAACTGTCCAGATCGATCAGACCTTTCTTGGGATGAACAAAGAAACCGAAATAACCCATTTTTCTAAAATACTCGAGACTATCGTTAATGTCACCGCTAGGTAAATGCCTAGATTCACTCTCGCAAATGATTAGTGGACTATGCTTTTCAATAATGCTTTCGGCTCCTTGGAGAACAGAGATTTCATGACCTTCAACATCTATCTTGATGGCACCGATTTGCCGAGAAATCTTTGCAAAATAATCATCTAGCGTAGTTACCGAAACCTCGTATGACTGAGAATGTTGACTCGAGTGAACAACCTTCTCCAATGAAGCTGAAGGTGAGGTTTCGGCAGATCCTGGAATATTTAGATCCATCACTCCCACAACGCTGGAAACCCCCATGTTTTCTATAGTCAAGTTAGAGATTCGAAGATCCCGAACCATTCTGCGAAGGTAATCGGCAAGAAGTGGTTGAGGCTCGAATGCAACTACGCTTCCCTCCTTTACCGCGTTGCTCATACTTAGTAGATAACTCCCCTTGTTCGCACCTACGTCCACTGCCAGATGATTGGGACTCAAATGGTTGGACAAAGCCCTAAGCTCATGCCTTTGATCTCTGATCCTTGCCTTTAAGCATCTATATAAAAAGCGAAAGTTCATTGTGATTCTCGGTTAAGAGGCAATCTATGAGCTAAATGGATTCTCCAATAAAACGAATCCTCAGTGTTACTGCCGTAAGACTTAGAAAGTTTTCTCATTGAACATTTATCAAATTACCTAATCTTCCTCAACTAGCGATGACCGAAACATATCCGAATGATGTTGAACTCGAAGATTTCCACGAGGATATTCTGGCCAAGGCAATGCGAGGTCTGGGCATTGGAAAAAGAACGTTAGCCGAGCGATTATGTGTGGAAAGATTCCGTATAGAGGCAGTGCTATCAGGTGGAGTCGATGAAGAACTCATAGAACAAATGGGAAAAGCACTCGAACTTGATGAAGGAAAGCTGATTGTTTCCGCTCGAAAGGATTGGATTCCAAAACCCTTGAACATTTCCGGAATCAAACAATTCAATCTGCCTTTTGGAGCCATGCAGGTAAATGCATATGTTCTTTGGGACAAGAGATTGGGACAAGCATGGCTTTTCGACACGGGATCAAGAGCGGAAATCATCCTCGATTTTCTTACTCAGGAAAACATATCCCTCGAATCAATCTTTTTGACCCACACGCATCCAGACCATATCGGGTGCTTGGAGGAATTGAAGCTAAAAACGGAAAACCCTAAGATTTTTGTTCATAAATTGGAAGCCCTAGAGAAAGCTGAATCCATTGAGGAAGGTTTTGAGCATGTACTTGGGAACCTGACGCTTAAAGCATTGCATACGCATGGACATTCCACAGGCGGGCTCTCCTACTTGATCGATGGGCTGGAAAAACCAGTGGCGATCGTTGGAGACGCCTTGTTTGCGGGTTCAATGGGAGGAGGGATGGTTTCCTATACGGATGCTTTGCAAAACAATCGTGAAAAGTTGATGACTTTGCCAAATGAAACGATCGTCTGCCCGGGTCATGGTCCGATGACCACTATCGGTGAGGAAAAACGGGCAAATCCGTTTTTTCCTGAATTTACCATCCTAAATTGATCTCCTTAAGAAACTAAACTAGATTTTTTTGCAGAAAATAGCCTAATGCTCCCTGCAGGAGACCATTTGAAAATGCTTCGCCAGTGCCGGGACCTGCAATTTCAGCGGAGCGTAAAAAAGTTTTTAATTTAGTGGGAAAATCGCCCGGATACCAATGGAACCAATACGGAAAAAGGTCTGTATTGTTTTTAGCGGCAAGCAAAGGGAGAAAGCCATCGACTATAAGCGTATCCAAGCGACTTCCACCGATCTTCCCAGCCAAGACATCAGCGGCCAAACATTTTCTCAATCCACCTATCAGTAGCGACTTACGATCAAATAATCCTGTGTGATCAGGGGCAATAGGGCATTCCAAAAGCTGAGTGGGCCAATCAGGATTGGCTTTCACCAAGTCCAAGTATTGTGCAAGACGAATCTTCGGGTGATTTGCAGGACGAAGACCGGAAAGCTTCCACCCCCCTTCCCTTTCGCGGAATAGAGTTTCCTCATCTACTTGGCCGCCAGAGAATTCAGATAGAGAATGAGACAAGGAAATCGCCGACATTGGAGCGCGATTTCGACGATAGCCTAG
>Ga0315321_10002828_pt1 | contig 13483 bp, 15 predicted proteins | sample M180m21515metaG_FD_203464 | JGI IMG/M metagenome (GOLD analysis project Ga0315321, IMG submission 203464) | Ammonia-oxidizing marine archaeal communities from Monterey Bay, California, United States - M1 80m 21515 | ecosystem: Environmental > Aquatic > Marine > Intertidal zone | place: USA... | reverse complement strand
TCAGCCAATACTCGAAAAAGCGCTCTCAGATCACGCACCATGGAGCAACAGCTCTGCATTGATTTTGGCTTTTCAATCTGTTCTTCATGAACTGAAAGAATTAGAATTTCAGGCAGGTATCGCTAAAGCATCTTATTTAGAAAGCGAAAAAACTTGGTTCGCACCAATTTTCGCCATTGTGTCTGCAGCTGTTCTAATTATCGGTATTGGGCTGCTCCTAGCCAAAACTGACTTAGCCCCGTCACTAGTTGAAAATGTTAAACAGGTAGTCAGCCGCAACAAGTCCTCAGATCAACAAGCAAACAACACTGTCCTTCCACCATTGGAAGACTTATCTCGTCAAGAACCTTTACCTGAAAGTGCTCGCTTACCAATTATTGACATCATAGATTTCGACCCTGAAGGGGACGACCGACTTGAACATCCGGACAAAATAAAGCGAATTAATGATGGCGATGCAAGTCGAGGATGGAACACAGCTCGGTACAACTCACGCGAGTTTGGGGGTCTCAAAAATGGCGTCGGATTAATAATTAAACTTAGCAAAAACCACCATGTTGATTTAATTGAGGTTGGCGCCACGGCAATTAACTGGGGCTTTGAATTATACGCCGTTAATGAATCTCCCGGTTCACTACTCGAGTGGAGTTGGGGTTCTCCAATTACTTCGTTAGCGGAATTAAAAGGTGTAACTAAAGTTAATTTTACTGATCTAACCGGTTCTACGCTTTTGCTTTGGATAACTGACTTAGGTAATTCGCTTCCTGTTGGAGGCCATCGAGTCTCTATAAACGAAATATCTGTTTATGGAAGACCAGTCACCAATTAGCGGGACCCTGCTAAACCATCCGCGTCTTTACACATACCTCATACCTATGTCGATAGAATCGGCAAGGTGGCCAATTCTGAAACTTATAATAAAGAAAGCAATAAAGACTTGGGCTTTAACATCAAGGCAACTAATACTTTCGTTAATTTTATTGAAAGCGTTCGAAATAAAACCACTGGCCCAATTTTAGGGCTAGCTAGAGCTTGTGTTTACGGAGTTATCCTCGCTGTTTCAGCGATCATAACTCTAATATTTTTGGTCATAGGCTTGATACGACTCGTGAATATTGCGCTGCCAGGTTCAGTTTGGAGCACTTATCTCGCATTAGGCCTCCTATTTCACATTGCCGGTATCTTGCTATGGTCACGCCGAGCTAGATGAACTTTATGAACTTTATTTTCACCATTAAAACACTTCGGAGTACTAATCGTGTCTGAAATTCGCGACGTTGTAATTATTGGGAGCGGACCAGCAGGTTTAACAGCAGCTATTTATGCAGGCCGCGCAAACCTTTCCCCACTCGTCATTGAAGGTGAGCCATCTTCAACAAGTGACCAGCCAGGCGGCCAGCTTATGTTGACTACGGACGTAGAAAATTTTCCAGGTTTCCCTGAAGGCGTCATGGGACCTGAATTAATGAGTAATTTTAGGTCGCAAGCACAAAAGTTTGGTGCAGAATTCATCACAGAAAAAGTAACCGCCGTAAATTTCGCTAATCGCCCATTTGAAATAAGCGTAGGTAACGATAAACGCTTAGCCAAATCAGTAATTATTTCTACTGGGGCTCAAAGCCTCATGTTAAATATCCCTAATGAGAGTCGGCTTATCGGTCATGGATTGTCTACTTGCGCCACCTGCGATGGCTTCTTCTTCCGAGATCAGGAGATAGCAGTAGTGGGGGGTGGAGATAGCGCCCTTGAAGAAGCTATCTTCCTGACACGTTTCGCTTCAAAAGTCTATTTAATTCATCGTCGCGACGAATTACGGGCTTCAAAAATCATGCAAGAGCGCGCTTTTCAAAACCCAAAACTCGAATTTCTTTGGAATAACGAAGTTGCGCAAATAAACGGCGATCAAAAGCTTGATGGGATTATTCTCAATAACACTATTACGTCTGAAAAATTAGATCTTAAGATTCAGGGACTTTTCATTGCTATTGGCCACAGACCAAACACCGACTTATTCAAAGGACATTTAGAACTAAAAGACAACGGTTACCTTGTAACACTTCCCAATAGCAGTCGCACCGCTATTGATGGTGTATTTGCCTGTGGTGATGTACAAGATGACTATTACCGTCAAGCTATTACCGCAGCTGGATCAGGATGTATGGCAGCAATCGATGCAGAACGGTGGTTAGAGGAACACGGCCACTAGTTTTACAACATTACAAAATCTTATCTATCACTCAGCACGACTAAACCACACAGCAACTCACTTGCGGGTATGCTCCAGATCATACGATTTTAGGAGCCTTGCATGGCAGCAGATATTAAAAATCTCGACGAGAGCACATTTGACGAGACCATCGGATCTTCTGAGACCCCTGTACTCGTGGATTTTTGGGCAGAGTGGTGTGGACCGTGCAAAATGATTGCACCGATCTTAGAAGAAATCGCCACAGAAGAACAGGGTCTGAGTATCGCCAAAGTAAATGTCGATGAAAGCCCAGATCTAGCTCGCAGATACGGAATAATGAGCATTCCAGCCCTAATTCTATTTCAAAACGGCGAACCAGCAAAAACTATGGTTGGAGCAAAACCAAAAAGTGCTCTTCTCGAAGAGTTAGGTGAATTCCTATAGATTCTCACCCATCAGTAAGTCCCTTCGGTGTCGGTGCAGCCGGAAATCACGTACAAGACTTGCAAAACCGTCTCCAAAAACTGAATTATGACCCAGGAAAAATCGACGGACGTTTCGGCAACAAAACTGAAGCTTCTCTTCGCTCGTTCCAAAAACGCCGAGGAATAGACATAGATGGTATCTGTGGCCCAGAATCATGGTCCGCTATCGTTGAGGCTGGTTACTCCCTAGGCAGTCGTTTGCTCTACCTGCATGAACCCCCTCTACGAGGTGACGATGTGGCTCAAGTACAAGAGTTACTCAGCACTCTCGGGTTTAAAAGTGGACATGTCAATGGAATACATACATCAAAAACCGCTGATGCCATCACTGATTTTCAACTTAACGCTGGATTAACTGCAGATGGCATCTGCGGCAGTATTACGTTAGAAAGTCTAAAGCGGTACGGAAGTAACTTAAAACTCGGTGAGCTTGCATCGCTTCAAGAACGTAATCGCTTTAACTCACTCGGTACTCATCTTAGTGGCAAGAAAATTGTTTTGAGCGAAACTGGCGGCCTTGATGCCACGATTGCCTCCTTAAGAAGATCTCTTGGAGAGTTAGGCGCGAACGTTCTAACTATTCATCACCCGGATGCCTCGGCTCAAGCAACTCAAGCAAATACATACGGAGCAGACCTTTTCATAGCTCTAGAAGTAAGGTCTGATCGCCCATCAATCTGTCATTTCCAGGGCGAACATTATTTAAGTCCTGTGGGCTCACTCTTAGCTAAAAAGCTCGTGCTTGAACTCAGCCAATATTTTCCCGATCTAGAAAACAAAGGAATGGCACTCCGAATTTTACGGGAGACTCAAATGCCTACAGTTTTATGTCGCTTTAACTCAGCCAATACCCTTGTTCGTAACAATCAGTTAATTGCTTCATCAATTTGCACTGCAATTAACAATGCCCTCGGGAAAGGCTTTACAAGTTAATCACTAATTTTAGTAGCTCTTCTTTATAACTTGTGGATAATTAACAACTCATTTCTACTTTAACCAATATTATTTTGGCAAAATAATATCATATATACGTTCTAAATCACTTAGAGTGGCAAAATTTATTTCCAATTTGCCCTTTTTGCCGGCATTATGAACGCTGACAGTGGTAGAAAAATGTTCACTGAGTGTTCTTTCAACTTCTAAAAAAGAAGCATCCTTTACGGCTGTCCGCTGCTTAAAGTTATCCACAATTTTATCCGCAGACTTTGCTAGCTTTTTTACTTCATTCTCAAGTTGCCGAACGGACCACTCTTTTTTAATAGCCTGGCGCGTTAAATTTTTTCGAACAACTAAATCATCAGTCCCTAACAAAGCTCTACCGTGACCAGCAGATAATTCTCCACTGACAATTAATTTTTGTGATTCTAAAGGAAGCTGCAACAGCCGTAGTGAATTAGTAATCGTTGCTCGCCCTTTGCTCAGCATTTCACCCAATTCATTATGAGTCACACCAAAATCTTCAAGGAGTTGTTTAAATGCTGAGGCTTCTTCGATAGCGTTTAGATCTTGCCGATGAATATTTTCAACTAACGCTTGAACAAGAGTTCTCTCATCATCCGCAACTTTCACAATTGCAGGAATAGTCAACAACCCTGCAAGCTGAGCAGCTCTCCATCGACGCTCTCCAGCGACTAGCTCAAAATAACCAGCAGGCTCAATAGCTCTAACAACTACGGGTTGTAGAACCCCAAATTCAAGAATTGATGCCCTAAGAACTTCTAATCCTTCAATATCGAAATGTTTACGTGGTTGTTGGCTATTTGCCTGGATCTTTAACAATTCAATTTCTCTATAAACATCTACATTAGATGATTTATCACTATCCAAAGACGAAACTTTTTCGTTGTCTAATTCGTTCTCATCACCCATATTTACTACCAGGAGAGGGTTATCATTCTCTTCCTCTGTTTTTGGAATCAGGGCTTCTAAACCGCGTCCTAAACCGCCAAGAGGTCGACTCATCCGTATATTCCTTTTTCATTATTCTTAAAACCGATAGTTTGGTCGGCTATTTCATTTGCTAACGCTTTATACGCTATCGCCCCTTTACTAAGGGAATCATATTGATTCACTGGCTGACCGTAGCTTGGGGCCTCGGACAACCTCACTGATCTTGGAATCACTGTTTCCCGAACTTCATCAGGAAAATGGCTTCGAACTTCATTAAGAACTTGTTCAGCTAGTCGCGTACGCGCATCAAACATAACCAAAACGATGGATGAGACAAAAAGATCTTTGTTTAAATTTTGTTGAATCAATTTCACATTATTTAAAAGTTGACCCAATCCTTCAAGAGCGTAATATTCACATTGAACCGGAATAATAACTTCTTCAGCCGCCGCAAGGCCATTTATTGTCAAAATACCCAAACTAGGTGGGCAATCGATAATTACATAATCATAATTATGCTGAACCACAGCAACCGCATTGCGCAGTCTCAACTCACGACTAAACACTGACACCAATTCAATTTCTGCTCCAGCTAAATCTAAATTGGATGGCACCACGAACAAGCGTTGCATAGAGGTTTCGATAATTGTTTCATCGATAGTTTTTTGGCCTACAAGCACCTGATACATCGATGACTGAAGCGTTCTAGGATCAATACCAACGCCAGTAGTAGCATTTCCTTGAGGGTCTAAGTCGACTAACAAAGTCTTATGACCAACTTCAGCAAGACATGACGCGACATTGACTGCGGTAGTTGTCTTACCAACTCCGCCCTTTTGATTAGCGACAGCTATAACTCGAGCCATCTAATCCCCATCCATATAACATTTAATACAAATTACTACCAACTCAAATAGACAAGTTGAAGCAAGCACTAATACTAATTATAGCTATGTTTCACGTGAAACATAACCCTATTCGACATTGAGCCTAACGGTTCCACGTGAAACATCTAACAGAGCTTACCAAAATTCAATAAAGTGGACTTCTTGACACTTTCTTCCATGTTCGAGGTGTAGAACCCGGACATTCATCTCCAAGTAAAAGAGAAACAAATCTTGGTGGTCCTTCAAAGTACTTTATTTCAGTAAAACCTAATTCTCGCAGAGCTTCCAACGGCCAGCGATTACTTGCTTCTACCGGCGGTTCACTCACAATGAGCTTTCCATTTTGCTTCAATAGACCTGCTGAACACTCTGCAACAATAGCTGGGGTACCGAATGATCTACTAAAAATACCATCAAATTCTCCCCTAAATTTTTGCAAGTGAGCTAACTCTGTTACATCGCCCAAAACAGCCTTCACTCGGTTTTGATATCCAAGTGTGTCTATTGCCGATTCAAGAAACCTAACCCTTTTCTCACCACGATCAATTAAGACCATCTCAAGATTAGGAACAATGCTCGCGACAACCAAACCAGGCAGTCCACCGCCAGATCCTAAATCGCACCAAATTTCAGTAGGACTCAAACAGGCTGCATCTAAATGTGCCTTTGAATGGTCTATGTATTGATCTATTGGCTCAAGACCAATAAATCCCAGTTCTTGAGCACGCGTCAGAACTTCAACAAGTTTTGACACTAGTTACTTTACTTTCAAGCTTTTGAGGGAACAAGAACCACTCGGCGACGCGGTTCGTCACCGACCGAAATAGTCGATATACCCTCTATCTCGTTTGCTGTATCGTGAACAACTTTTCTATCCGCGGCGTTCATGGTCTCAAGACCTTTTTCAACACCGTCTGCAAGTACCGATTTAGCTAATTCTTGAACATACGCTTGTAATGCCTCTCGTCGACGTTGTCTGAAACCAGCAACATCCACTCGAATACGAGCTCGGTTAGCACCAGGCAGTCGGCGTTGAAGCATAGTTTTGGTCACTTCATGTAGTGCCACTAAATGGCTACCGCGAGGGCCAATCAAAGCTCCTAAAGCCGTTTTCTCACCGGCTAAATTAACTTCGAAACTATCATCATCAGCTGATACATTCTCTGCAGATGCCTCAAGACCAAAAGATTTGGCGAGACCTTCTAAGAATTCACCGACCATTTTTTGTTGTTCTTCTACTGTTACTTCACTACTCATCGCAGTCTCCTGCTTGTTAAACGGGGTAATTTATCCCCTACTGGGCGATTTTACGTGTTCTACTTTTAGTTACTACCGAATCACTATTCGAAACTTCAGGTTTTTTACTAGTTGTACTATTCGTTTTTTTTGAGATTTGATTCGAATAAGTTGACTTAGGATCATTATTTTTTACGGAATTACCACTTAACGTCCTTTTTCGTCTAACTATTCCGTCACCATCATTAGTTTCATTTAAATCTCTTAATTTTGCGGATTCTTTATTGAGAGTTCTAGACCGAGATACTGTCTTCGTATCCACTTTTCTTGCCTTGTTAACGTTTTTAGTTGAAGACTGATTGTGACTTTTAGGTTTCCTGATATCTGAGGGCTTTTTTATATCAGAGATTCTGTTCGATCCATTAGGTTTATTTTTTTTAGCCTCATAGCGGTTTTTTTTACCTTTATATACCCTCTCCAATTTTTGTGGAGGTGTAAAAGGTTTTAGTCTTGCTCTAATTTGAGCGGGCGTTCGTCTAAAACTAAAAACAGATTTCTTCCCCTCAGAAATTGTCTCAAATTCTAAATCCTCCATCGTTATAGACAATTGTTCTAATGCTATTTCCTTCGCCTCTTCAACCGTGTCCCCTGATGTTAAAATCCAATCCATTGCTATTACTTTCGCTTTTTCCGGGTACGCCCATCACCTGATGTACGTTTACTTTGAATTGACTGAGGGTTTTTCGCCTGCCCTTTTTTAGGTGTCTCTGCTCTAGTCCGAGATCGCTGTTTTTTAGACAAACCCTCATTGCCCTTTTGTCTTTTTTTACTACGCTCAGCTCGCTCTTCCCTGCGCGACTCTTCCGCAGCTATAGCTTTATTTGACTTACGGTTTTTAAGTTCTTTGGGCGTCTTTTCAACATCATCAACTTCCTCGACATCAATCGCATTATCTTTCCCGTCAGAAGTTGTTTCTAACATTACTGGCTTCATCGTCGCATGAATAAAAGCTTGTTGCCCAATCCGGTACAGACTTGAAGCTATGAAATAGATGCCTAAAGCTGCCGGAACCATGAAAGCAAATATCGGCAGCATGTATGGCATAATTTTCATCAACATCTCCATCTGCGGATTTGTAGATGGTGCATTTCCTCGCCGCGACTTCATTTGCTTTTGTTGGAACCAGGACAAAACAAATGTGACGCCCACTAAAAGTAAATAAGGAAGAGATTCAACAAAATCTATCTTAAGGACATCAACTGCTCGCCTTGATAAATCAACTCCAAATGAAACCATCTGGCCAGCTTCTTGAACCAAATCGACATATAAATCTGACTCCTTGTCAAGATATTTAGGATCCGGCTCTCCGTTTGATCCAACATGGGCAAGACCGTTAATAACTCTATAAAGAACAAAAAATACGGGTAACTGAACTAATGATGGTAGGCATCCGCCTAGAGGACTGACTCCATTTTTAGAATAGAGCGCCATCATTTCTTCGTTTAACTTCTGGCGATCATTTTTGTTACGTGTTTGAATGCGTTTGAGTTCTGGCTGTAACTCCTGCATTCGCATCATTGAACGCGTACCTTTCAGCGTTAATGGTGTAAAAACAAGCATTATTATCATAGTCAGAAGAATTATTGATAATGAATAGTCGCTAGTTATTGCGTAAAACCAGGCTAAAACGCCGGCTATTACATCAAACATGAGTTCTCAGTTCTAGTTATTTGGGAAGGCACAGGATCAAAACCTTTTCCCCCCCATGGATGACAACGTCCAAGTCGACGTAAAGAAAGAAAAGAACCCTTCAATGATCCATGTATACTTATAGAATCATATGCATATTCTGAACAGCTGGGTGTAAATCGACATACAGGAGGGCGGTTTCGTGGAAAAGCTCTATAAAAATTTATAAAACCTATAAGTATTTTTTTTATAGCGGAACCATCATCATTTACTTTGAAATGCCTCATTAAACGTTCTCAGCTCTCGCTAAAAGTAACGACATATCATCACAAATCTGTGAATAAGTTATTGATCGAGCGTTACGACGACTACCAATTAAGTATCTACCCGTCCTAATATTCATATTCTCATCATTTAAACAACTCTTTACACGCCTCCTAAGAAGATTTCTGTAGACGGCGTTTCCTATTTTACGGTTAAAAGCAAACGCAAAGCGAGGGTTGCTGATATTTGGGTCTGGAGCAAACATCATCCAAAGAATTCGCCCGTTGAGCCGTTTCCCTTGACTTATAGATGCGAAATCAGACTTTAGAGTACATCTATCAATCAAGCGCTAAGTCGCTGACGACCTTTAAGCCGTCTTCCTTTTAAAATCGATCGACCTGCCTTGGTTGACATTCTATGACGAAACCCATGCTTGCGGGATCTTCGCCGGGTATTCGGTTGAAAAGTACGTTTCATAATTCGGCCTCCAAATCGGCCGTAAAGACGAAACTGAATTCAATAAGCTAAATAAGCAACGAAGCCCGAGTGGTCAACGATCTCTGCCGCTACCAGGCCTAATTAATACTTATTAAAACTCAAGAAAACAATTCCGTGATTTTTAGGACATTTAAGTAGTAGAGCCAAGGCCAAACCACATACGTATGTAATCTTAGAGGGATTTATCTAACAAATGAAATTTAAACAAGGAATGCTATATTTCTCGCGCGGAGCGTGCTTAATATCAGTAGTTAGGTAATATAAAACTACTAAAAGTGATAATTTGGCATCCACCAGTCACTCAGTGCTAGGTTCCACAACACTAGATCCTGATTAGTTAAGGGTTTTACACAACAGCCACAGGTTTTCCACATGGGCTTATTTGTGTTCTATTTGATTGGTGTTCGATTAATGAACGAAAATACTACCTCTGATACAGACATACAGAGTATCTGGGCTACTTGTCGAGGACTTTTACGCAGCCAGGTTTCTGAAGCTGTCTGGTTGACATCATTTCGCGATCTTCTGATATCTGAAATAAGTAACGAAAAAACGGTACTTATTGCGCCCAGTGCTGTAATTCGTGATCGCGTTATGAACAGGTACCTTCCTATGGTCCAGGCTGCTCTATTTGAGGCGGGAGTTCAAAGCACAAACATTCAAATTGATGTGGCGACAGAAACTACTGTCCCAGACGACGAAAAATATGTCGATAACACAGTTGTTCAAACTCCAGATGGATCAGACCTCCAAGATCGGTTAGAACCTGTTGTACCTGCTTCACCATTACCTAATAATCGTTCCTATACCGACACTATAAATTCTCGTTACACCTTCGATTCATTTGTGACTGGAACTAGCAACAGATTTGCACATGCAGCAGCATTAGCAGTTGCTGAAACACCAGGACGTAGCTATAACCCCTTATTTATCCATGGAAGTGCGGGCCTTGGTAAGACTCATCTTCTACAAGGAATAGTGCACTATATTCACAACACATATCCAAACTACAAAGCTCGATATGTTTCAACTGAGACCTTTTTAAATGAATTTGTTGAGGCTATTAAAACCTCTACGACGAGTACTTTTAAACGCCGCTACCGGGACATTGACGTCCTTCTTATTGATGACATTCAATTCATGGAAGGTAAAGAAGGTTTACAAGAGGAATTTTTCCATACTTTTAATTCTTTACATGGAGCTGGACGTCAAGTAGTTCTTTCATCAGATCGTCCACCTAGAAATATCGCAACTTTAGAAGATCGGCTTAGAAGTCGTTTTGAATGGGGACTTATAACCGATATTCAGCCACCAGATATTGAGACCCGGTTAGCTATTTTAAGAAAAAAAACAGAATCACAACAAACTAATGTCCCTGACGATGTTCTTGAATTCATAGCAAGTCTCATAACCAACAATATTCGAGAATTGGAAGGTGCTTTAATTAGAGTAAGCGCCTATGCATCACTAACACAGGAACCACTCACTGGTGACCTGGCAAAACGAGTCCTTGGAGACATCGGATCAGGAAGGGACTCTCGCCCAATTACACCTGGTGTCATTATGGATGCAACTTCTGAAATGTTCGGGTATGACCTCGAAGAGCTTAAAGGTAAAAGACGCCATAGAAGTCTTGTTCAAGCTCGCCAAATAAGTATGTATGTCGTGAGGGAGTTAACAGATTTAAGCTACCCGGCTATTGCCAGGGAGTTTGGCGGTAGAGATCACACCACAGTTATGCACGCAGTAGAAAAAGTCGGTAAGCAGATGGCTGAACGGCGCCAAGTTTATGACCAAGTGAGTGCCTTAATATCAGATATTAAATCTAATCGACCGTAAAATTATAAGCCAAGGAGAACTGGTGGATAATAATGTGTGTTTACTTGTGGATAATACGCACTCGTCCACAACTAATATCATCTATATGCTTTACTCGAGATTCCCTGTGGACACCTGTGCGGAGTAGTGTTGACAAGTAAATCATGCTTGACCTGCACTTATAGGTACTTCTCCACAATCCACAGGCCTTATTGCTACTACTAAATATTTATATCTACTGAAAGAAAGGTAATGACATGAAGTTTCGATGTGAACGCGATGCTCTTGTCGATCAACTAACAGCAAGCAGTAGAGCTGTCAGTAATCGTGGTGGTGCTCTTCCAGTACTGACGGGTGTATTTTTATCAGTAGAAAATGACATGTTAACAATTATTGGTAGCGACCTGGACTTAACAGTACGCGCAAGTCTTCCTGTAACTGTTATCAACGCTGGAAAAGCGGTAGTACCTGCCCGGTTAATCGTGGATATTGTTCGATCCCTTGATTCAGGGGCTGTTGAAATTTCCATTCAAGGAGACGAGGCTAAAATTTCCGGAGGAAGATCAAAGTTCGCGCTGCGGACTTTACCTGTTGACGACTTTCCGATTCTACCCGAGCCATCAGGTAATAAAGTTACGGTTACCTCAGAGGCATTGTCATATGGTCTTCGTCAAGTAGTAATGGCTGCTAGTGGTGATGATGCTCGTCCTATACTTACAGGAGTCCTGCTATCTGCTGAAGAAGGTGGGTTACGGTTAGTTGCCACTGATTCTTATCGATTGGCAGTTCGTGATTTACCAGACGCAACCGTTCTAAATGAAGGACAGAAAGTTTTAGTCCCATCTCGAGCATTAAATGAATTGATTCGTATTTTAGGTAACACTGATGAAGTTATAGTTCGTCTTGGGGATAGAGACGTAACATTTGATGTAGTAACAGATATTGGGTCCGTTCAAGTCACCACAAGGTTAATTGAAGGGGACTTCCCTAATTACCGTCAACTGATCCCAAGTTCATATCCAAATCAAGTTGTGGTAGCAAGAGAACCACTTCTAGAAGCTGTTAGAAGAGTGAAGTTGATGGCGCGAGAAGCAACACCTCTTCGCATCACTCAAAAACTTAATACTTTAGAACTTATGGCCATTACTCAAGATGTCGGGCAAGCTCATGAGGAAGTAGACGCTAGATACGACGGCGAAGAACTAACTGTAGCATTTAATGCTGAATACCTTATCCAAGGGCTAGAAGCAGCTACGGGCGAAGAAGTTGTTCTGGAAACTTTAGATGCGTTAAAACCCGCAGTATTAAGATCTAATAGCGGCGGAGACTTCTTATATCTTCTTATGCCAGTACGAGTTTCTTAGTAGAAATAGCTGGACAACTATGATTGTCAGTCAACTGTGGCTTATAGATTTTCGAAACCATGCATCTACCGAACTGCGACTTGACTCAGGTGTAACTCTAATAACTGGACAAAATGGTCATGGTAAAACAAATCTTTTAGAAGGATTATCTCTGTTAAATGGACATAAGTCTTTTAGGGGAGCGACTTCAGAATCATTAGTTAAAAGCGGCTCTGAATTTGCAGTAATTCGAGCGCAATTAATTCGTGATAAACGTGAACATTTGATAGAAATGAAAATTGTGGCTTCTGGGAGGTCACGGGTTCAACTAAACCGGCAAGTAATTAAAAGATTTAAAGACTTATCGGACACCGTAAGTATTGTTGTTTTCAGCCCGGACGATCTGGAACTCGTTAAAGGATCCCCAGGAATAAGAAGAAATTACATAGATGAAATTTTATTAGGGTGTGACAAAAATTTTCGTCTAGTGAAAACAAATTTTGATCGAGTCATAAAGCAACGAAATAACTTGTTAAAGCAAGGACGGGGACGACTATCAAAAGAACTAGAAGCCTCCTTATCTATTTGGAATTCACAATTTATTGAACTCAGTGAAGCTATTAGTAAAAGTAGGACTGAATTGGTTCGTGATATTGAACCTTTGGTTAATACTTTTTATTCTCAAGTTGCAGGTAAAAAAGAACAAGTTAAATTTAAATATGAAACGACATGGATGGATAAGGGATTAGGAAAAGCGCTTCATGAAGTGCGGCATGAAGAATTACGACGAGGTACTACGTTGGTAGGACCGCATCGTGACGATGTGATAATCGATCTCAATAATTTAGTTTCCCGTACACATTCGTCTCAAGGAGAACAACGAAGTCTTGCTTTGGCTCTCCGATTGTCTGAACACACGTATATGGCTCAACAGATCAATGATTCGCCACTCATCCTTCTCGATGATGTTTTTTCTGAGCTAGATGAAGGACGTAGCAAAAGACTAGTTGAGTGCTTACCAAGTGCACAAATTATTTTAACGTCAGCAACTGGAACTATCCCGATAGGTATTAATCCTGGGAAAAAACTTAAAGTTTTAAATGGCCGTATAAGTTCAGGTGAAGATGGATAACCAACAGGTAAGAAATATTTCCGACTCACTGAAAAGGGTTATCGATGGATTAG
>Ga0315321_10002826_pt1 | contig 13484 bp, 8 predicted proteins | sample M180m21515metaG_FD_203464 | JGI IMG/M metagenome (GOLD analysis project Ga0315321, IMG submission 203464) | Ammonia-oxidizing marine archaeal communities from Monterey Bay, California, United States - M1 80m 21515 | ecosystem: Environmental > Aquatic > Marine > Intertidal zone | place: USA... | reverse complement strand
AAGTTATTCGTGATGTTGCCCCTGTTATCAAAGGTGCGGCGGAATTTATTTCGGGAAGACGAGCCGAATTAGAATCCACAGACCTTGAATTCCTTGAACGAATAAAAGAATCACAAGGCGTGTCCGATGCCTCCTTGTTTGACGATGATGACGATTTGTTTGTCGTCGGTGAATCCGTAGTGGAAGAACCTGTTGAACAAGCCCCTGTTGCGCCCCCTGCGCCCGCACTTGATTTGAATTCCTTTGACGCTAATGATTGGGGGAATTTCTTCGCATCCGAAGGCTCAATGAAGCCTACTGAAAAGAAATATGATATTGTAAATAATGAATTAACCGATACTTTGGATGCACAACATCTTGCGGTGGAGGCATGGGCTAAACAAGAGGGTATGGCTATTCGTGAAAAGGTAAATAAAACAACACAGGGCGCAAATTATGATTTGGGAGTCCGAACTGATTTTCATAATATGGAGTTAGGCAATCCCGATGCAGGAGTCCCTGCCACTTTTGCAGAAGTGAAAGGTATGAATGAAAATGCCTTCGCCATCGTTGATGTTTCGGACTTAGCACAAAGTCAAGGATTATCCATGAATGAGATTATGGAAGCGGATTCACAAAGAAAGATTAACAACCAAGCAAATGAAGAATGGGAAACTGAACCGATTGATATTTCCGAATTTATTCCCGAAGATAAACCAATGGAGTATTCCGAAATGGAAGTTCCCGAAGATGCCCTAAAATATGACCCGTTGGCAGTAAAAGGCTTTGATATGCCCGATTTTGACCTTTACGAAGTTAGTTTAGAGGGTGGAGATGATGACTAATCCTGTATGGCGACATTATGTTGCTGAAATGATACCTCAATGGCTAACTTGGTGTCGTAATGTTCACCTGCCATCGCACATTGATGTGATGAATCGTTTTATTGCTCTTAATCCCGGCTATATTCCCATAAGGGCTACAACCAATTCCGACATCGCTATTGTGCGAGATATGTTGTGGGATGAAAAATTTATTTTAGGATTGTCCGATAAAGGGTTAGCAGTATGGGCTAATGGGACTGTTGGTGAATTAGTGGATGTGATGCGACCTTATGGAATCAAGTTTAAGGAAATTTCCACGATTTGTAATTTTATTGACTCTAATTTGACATGGTTTGAACGAGTATATGCGTTTGGGCGGGCTGACATAATCGCATTTTTAAGAGATGAAGGCCGAAATATCTAAAAGATAGACGATTTAGAATCCAATATAGCCACTTTACAAAGAGCAGGTATTAGATAGTCGGTTAATCAATTGTATTCTATGGCTGATACGACCTCTATGTTTGCATCTTTGGAAGGATTGCCGACCACAATGGGTGGCGGAGAAACATACAAAAATATGAATCCTATCAGCAAGGGTGTTCACCTCCCTGCTACGAGTGATGACCGAGCATACAAAGTCAAGTATGACACCGATGACATTTCTGTAACTACTGATGGATTTACAGTTTTTATATCCCTTGAGGCTCACCCTGCGGGTAAAAATATGGTCAAAGACAAAAGCGGTAAGGGGTTTGAAACTCCACCGCAAACATTTTTCCGTTTTACAATAGGCAAGACACCAACCTATTCTTTTTACTTTGGAGAGGATGCCCCCTCTTATAATTTCATAGGGGAGTCCATTACAGTTAATAAAATCACCATAAATCGTAAGAAACAAACTTTGGAAGTTAATTTTTCGGATGGGGTTTCTTCGTTGATGGTGAAAAAGAATAAAATGTCTTGGAAATACGCTGACAAGGGTGCTACAAATGGTTATTTTTATGATGATAGCCTTCCCGCAGGTGTAGGGACTATTTTCATGGGTATTGCCCCCTATAATGCCCTTACTGCTACTCAATTTCGTGAAAATGTCAATGACTTGATAGGTATTATTGGAACTATGATTAGCGAAGGTAATGGTGTGTATTGTTGGAATGCCGATACTGCTAAAACACACTTTAGCCCTCAATCATTTACTTTTAATGACACTTTAGACAAAGAATTTTTGCGAAGTCCCAAATATGATTTTAATTCTTTGGAATCTCTTGATACCAAATCAGCATTCATTTCCTTCACCGTAGCCGTTGAAAATGCTCGCAAAAGGACAAATAACTACACAGGGCGCAATAGTGCCGATACTGACTACTTGGTTAATCTTCAATTTCCCGGTGATGAAGGATTGCTTGCACCAATGGGTGTCGGAGAGGATGGAACTACGGTGGCTTGTGGCATAGAATCACCCACAGGAAGGGTCTTGAAGTCTATAACTCCTGTTCTTAAAGAGGGGATGGTTGAGCAAGTCCGATTGGACTTCCGTGATGGTTCACATTACATATTCCCCGATGCTGAAACAGGAAACTTTGTAGCGACAGATAAAGAATTCCCCGACCAAATGCTTGAAGGGAAGGTTATGAATTTGATTGTTAGTGGAGGTAATTTCAAAGAGTCTTATGCTACTGAAAAGAAGACTCGTATTGAGAATGATATTGATACTTCCAAGACAGTTATGATTGAGGGTAAAATTGAAACTAAAGCAATTGCATGGAAATCTAATTCAGTTTTGAAAGTAATTGTTCCGAATCCCGATGGAAAAGGAAGTAAATTAGTTACTATTCCATTGAAAAAGGAGGCTTAAACATGAGCGAATACGATGATATTGATGGACTAACAGGTGGAAAGGCTATTGACCCTTCTCAAATTCCAAATAAAACTCTAAACCGAAGAATTAAACCTGCGAATAAACAAAAGTTTCAAGGAGGGAATTCTTTTAGCACGATTTCCGCCGACCCGCACAATCCCGAAGTAAAACTTATTATTGAATACTTGGAAAATGGAAATGTTGAGGGTGCAAAGAGTATTGCTGACGCATCTCCCGCCCCCGAATTTTTGAATGATTTTATTACTGAATATGTTAAGAATGGCGGTCAAGACGATAAAAATTGGATGTATGCTCGCCGTATTCATGCAGGTGCAAAGGGTAAAAACTCCCCTGTCACCGTTGAACTCTCCTATGATGCTGATGGCGATTTGAATGTCGTTTCAGTCCCGAAAAATATGATTTATGCGGTGGATATGCGGTCTTGGAAAAACTCTAATCTTTTACCAAAGCCAAGCGGCTCATCCACCCTTTCCACTCCCCCTAACCCTGCTGAAAGCGGAGATGGCCCGGAGTTAGCCCCACCACCTGCTAACGAGGTTTCTAACCCTTCTAACCCTATTGCCGATAAAGCACCCCCTGTTGATTATGACAATCCTCTCGCTAACCTCATTGGTGGGACAATGGTTGCAGGTTTGAAACAATTAGGACTTCTTGATGGTGTCAAGGTGGCCGACATTGACATGACTGATTTCAAAGTCATTAGTGGGCGAGATTCAACCCCTTTCAAAATCATCGGTTCAAACAAAGAAGCATTGAGCGTGAGTGGTGTTATTCCACTTTCAAGTTTCGGGCCGCAAGACCAAAAAGGCAATTTTACATCATTTAGTCCCGAAAATATGGGAGATGTTTTGTATCAAAGCATTATTCATTCGGTTGAGGAACTTGATAGTGAGTCAAGTGTTTCCGAAATGGTGGAACAATTAAGAACAATTCGTATGCACATGGATGCTCTTTCAAGAGTATTCGGTTTTGACGACCCTAAGCAATTAGAAGCCTTCTTTTGTGCTTGGCTGATGAAAGATTCAACCTGTCGTCTTTCGGGTATTCCCGGAACAGGTAAGACAACCGTAATCAATTCGGCGGCGACTTTGTTGGCGAACTCTTACGGTTTCAATGTAGCCCCACGATTTGTTGCTAAAAAGAATGCCCCTATGGGAACTCCCCATGATTACTACATCTTCCCAACAGGACAGGCTTATGCTGTTGATTATTCGGACAAAAATCAAGAATTGACTCGCCGTGAGTGGGAAGATTGGAGATTTAGCACATGGGGTGACAAGAATAACAAGTCGGGTGCATATCTTTATGATTTCAAATTCTTACAACGCAAATCGGACACAGGATATGCCAAACACCCTATGACCCCCGAACAATTCGCTAACCTACTTCTTGCATCACCAACAAGAGATGAAAATGGAATGTTATCCAACAAAATTATGTCCTCTCCAATTAAATATGCCGATTTGGTTACTCTCTTTGGTGAACATGGCGTAAAAGTTCCAAATGTTGTTTCACAAATGAATGGTAATGCACAAATTTTGGGAAGTCCACTATTCACCGATTCGGGAGGGAATGAAGGTTTTGTTTTCCGTGATTTCTTGATGGAACACTTTTATGATGAACGACTTGGCAGTAGTGCTGACAATAGCGGCGCAAAGTTTGGATTGATTTCGGCTGAAATGCTACATGAGTGTGGTATCGCTAAGATTGACTATGACAAGCGAGCCGAAGAAATTCTTTATGGTGTGGAAATCCGTCAAATTACTGAAAAGAATGAATTGACACAAAAGACTGTGGCTTCTTATTCTTTTGACCCGACACCACGACCTGTTGTTACCCAACCCGTCAAGTTCTTTAACGAAGCCAACCGTAGCGGAAGTGGTGTTGAAGATGCCATTCTCGGTCTAATTGCTGAAAAGACTGTTGAGTATCGTGGACAAACATTCACATCACCATCATTCGTTGCATGGATGGACACTAACCCTCACCAAAAAGGAAACGATTTGGCTTTCGTGGACAGAATTGATATGGAATTGCTCTTTGGAACATTGTCGCTTGGTGGCCGTTTCAATACTTTGCTTTCCCGATATTCCACAGGTGCAAAGGGTTCAACCCCCGAAATTCAATTGGTGAAGCGTATGTTGCCTAACAAGACTGATGACAAGTTTATCTCTCCAATGAGGTTTGCTGATTTAAGTTCCGTTTGGGGCAACATTGGCGATTTGCCATTCAATTCATCGGGTGCAGGTGAAGAGGAAGAGGGCGCACTACTTGACATTTCTTTGCTATCGGTTCTATTTACTCAAAGGTGGATGATTCAAGGATTGGAAACTGATGTGTATGGTAAAGGAAAGCATACTTTCAAAGATAACGACAATCCGTTTTCATCACCACTTGCCGATATTTCAACCACTACGAACAGTCAATTTGAATCCATTCACAGCGATTGGTGGAAACTATTCGGAAATGAGGCAAGTGCAACAGGAACACAAGCCCCGATGTTGATTACTCGTATGCTTGGTTTCCGTTTCAGCAATTCTTTGATTAAGATGACAAGGGCTATGGCTTTCCTTCGTGGTAAAGACCATGTAACTCGTCAAGAGGTTCTTGATGCACTTCCTTATTGTCTTGGACACCGACTCGGCCCTGCAAGAGAAGGAGAAGACCCTAAAGGCAGGGACATTGGTATCATGCGTGAAGGTATGACGGTTGCTAACGAGCAAGATTTCGTTAGAGAAATTATCCTTAATGGTTATGTTTTGCGTAATACAAAATCCATTATGGCGGCGGCTGATAATAGGTCATTGATGGATTTGTGGGATTCCTTTATTCGCAATTGCCGTTCTTATCTTGAGTCCACCGATGCTTATTGGAAGTATGAAACTGATGTTTTGCTTGCTATTAAACCTTCAATCCGAAATCAAAGTAGTAGCATCACACCTGTTCATTGGGCAATTGCCACTATGATTGTTGAAAATCAAAAGAGAAAGCCATCTTACAAGGACAAGTTATCTCGTTATCAAGAAAGGCTACAAAGACCTGCCTCAAAGGGTGGAACAAAGAAAACGGATGTGAAGATTCAAAAGGAACAATTGATGGCTGATGTTTCCATATCTCAATATATGAAGATTCGTGGTGAAATTTCGGCTGACATGAAGTTATTTTCCGATGACAAAACAGAATTGTTATCCCTTGCGGATTCTAAGATTGATGCAATTAGTGGAAATGTTTTGAAAGCCACAAAAACCAATTGTAATTTCATGGCCGTAGCCCCTAAGCCAAAAGAAGCAATCGGGCCTTATAAACTAAAAGGTGGTAAATTCGCAACCTATGAAGGTTTTTCAAAAGGTATTTCACAAGGTATCTCTAACCCGAATCAATTTAAGTGGCGTTGCTACAATGACGGTATGGGTGCATGGGGCTACATTGTAAGCAACGGTCAAAATCTAAAACCAATTGCTAAACTTGGTCAAGGTGCAACAGGGCAAGACTATTTTGATGTAGCGGGTGCTGACTATGACGCAAATCAAGCACTTGGATTTTTGCATCAATTCACAGTTCCAAAGGAACAGGAAGTTATTACTGATAATACCTTTGCCGCTAAAATGGAAAGTGTTCTTGAGGCTCTTGATGTTTATGCCCAAAATGGAGTTCTCATTGGACAGAAAGGAAGTTCATACGGTGTGAAAGCACCATTGGCATCACTTAAAGAATATCAAGAGCAAGCATTGACATTACTGAATCAATGGATTTCACGACCCAAAGGCTCAAAACCTGCAATAAATGATGGGTTGCTACAAAGCGGTTTTAATGCTTGTTTCCGTGCGAACCATACTTTAGATTCGGTGGAGGGTTCAATGGAAGTCCAATTGAATGAAAACACAACCACTACAATTGAGGGTAATGATGAATTGCGATTATGGCTCTCTATGCGTTGCATTAGTGGAAACAATGCTACGGCAGGGACAAAAGCAACAGTAGGATTCTTTATCGGTATTTCATCGGCTACTATGCAACCTTCCCGTAAGGAAAACGGCGACATGATTTTAGATGCTGACAAAAACCCTACGGGATGGGAGATATTACCATTTGATGCTGATGAATCATACCGCCCTTCTTTCTATACAGGCAACAAGGCTGATGAGATGATGTATCAAGATGTTGGCAATCTAACAATGAAAGATTACCGAATTTATGTTAAATTGGCTTTAGATGCTATTAACAACCACAAGTGACCATCGCAGGTTTGATATAGTCGTTAGTATAATTGTATTTTATGGATGATGATGCGGCGGCGGAGAATGCCCCCTTGAATATGCGTAATGCGTATCTCAAATTACAACAAATCTATGGGGAGGAATCTATTCCACTTATTCTTGGAACGGAAATGCACGGTGGTAAAACCGACATGGCTCGTATTGAGGTCGGAAAAGACCAAATGATGTTGTGTTTAACCGAAAATTATCATGGCGTTCCTGAAAAATACACAGATTCAGCCCCATTTTTCGTTTTAGGACATGAATTTGGGCATATTGTCGCCCACCCCGGCAAAGATTCCGCATATTGGATTGAAGGGATGAAGGAGATTCCTGTTGAAGACCGTCAAAAAGGCAAGTGGCTTAACGCCATTTCCGATATTTTAGTCAATTGGACTGTTATATCGGGAACGACAGTAATAACTGAACAGGAAAAAGAAGCGATGAAAGAGGCGATGCTTGATGGTTGGAGGTCAAGTCAATTTACCCGAAGGTGTAATACCAAACAAGGAATTCTTCGCCATAAGAAACTCCTAAGTGAATCCAAAGGTGGAAAGCCTTTGAAAGACAATCGCTATCAACCCAATGGAGGGTTGCGAGGACAATATGACGAACCTTTGAATCCTACAAAAAAGTATGAACCTTCGGCATTAACACCTTTTTATCAAAAACACATGGGTCATGGTCGTGGCGAACAATACTATCCGCCAATCAATTATTGTGTAGCAAAGAAAATGCCCGAAAGATGGCGAAAGGTCGTTGCCTTAAAAGGCGGAGATGGCGTTACCAAAGGAAAAACTTACATTGTTGAAGGGACTAAAACCTACGATGGCCGAGAAAATACCGAAGATTACGAGCCTATTTCCGAATTTTTGATTAAAGGTAAATGGATTTCGGCTCGTTTCTTTCAATCATCATGTCCCGATTGTGGAAGCCCTTGTCGCAACATTTGGGATAATTGGTGGCATTACAAACCAAAGGCCGACAGACTACAAGACATTGAAGCAGGGGGAACATGGCAATATCTTGTCATTCAAATGTTTGCTTTTGAATGGGCTATGGCCTACTCAAGTTTCATCCCATTAGGTAAGCGAGCAACAAATAGGGAAGCAGGGGAAGTCTTTTTAGGACTGATTGCTGATGATATGGATGCTTTGATGAGGGGGTATTAAAATGGGCTACAAGAAAAATCCGTTCAATTCACCACAAGGTCAAAGTTTGATGAAAGATATTTTTAATCTTATGTTTATTTCACCCGAAACAAAGCCTTCACAAATTGAAAATGATAACAGCGAAAGGCAAATCACCCATTATAAGGGAAACATAATTAACATTGTTAATAAAATGCGTAAATTTGTAGTGGGTTATGAGCAAGTTCCTCTTGTTGAGGCGGCAAGTTCGGGCATTTGTGTTTGTCCTCATTGTGCAAGGCGTGACCCTATTTGGCTTTGGGAAACGGTGGATGCAGGGCATTACAACGCCCCTCTATCTTGGACATCATCGGTATCTCCCGAAACATGGCGACAAGGTTTTAGCAACGAAAAAGGAAAATATCTTTGGATTGTTCGTTATCGTTGTAATGATGCTACTACTTGTAAAAAATGCTACACTTCTTGGACAGGACATGGTAAAAATTCTTGCCCGAAATGCAATTCAACGGATTTAGCCAAAGTCGGTTGCGGAGAAGAGTCCTTTGATACACATTATATCAACCCTATGACCGCCGACCAAAATCATCCTCAAAACAAATTTGATGCGGCAGGTGCGGCTGATAATGATAAATGGCGAAATGGCAGGGAAGAATTGATGGGTGAATTTTCCCGCTACAAATTTGTCCACAATAAAGTCCCCGAAGGGAAAATTATTGAGTCATGGGAAGACATCAAGAAATACACTCCGTTTGTGGAATTTTCATACACTAACCGAGAGGCCGATGAAACAATAACGAGGGAATATCCAATTTCGGAATTAAATTATGCTATTTCTAAGCAACAACAAAAAATGTGTTTCAATGGAATAGACAAGGGATTTGATAGAGGATTTTACCACCCTATGAGGACAGTTATTTTGAAGACAGGGAGTAATCGCCCTACGGAATCTTGTCCGAAATGTGGTGCAACCGACTATCCACCATTGATTGATGTTCAAAATCAATACTATCGCCCCGATACTATGAGAATAATGAATCCACAACCTCTTGATGCCCGAACAGGCACGGATGGAACATTTAAGGGATTACCTGTTTATACTTTGTATCTTGAATCCACAGGCGACCCCGACTACAAATTGCTACTTTCATTACCTGCTTACAACACCTTGAAAGTGATTCCTTTAATGCCTAAAATAAACAAGAGTTCAAGCGGCACTACGGCTTGCCCTAATGATGTAGGCGGAGAGGCTCAAGGCGATGAACTTATTAACGAGAAAAATGAAGAAATGATGGAAACTTTCAAAAAGCAATTAGAAGAAAATTTGGGTCAAAAAACGGATGGTCAATCTAATCAAGGATTTACATTTGTGGTTTGCGAAGGCCGTTCAAGTGAAGCCTACTTTGATTATGACCAAGCAAAGTGGATTGATGATTCCTCACCATGTTATTCTTACCGTGACCCCGTTAATGGAAGCACCTTGAAGTCTAAGAGGGAATATCCCCGATTCATTGAGATTCCATCATATTCTCCTAAAGCCCCTGTTAATACTGACTTTTCGCAGTATGTCGGGGTCAATCTTGAAAGCCATCTTGTCCAAGATTGCGTTCTTCCCAAAACGAATGAATCTCTAAATATCACAATGGAATCTTCCACTAATTATCATTCAGTTAGGGTAATTTCGGAACGGATTGATGAGGAACAACAACAAATTATTCAAGTCATGGAATGTCGGACTTGTAAGGCGATTGTGGAACAGGGAGGTATCATCCCATATCGTATGGCATTTGACCAATGTGATGTTGATGGTAAGGCCATAAATGATTTTTCACAAGCCGTTTTGGATGCGGAAATTGCATACGAAAAATCATATCCTACGAAAGATGTTTATGGTGAACCTGTTCCGACAGCGTGGGGGCTTTATGCGAATTCCGAACACGATGGTAAAAAGATGTTGGAGAATCCCGACATAAACATAACAATAGGTTGATAATATGGGAACATTTGGGAGTGGAGAACGGTATGACGATAATCCTTTCGTCTTTTTTGAGTCTAATGAATATGTCATTCAACCGCAAAGCCAACAAGATATGCCGAATCCATTACGAGCCATGTATGAAGACTTAGCACCTTTGCTTCTTCGTAGCCCCCCTTCTAAGCGATTTCCACAACAACCAACAGGAAGGAAATCTTGGGATGTTTTGACAGACCCGATTTCGGAATTGATTTTAACATCGGTTGTTCCCGACCCCGTTCTTGGGGAAACTCTTCAAAGGACAATGCGCCCTACGGTGGAAGGTAAAGAGGGATTGGCGACTCACCTAAACATTCTTGTTGATGCTTCGGGTTCAATGGGCGACGGTTGCATTTATGGAGTTACTGCTTCGGGATTTCCGATGGCAGGTTATCATTTAGCCCAAATATGCACGGCTATGATGATTGGACAAGCCGAAATTGCTAAAGACACCTTTGCAGTATGGGACTTCTCAACGAATGCCACCTCCGTATGGGATGGGCCATCGGGTGAACACAAGATGGCAATTGATTTTTTCTTACAAAATACCCCTGCGAGGTCATCACCATTTGCCCCTCGTAATTTGACGAATCTTTACAATGGTTTGGATTTAGTAGGTTCGGATTTAGAGGGCTATGATTTTGACCAATGTGTTACTATCATTATTATGGATGGTGCAATTACATCACTTTCCGATGCTCAACAACAAATTTTTAACAAGGATGCTCAATATAATGACCGTGAACTGCGAGCCAAAGGCCCTGTTTTCTATTGTTTTATTGCGAATCCAAGTAATCATACTGACATTAAAGAAGGACTTGAGTATCTTGTGGAAGCCTTAGAAAAGGAATATGGAATGGATATGGGCCATTTTGCGGTTGATATGGTGGTTACCGTAGGTGAAGACGGCACAATGGCAGGTTTCGCAGGTAAATTGGTTGATATGGCAAGAATCAATTCGGGTGATTCCGATTTGGCGGAGAAACATGGCATTGAAAGTGGGGAAGATGCCGCCAAGTCAAAGGCATGATTTAGATAGCGGAACGACCCAAGTTATAATATGAACTCATGGGGTGCTGAATCTTCACCATCGTCATCGGCTTCTTTCAAGCCCGATGAAATCGTTTTGGCTTGCACATCGTTGGGACAACCTGCTGACTTAAAATTCCCTCTTGATTTCGTAAGGGATAAGATTTTCTTGACAGGAATTACAGGAAGTGGTAAGTCATGGACAGGCGGCCTCCTTATGGAAGAAATTAACCGTGTCGGCCTTCAATTCGTCTGTTTTGATGTATTAGGCGCACACGGAGGACTCTCTCAATTGCCGAATGTGGAAGAGTTAAGTCCCAAAGGCGGCGAGTCTGTTAATATCAAAGGTCTAATTGACCGATTAGGAAAAGAACCGACTTCCTTTGTCATTGATATTTCCGATTTAGGTTTGGATAAGCAACAACAATTAGTCCGTGATTATTGCGATGATTTGTTGATGGCGAAACTTGGAAAGGGTGTTATGACAATTTTTGAAGAATGTCAAGATTTCGTTCCCCAACAAGGAAAGCCCGTTTCCTTTGACGGTATCGTGCGCCTTTGTAAGTTAGGTAGGCAGAATGGCTACGGTGTCTGTTTAATCTCACAGCGACCTGCATCGGTATCAAAAGAGGCATTATCCCAATGTTCCACCTATATGATTCATAATCTCATTAACCATCGTGATTTGAAAGCGGTTGAAGACCAAATGGGCTTCGGAACAGATAAAAGCCAAGTGAAAAAGGTTCTTGGAGGTATTTCGGCGGCACAACAAGGAGAGGTTGTTTGTTATTCACCGACTTACTATCGTGATGATGGTTTCTTCCGCCCATCTAAGATTCGTGAAGATAGAAAGGTTACTCACACAGGTAAAAACATTGAAATGAAACCTGCCACCTTTAATTCAGCCCCACAATCAGCCCCCGAACCGTCAAGAACCCTCTCCACCGTTGGTGAATGGAGGTCGGAGGTATCAACAGACGGCATGGAAGGAGATGCGTTTGGTGCTATGCCTATGAATGATGGCTTGCCTCAACAAGATTCGTTGCGAGGTCTTGCCTCCGTTGATGTGGAAAGAGATTTCCCCGATTTGGAATATGTGCCACTTTCGGAACGCCATCGGATTGAGGTTGATGTTTCCGATAACAGCGAGTTTGAGTCACAAGCAAGTGCGAAATCACCATTTAAGAGTCCTTTGGCGGGAATTGCTATGATTTCTATTCTCTCCGCAGGTGCATATATCGCCATTCGTGGACTCACCGATTAAATAGGTGGTTGAACAATCTTAGATTATGCGAGCAGGTGCGATAGCGTTTTACACCAATTCACATGAGATTCGTAATCAATTGTTAATGATGAATATGTCATTTGAGCAATTAACTATGTTAAGTGATGAGGAATTTGCCAAATCTAATAATGTGGTGAAAGAGGCCGTCTTGCTTTTACTACTTACTCATACTGAATGTTGGGGCTATGTAGCCAAGAAAATCAATCGTCGGAATGGGCAAACTGCGTGGCGAATCGTTAATCATAAAGACAATTTTACGGAAGTGGCTGATGATGTAATTTATCTTGTTTTGAATCTTGAAGACTACGATTTTAAGCATTGGGATGAAATGTCATCCGTTCATACTCTTGCTTACTCTAAAGGGGGAAGTCCGATTAGAAAAACTCCAAGTCAAGAGGACAAAAAAAGATGTGTTAAATCCGATTTTAGCATTTTCAAAAATAGCAAACTCTTACATCATTTAGTGGAGTCTAAAGAACCTTATTACAACAAGTCGCACCCGTTCAATAGCCAATGGAAAGATTATGCACCATATTATAAACCCATGAGCGATTATAACCCGAAAAGTCATTTCAAATCCCTTACATCAAATCCATATACCTCTAAGTTATTGCGTAAAGATACATTACACGCCATCCCATTTTTAAGAACAAACATTATTCCCACCAAAGTAAGCCTTTGGATTAAACCCAAAACTCCTGTTGAAGTCCCTCGCCTATTTGTAAATTTTCCACAAGGCATCCCTTTGAAATTGTAATGAAAGGTTTTAGATAACGAGAAAAAGAAGTGATAGATATGCTACCCGATGATAACCCAATTGGTCGTGATGTAAAGTCCGAATCTTCCGACCCGTTTGGAAACATTACAGGCAACCCATCTATGGCGAATTTGATGGCTGACCCTCTTGGAACTGAAATTGTTGCAGGTTTGACAGGCCCAATTACTTCACAAAGCCTCCCTACTGATGAGGAAGATGTTATGGGGCAACCACCCCAAGTTAATTTCACAAGCGGAAGTGGCGGTGCTACACCTAACCCAACCCCTGCTGACGATGATTCCCCCGAAGT
>Ga0315321_10002823_pt1 | contig 13491 bp, 11 predicted proteins | sample M180m21515metaG_FD_203464 | JGI IMG/M metagenome (GOLD analysis project Ga0315321, IMG submission 203464) | Ammonia-oxidizing marine archaeal communities from Monterey Bay, California, United States - M1 80m 21515 | ecosystem: Environmental > Aquatic > Marine > Intertidal zone | place: USA... | reverse complement strand
AATCAACCCGTAAACAATTAAAAGAGTTGCTTGGTGTCCGTGGGGAACCAATCTTTACCGAAGTCGCTCGTTGGACTAACACGATGCCTCAATATCACGTTGGACATGTTGAGCTGGTTGATTCCATTGAAACCCAGCTAGAGGATATTGCCGGATTGGAATTAGCCGGGAACGCATACCGTGGTGTTGGAATACCACTTTGCGTTCGTAGTGGTAAGCTCGCAGCGGAACGGATCATTGGAACAGAGGGTTAGCTTGCGCGAAACCGCCTAAATTTGACTACCTCTTCTTATTGAGAAGTCCCATCCCAATCGATTTCATCGATTTTCGCAGCAAGAATAAAATCATTTTCACTCAGACCGCCAATGGCATGCGTCCAGATCTCAATACTGACGTTTCGATAGCTTTCCAAATGAATATCCGGGTGATGGTTCTCATCTTCAGATAATGCAGCAACAGCCTGGAAGAACACCATTGCCGACATAAAGTTTGAAGCTGTCCATTCACGTCGGATCCTCTGACCTTCGTTGACAATTTGCCAGCCGGGATGTTCTATCAACTGAGCCTGTGCCTCTTCCAGGGAATATTTAGGCACACCACCTTCACAAGGTAGGCATCGTTTTGTGCGTAATTCGCAAGCTTCCTGTATATCCATCATTCTAAATAGTCTTCAATTTTGAGCGATCGACCATGGGTTTGCCCTCGCGTTCCTTAGCTTTATTTTCACGCCAAGGCTTCCCCTTCTCGTAAAAGTCCAATTCCTTTTCCAGGTGTTCCTGAATATCCTCACGCCCAATTTCGACAGCTTTCTTTGCCCATTTTTTTGCGTTGGCAAAATCTCCGACTTCTGCATAAGCTGCTCCCAACGTGCTAAGGATATGAGGTTTTTTGTATTCCGATACCTCACAAGCTTTCAGCGCCAATTCGACAGACTTTTTGCCGTCACGAACTTCGTCATCGTCTGAAGTCGCAAGTGTCCAGGCCCAATTATTCAACAAGTTGTCATGGGTCTGGTTGTGCTTATAAGCTTCTGCATAATCAGCAACGGCTTTGCCATGTTCTCCCATGCTTAAATAAATATCCGCGCGGGAATAATAACCGATCCAGTCTTCTTTATTCCTTTCGATCGCAATATTAACATGCTTGATCGCGCTATCGAATTCCTCTGCCATCGAGTAGTCCATCGCCATACGAATACGCATTTCATTATCGGTTGGCAGGAATTGCAACAGGGCTTCAAGTAATTTCGCCGCTCGATAATAATCCTGCTGCTGTTCCAAAACTCCGGCCCGCAAGAGATACAACTGGGGAGCACCGGGGTTAATCTCCTGAAGAGTATCCAGATCTTGATTTGCTTCTTCAAGACGGTTCTCTGCTAGAGCTATATTAGCGCGTAGTAACAACGCACCTTCGCTCTTCGGATTGACTTCAATGGCCTTATCAAGATCTTTCTTACCTTCTTCGATATTATTCTGCATGACATGAATGCGTGCACGCAACTCATATCCAGCCGACGCATTAGGTTGCTTTTCCACCGCCTGATTGGCAATCTCAATAGCCTGGCCAAATTCTTCCTGCTGAGCCAGCGCTTCGGCGAGAGCAGACATTGCCAGAACATCGTCACCGTCAAGTTCGACAACACGTCGGAAATCCTCGGCTGCCTTTTCGAAGTTACCCTGCTGCGAATAAACAGCAGCACGAGCGGTGATAGCAACTGAATTGTCATCATCAACCTTAATGGCTTCACTCAAATCAGCAATTTTCTGATTGACATCACCACGAAGCGCCGCTCGAGCAACCAATGCGTTAGCTTTTGGTTCAGGGTCTTCGTACAACTCCAGAGCCTTCGATGCTGACTCAATACCAGCTTTCCGGGTTCCACCTGGTAAGGCATGAAGCTTTGCTATCAAAAGATGAGCATCCGCAAATGCGGCGTCGTACTTCGTTAGCCGACCCAGATCGCTTAGTGCCAAGCGGCGCATTTCGACCCACTGTTGCGGTGGACGTCCGGAAAGCAACGGATTCGATAGCTGTTCTGCTCTCTGGTATAACGTGGATGTGATCAGTTGAATGGCAAATTCTTTGCCTCCATCATCCAGACCAGCCTCAACCGCTTTTTCAGCAAGCTTGACAACTTCTTCTAAATCCTGGAAATTCTTTGCATTCAGCTTGGCTTCCGTTGCCTGATCAAGAAATGTTTGTCCTTCTTCATCCGCTAGTAAACAACTACCGGTAAAAAAGACGATCGATAGGCTAAGCACCACTTTGATAGCATGCATGAACATGGTTCCTATTCACGAATTGTGAAACTGTGTAATTGATTAAGTGATATTCGCTTGAGTCCAGGATCCATCAACACTTCTCCAGACGGTTCCATTGGGACTTTCATCTTTTAAGATACAAGGTAGGCGGTGGGCTCGCACATTATCGTAACATTGAAGCATCCCAAACCGCAAAAGGGATCCCGGAATTCCAACCGCTGTAAATCCCGGATGACCCGTTGCCGGGAAAGGCCCGCCATGATTCATCGCTGCCGAGACGGCAACACCTGTTGGCATTTTGTCATTTAATAGACGACCGACCTTCACCCGCATCTGGCTGGCAATCTGCTCATACGCATCATCGTCAGCTCCTGTGCTATCTGAATAGATACATCCAGTCAGATTACCCTCTAATATTGATACAACTTGTACTAATTCGTCAACGGACTCAGCAATCAATAACAAAGAACTATTACCAAAGGCTTCTGTCTGCATTATTTCAGAATCCGACAAAAATTGAGCTGCCGTCACTTTTAATAATGTATTGGCATAACAGAATCGTCCTTCATCAGCTGCTGCATTACCGACAAGCATTTCAGCTCCGGCATCCACGAGCACTTGCAGGTTGGACGCCAAACTCTTCTCAACTCCAGAAGACAATAAGGTTCCTACTGGAGCCTCGGCGAATTTAGAGGCCAGCGATTCAACAAACTGATCCGTAGTTTCTCCTGCCAGCAGCAGTACCAGGCCCGGGTTAGTACAGAATTGACCGGTCCCCATCAAGCAGCTACCGGTAAATTCATCGGCAATTTCAGTTCCCCGTTCAGCCAACGCGCCTGGTAGAATCACCACTGGATTCACACTGGAAAGCTCAAGATAAATTGGTTTACCTGCCAGATCCGCCGCCTGCTTGAGCTTTAGTCCTGCGTGTCGGCTTCCTGTATAACCGGTGGCACCGGTACGCGCATCAGAAACCAGTCGCTCTCCATCCGCATGGCTCGTGCGATAGATCAATTGCACCATACCTGCAGGCATATCCGTTGCGATCGCAGCTCGTTGGGCACATTCAGCAAATAATTTAGTCGTCCCTGGATGAGATGAATTCGCTTTGGCAATCACTGGATTTCCTGAAGCGATGGCGGCAACAAAGTCTCCCCCGGAAGCACTGCCAAATGCTAACGGGAAGTTATTTGGCCCAAAGACACACACGGGGCCAATGGCACCATAAACACTTCGAATATCAGTCGTCGTATCGATCGTTGGTAATGCCCAACTGCCATCCCGAGCCGCAGCAGCAGCCTGACGCAATTGGTTCGTGGTTCGGGGCATTTCACCACCCGCCAATCGGGTTTCCTTAGGGTAAGCGGTTTCAGCATTCGCCATATCAACAATAGCTTCTGCATGCGCCTCAATATCATCAGCATAAGCTTCCAGAAAATCAGCGATTTGCGTTCCTGAAATATTCCGCAAAGCAGCTGTGGCGCTCGCTGCAGCTGCTAATGCTTCGTCACAATCTTCCCAGTTACTTACTGGATACTGCGGCTCAAGTAATTCCCGGGTGGCAGGATTAGCCGCCTGAAAAGAGGAGGAGGCATTTGCCTCACGCCATTGACCAGCAATTAAAACTTTTTCCATTGTCTTTGATCTTTCGTTATTAGCTTCCAACCAACGCGCTGTCAGTCAGTTTTATCTCGAACTATACGATGTCGGGGTATTCCACAAGTCTTAACCCTGAACAACAGGATTGGTTAGTGTACCAATACCACAAATTGTGATGTGCACTACATCGCCAGCATTTAAAGTGAAGTCACTATCAGGAACGATACCCGTTCCCGTCATTAGGAAAACTCCATTGGGAAATTCCTGTTCTCGGCATAAATAGCCAATGAGATCTTCAAAAGTACGATGCATTTCACTGACGCCTGAGTTGCCTTCAAAAACGACTTCGCCCCCACGTTCAATTTGTAGTTTGATACCTGTGTCTTCGCGAGCGGGCATACTATCAAGCAGGGTAATACATGGTCCAAGTCCTGCGCATTGTCGATAGACTTTTGCTTGCGGTAGATAAAGCGGATTTTCTCCTTCAATATCCCGACTGCTCATATCGTTTCCGATTGTAAATCCAACCAATGTCCCCTGACTGGAAACAACACAGGTGATTTCAGGTTCCGGTACATTCCAGGTCGCATCGTAGCGAATCCGAACCGGTTGCCCAGGTCCGGACACTCTGTGCGGTGTTGCTTTCATAAACAATTCGGGACGATCAGCCTCGTAAACTAAGTCATAGCAGGAAGCACTTGTTTCAGATTCTTCCATACGTGCGGTTTGGCTTCGTTTATAAGTCACCCCTGCAGCCCAGACTTCCTGTTGATCGATCGGAGCAAGTAGCGTCACCTCGGCCAAGGCGAGTTCCTGCTCGGATACCAAAGAAGCTGCTGTCTCCGATGGATTACCCGACTCAATAATGTCTGCCAATGTTGAACAGGCAGAATCATCAAATGACAAAGGGCGAACAATCTCACCATCTAGCTGGGCAACCAGTACTTCACCCGTAGCAGTTTGGCATTTAACAAGTTTCATTTCATTTCTCCTTAGAACGAACCTCTAGTATTGAATTTTGGCTTAGTCCCAAATCTCATTCAATCTTCGAATCCAGTTCCCGTGCATAATGGCTTCAATATCTTCCTGGCTATAACCTCGGTCAGCCAGCATTGTCGTTAGTTTTTGCAAGTCAGCTATTGATTCCATGTCGTAAGGACATTGTTCGCGGCCATAGCCGCCGTCCAGATCGGAGCCAATTCCAACATGTCGAGTGTTACCGGCAAGCTGACAAATATGGTCTACATGTTCGATGATGCGTTCAATGTTCACACCCGCGGAGTAAGGCTGCGTGATAAAACGTTGCCAACCAGGAGCCATCATCCAAGCATCAAAGGCCATCCCAAGGACAGCATCACGTTCAATAATGGCTTGAATCTGTTCATCACTAAACTGGCGTTGATGAGGAACGAGAGCCCGGCAATTTTGGTGACTTGCCCAAACCGGGCCGTCATATAACTCCAGCGCTTCCCAGAACCCTTCATCTGTTAGGTGAGTAACATCCAGAACAATACCCAAGTTCTGCATTTCTTTTAGTAAATCTTTACAAGGTGGCTCTAGCCCCCCTTCAGAGCCCGTCCCGGGGGCATAACGTCCCGGACCGTAATGAGCCGGGCCGATCGCTCTCAAGCCATATTCATAAGCTTTCTCCAGATAGCTGAGATCGATAATTGAGTCAGCTCCTTCGAGGCTTAAGACATATCCAATCGGCAAATTTGATTTATCGTCCGACGTCTCCCACCGTTGAACATGATCATTTAGCTGCTGTTTGTCACGGAGCTGAACCATCAATCCCTTATCTTCCATGACCCGGTACCAGGCTAACTGAGCCTGTGTAATCGACCATGCTATATCAGGGCTATTCCAGCCGGGAAGTGGATTATCTGGAGCGACATAACGTCCAATTTGCGTTGCGACACAAACGCCGATCTCGCCACGCCGCATTTCCTCCAACGTGAGAACCCCTTTGCCACGGTCGACATAATCCATTTTACCTGCTTCACGCTCGCGGACGTTTTTCAGGGTATCTGTCAAGTCACGGTTCCATTCGACCGCGTTCATCGAAATATCTAAATGTGCATCAAAGATCAGCATGAGGGACTACTCTTCCACCTTTTTATAAAAATACTTTTTGACAATCGCATCCACCGGAGGTGGCATATTGATCGTCACCACATAGCCAACGATAAACGAAGCCACTAAACCAAGGATGATTGGGTCCGTACCAAACAGTCGATAGGGTGTGAAACCATCGCCATTTAGAAATCCAATACAATACATGGCCAAATGAGTTCCAAAGCCACCAAGCATGGCTGCGATACAACCCTGGTGATTGGAACGTGGCCAATAGAGAGCGAAGACTACAGGGGCTAAAAATGCGGCTGCCAGACCACTACCTGTATAGACAATAATATCCTGTAAAAATTCAGGGGGGTACATCGCCCCCACAAGAGCTCCCAAACCAACCACCAATGTAAAGAAGTAACTAAGCTTCTTGATCTTGTCTTCTGTGGCATTTGGATTCATATTTCGCTGGTAAATATCTCTCACCAAGGCGGACGAAATCATTAACAGAAAACTGTCAACTGTACTCATCACCGCAGCGAACGGAGCAGCGATTAATAGCCCGGCCAACCATCCCATTCCAATATTAGAGGTGAGTGTCACCGCCATCTGAGGCATGATCCGGTCTGCTTCTGCTTCCATACCTGGTAAAAGCACTCTCGCACAGCAGAAAATCACAACCAACGGGATATAAATCAGGGTGTAATAGATTGCCACGGTGAAGATAGATCGCCGTAACGTTAACGTGTCTTTGAAGGCCATTAGACGAACCATATTGCTGGGCTGTCCTGTTCCCGAAATCGCCCACATGAAGAAGAATGAAATTGCCAGACTCAATGGCAAGAATCCGTTCGCTTCCGTTCGATGGGGCCCCGGTGCAGTGAGATAGGCACCACGCTGATCTTCTGAGGCACCATGAGCATAAAAACCTTCATCGAAGTCAGCAATTTTCAAATCTGCCAAAGAAGGAGCCTCTTGAATTTGTTCCGCGTAGCCTGCTAATTCCGTTTCTAAAATCCGACCTTCGGTATACTGTATTTGAAACAGAAAGATGTCTAAGGGGGCACCTGGTGTACGTTTTTCCTTAGGAGTAAGAATTGAATACAGCATGGCAATCCGCTGCTTCCCGTCCTTACCTTCAAAAGGTAGTAACAACCCTGGTTGAAGGGAAATATCTTCGATCGCCACCGGATAACCCTCAGGTATGTGCAAGGAAGCTTTGTTGAGTACTCGCCGAACTTTCAGTTTTCCCAAATCGGCCGCGGTTTCTGTTTTTGCAGCGTTCTGAGCTTCTAAAGCTCTCCATGAACGTTGCCTGTCATTGTCGGAAATAATCTCAATCGCTTCCACAACAGCGACTCCAGACCTTTTTTCTAAGATATATCGTTTCGTCGTTCTGAAGATTCTGTCGCTGTCTCCATAAAGTGCAAAACCTTGAGACGACAGCCACGTACCTTGCGCAATACTGACATCCGCTTCCAATGCTTCTGTCGACTCAATTACCAATGTCAGATAACGAGGGGGAAGCATTTTGCCCATCTCTTCAGTCACCAGCGCCATACCTGTCTTGGTAGACTCACCAGGGTCAATGGCGTTGCTGGCCTGATTGATAGCCAAAGGCAGCATGATGACCACACCAACTACCATTACGATTCCCTGCATAACATCTGTCCAGACAACGGCATGGAATCCGCCGTAGGTTGTATAAACAATCACGGCTATCCCAAACACCATCAGACAAAACGTATAGTCCGTCGACTCACTGGAAAAGTCTGCAAACCAACTTGGCAGCGATTGAACTACTGAGTTAAAGGCTTCAATCGGTCCCAGTAGCGTCCTTAGAATCTCGCTCCCCGCTTTAAACTGAGCGACGAGATTAAATGTCATAAAAAATATAATCAGCGCAACACTGATTAATCCAAAGGTCGCATTGTTAAACCGATCCCGCAGCACATCCGGAATTGTGATCGCTCCCGATGTTCTGGCAACCTGATTAATCCTCTTACCTAACAAACCCATGACGCAGATTGGAACGACCATGTAGGAACCGATCCAAAGCGCAAGCACCCAACCATGACTATATATTTTTGCGGGAAACCCCATAAAGCTTCCGCCAGATGAACTTGTAGCTGCCAGCGTCAAGGCAAACGCCCAAACACCGAGACCACGGCTACCTAAAAAATACTCACTAAGGAAGTTTCGACCCTGCAAAAGCTTATTGGAAAGTCCAGCAATTACAAAGACAGCGACGATATAAATCAGGAACGTGATTAAAACAGCGTTACCTGATTCTCCCTGACCGATTAGAAGCGAAAGTGAATCAAACATTACTCAACTCCCCCCGTGTTATGTGCCAAATATTCTTCATCTCCGGCAACACCTAAATCGTCGTCTTGCATAAAGCGAAAGCAAAACCAAGTAGTGAAAAGGTCGGCGGCAATCCAAGGCGCCCCTATCCCCCAAACGACCCATGAAGGAATTCCAAACGTCGTTGGTATGTCTGCAGGGTCCGCAATGTTATACCCATTGAAATAGCAATAAGGCACTGCCCAACACATCGCGACAAACCAACTTATAAAAATAACAATTGCTTCCCGCCGAGAATTTACAAAAGTCGGGTCGAGTTCATAAGCGTCCCATGATTCCTCGAAATCAACCGAGTTCTGCTCAGAATCCGTATTCATCATAGCTATATACCCTACATGGTTATTTGTAGTAACGAACCAATCAACTATTCTACGGGTGCAAAACACTAGGGTGCAACCAGTTAGCACTACTCCCCGACAAAGGTTATGTGCCTTAAAATCATTTATAGTTATTTTTTAGAATCCATTAGGATCATCTTGGTTCCAGATAAAGGTGTTGGTGTGTCAGCAGTCATCATGGATGGCAAAGCCATTTCCAAAGAAATCCAGACCGAAATCGCTCAGGAAGTCTCTCAATTTATTGAGCAGTCAGGAATCACTCCATGCCTGGCAGCCGTCTTAGTCGGAGCTGACCCTGCCAGTGAAGTCTATGTGCGAAACAAGCACCGAGCCTGTGAGCGGGTTGGGATTACCAGTCAGATGCATAAACTGCCTGCCAGCACCACGCAGGAAGAGTTGCTGACGTTAATCAGCCAACTCAATTCGGCCCACGATGTTCACGGCATACTGATTCAACTTCCGCTGCCCGAGGGTATCGATACTCTACTGGTGCTTGATGCCGTCGATCCTCAGAAAGACGTGGATGCTTTTCATCCTGAAAATGTCGGGTTGATCTCACAAGGGCGGCCGCGTTTCCTGCCATGCACACCTCATGGTGTACAACAAATCCTCGATCGCTGTGGAATCGAAATGTCGGGGAAACATGCTGTCATCGTCGGCCGAAGCGATATTGTTGGAAAACCCATGTCCATGCTACTCACGGCAAGAAACTCAACCCGAGGACCTCAGGCTGCGAATGCAACCGTTACATTGTGTCACAGTCGTACGCAAAACCTGGCTGAGATTTGCCGGTCAGCGGATGTGATTGTGGCAGCCATCGGTGTTGCTAAATTCATTACGGCGGACATGGTCAAACCAGGAGCTGTCGTCGTGGACGTGGGCATCAACCGTACCGACGAGGGTCTCTGTGGTGATGTGGATTTTGAAGCTGTTCGTGAAGTTGCGGGCCACATCACTCCGGTGCCCGGCGGGGTGGGACCTTTGACGGTCACAATGCTGATGTATAACACTCTGGATGCAGCAAAGCTATTTGCTGGCATGTAAGTCTGACCAAGAGCGACCTTTGCCTGTCAGGCAAGTCGGCTATAATAGAGAATTACAGGAATCGCTTTTTGCGTTCTCAATGCGTCGCCATTGATGATCAGCATAATGCATTCAAACAACGCCGTGTATAACGACCCTGACCCAAAGCTTCAACCATGTCATCTGTAAACAAAGAACCTCAGCCAAGTGCAATCGAAGTATTCAAGAACGACAGTGAATATCTATTGGGTGAGATCGGGACGGAATTAGTTGATCAAAACAACTTCTTCGGCAAAGGGAGCGTTCAACTTCTGAAACACCACGGAACCTATCAGCAGGATGACCGTGACGTACGTGGCCAGATTCAGGATGACGGAAGTAAAAAACGATTTATCTATATGGTACGAACGCGGATTCCGGGCGGACGTATGACGACGGATCAGTTTCTGGCACATCTTGATCTTTGTGATGAAGTAGGCAACACGACGCTACGCATCACTTCCCGTCAAACCCTGCAACTGCACGGTGTTATCAAATCAGATCTCAAAAACACCATTAAACGGATCAATGAGACGGAGTTAACTACATTGGCTGCCTGTGGGGACGTTGCTCGTAACACCATGTGCTGCCCGGCTCCCTTTAAAAACGACACCTATGATGAGTTGCGAGGGCTCACCGACGAAATTGCAGAACGATTGCGTCCGCGAACCAGTACGTATCACGAATTATGGCTCACCGATACGGATACCGGTGAAAAATGTCTCGTGGGGGGAGACTCGGAGGCTTCCCTTTCCGGCTACAACGGTGACGATGTAGAACCAATCTATGGTCGCCAGTACCTACCCCGCAAATTCAAAATCGGGATAACACTTCCGCACGATAACTGCATCGATGTGTATACTCACGACCTCGGGCTGATCGCGGTTTTGGAAGATAACAAGATCACGGGCTACAACGTATTAGTAGGTGGTGGACAAGGTCGTTCACCAAGTGCTAAAAAAACCTTCCCTGCCTTAGGTCAGAAACTCTGTTTTGCAACCAGAGCCGAAGTTATTAGCATCATCGAAGCCGTTGTTAAAGTACAACGAGATCATGGTGATCGAAGTGACCGAAAAGTAGCCCGAATGAAATATCTCATTCACAACTGGGGACTCGAAAAATTTAAGGCCAAGGTGGAAGAGTATTGGGGAGGCACTCTAACAGAACCTGACCCTACGGATGTGACCGGACACGATGATCATATGGGTTGGCATGAGCAGGGGGATGGAAACTGGTTCTATGGCCTCAATATTGAAAATGGCCGTATTAAAGATACGGAAACCATGAAGCTCAAAACAGCTTTACGAGAAGTTTGTCAGCAACTAAAACCTGGAATTAACCTCACCGCCCATCAAAGTCTGATTTTCGGAGACGTCGCCGAAGGTGATCGGGAAAAATTAGAAGAAATCCTTATCCAGCACGGAGTCCTCCTTAGCGGTGATATTTCTAATGCCCGTCTGTGGTCGATGGCGTGTGTTGCCTGGCCCACCTGTGGTTTGTCAATTACAGAAAGTGAACGCGCTTTGCCAGGTATGATCGACGAGTTGGAAGTTGCTTTAAATAATATGGGATTGTCTGAAGAGAAATTCACACTTCGTATGACCGGTTGCCCTAATGGTTGTGCCCGACCATACAATCCAGAAATAGGTTTGGTAGGCCGAGCAAAAAATAAGTACACCATGTTTATTGGTGGTGCCCGAATCGGTAATCGACTTGGCTTCATTCATAAAGATATGTTGCCCGCTGAAGAAGTCGTACCGTCAATTATCAAATTGTTTGAATACTTTAAAGAAGATCGACAGAGTGAAGAATCTATCGGTGACTTCTGTACTCGCAAAGGTAACGACGCTTTATTGGAGTATGTTGACGCGTAACCATGCCCCGGTCATCGCCTCTATGAAGTGTTATTCATTATTCACCGTTTGCTAAACCGCCTTATTTTTTCGGATAGTTTCGATGACTTTGGAAATCGTAAGTCCTCAGAATCCTCGAATTAAAGACGTGGTTCGCCTTAGAGATCGTCGCGGTCGTCAAAAGCAATCGCGATTTATTATCGATGGCCTGCGAGAAATCCAGCGAGCATGTGCCTCAACGCTCACAATCGAAGAAGTCTACTTCGACATCTCTCAGTGTCAGCAAGAGGCTGAACGTGCCACGCTGTCCATACTGCAGAATGACGGCGTTAAACTCATTGAGGTGTCCAGTCGGGTCATGGAGAAGCTCTCCTATGGCCAACGACAATTAGGCATGGTTGCTATCGCAAGCACGCCCGCACTTCGTACTCTCTCAGACTTTTCCCTAACGCCGGAAGCTTTCATCATTGTTCTGGAAGCTGTTGAAAAGCCCGGAAATCTTGGGGCAATTATGAGAACAGCTGACGCGGCTGGTGTCGATGCGGTATTCCTATCCGGTGGTACCGACGATCTGTTCAATCCAAATACTATTCGCAGTAGTAGTGGAGCAATCTTTCAACTACCTGCGATTCACACACAACACAACGAACTGCAATCATGGCTCAAAGGCAACGCGTTTAAAACGTTTGCAACTCGTGTTGATGGAGCCATAAACTACACGCAGGCTAATTATACTGGCAGAGTTGCTCTCGTAATGGGTACCGAGGCGACCGGCTTAAGTGATAACTGGGACCCTCAGAATTCATCTGCCATTAGTATCCCTATGCTGGGACTTGGCGACAGCTTGAATGTGTCCACCAGCTGTGCTGTTGTCTGTTTTGAAGCGCTTCGACAACGATCACAGGCTTAGTTCAAGCAACCTAAGGAAAGCGTACCGCACACCCTGCATCAAGTCGGGTACCTGCCTGAGCGGTTAACGTCATTCGGTTAGCACGTGCACCCGCGCCACAGGATCCAAAAATGGCATCGGCAAACGATGCCTCTAAATCGGCTGAGCTAAAGTCGGGAGAATGATTGGTCATGAGGACAAAGCCACGCCGTTCTTTGGTAAGCTCTCCGCATATTTCAAGCAAGGGCAACAAATGCTTACCAATCTTCCAAACTTGATTTTTAGGTCCGTGACCGTAAGACGGGGGATCCAGAATGATCCCCTGATACTGATTACCTCGTTTCAATTCCCGCTGACAGAACAAGAACACATCCTCCTGAATCCAACGAATCGGAGCCTCACTCAATCCACTTAAGGCTGCATTTTCGCGAGCTCGTTTAACAATATTCCCGGCACTATCAATGTGAGTTACATGCGCTCCTGCAGCCGCGGCGGCTAGTGTACTCCCGCCGGTATAGGCAAACAAATTGAGAACGTTCACGGGTTCCTGTTGACCATTTTTAAGGCGTTCTATCTGCTGCCTGATCCAGTGCCAGTTTTCAGCTTGTTCCGTAAATACCCCCAGATGGCCCACTGGACTTAGCTTTAAATTGAGTCTGAACTGATCTTGAAAGCTAATCGGCCACGGTGGAAATTCCTCACCGTTCTTACCGAAGGCAACCTTGCTATCGGACTGTAGAAGACTCCATTTACCTTTGAGTCCATCCTTACGATCAAACCTCAGGTGGGCTTGTTGCCATAACTCGGCGACAGATTTGGAAGCCTGTTCTGCCGGAAGGCTGGGGCGGTCAATAATCCAATCACCAAATCGTTCTAGCTTGCGCCCGGCACCAAAATCCAGCAACTGGTACTGGTCAGTCTGAAAACTACGACCCGACATTTCTCAAACTCACTTTACTGAAGAGGTTGAGCGCCAACGGGAGCTTTGACTGCTCCTGGTTCTCCGGGAGCGAGTGGATTGGGTGCTTGCACAGGCCCCTGATATTCGGCAGGAAGTA
>Ga0315321_10002821_pt1 | contig 13495 bp, 12 predicted proteins | sample M180m21515metaG_FD_203464 | JGI IMG/M metagenome (GOLD analysis project Ga0315321, IMG submission 203464) | Ammonia-oxidizing marine archaeal communities from Monterey Bay, California, United States - M1 80m 21515 | ecosystem: Environmental > Aquatic > Marine > Intertidal zone | place: USA... | reverse complement strand
AACAGTCGCGAACCCATAAAAAACGAATGCCACTGAACTAGGAAACGATGAGACAGATTGGTGGCGTTCTTGGGATTTCCAATGGGCGATTACCTTGTATTCAAGATGCCTGACGAGGTGCCGCAATCAGCAAGCAGCCAAGTAGGCAGGGAACCTGGGTCGTGCGTTACTTTGATTTCGGCCTAGGCCACTAATAGAGATGCTGTGTTGAAAGACCGGCACCTCGTTTAGGTACTTCGCCCCCTTACCTCAGTCAAAAGCAACGCAAGGGGGCTGTCGATTGAGATCGTTAAGTTCTGCCAGCGAAGCTCCTTAACTCAGATCCTTTAATCGCAGGCTTTGCACTCTTTATTTGAGCAGGAGCCTTCGGTTTCTGATCTGCGGCTCCCGATGCCATCGCTTTACTTGCTTGAGGTGCAATGGCGGCCCCAACTTGCGTAAGTACCCATTGAGTACCATCCCAATATGGCGTTGGAGCCGGTGTGGCTGGGGGCCGACTGACTGAATTCTGGTATACCCAACGCGCTCCATCCCAGTATGGTTGCTTAGACGCTGGAGTTGGTGGTTGCGGTGAAGGGGTTACCCACCTCGTTCCATCCCAATACGGCTGATTAGCCCTCGGGGGCGGCCTCAATTGCGAAGGCGGTGCTGAGGGAGATTGCGGCGGCGGATAGACCCACTTTGTGCCATCCCAGCGTGGCTGATTGGGACTCGACGGCGGTGGCAGTTGCGGGGCTGGTGTCCGTTGTTGGGGTGGGTATGCCTCACCATTTGCATTCACAGTTGTGACTCCCGAACGGTTGACGGGATACCAACCGTTGCCAGCGCCTGCAGGTGGGGACTGCTGAAAATAGCTGAAAAACTCATTGTCATTTAAAGCATAGTATTTCCCATTCATGTAATAGCGGTACTTCATCCCGAACTATTGCCATTCCACCGATTGTTGCGGATTGAATACCACGTGATTCCGCTACCGGTTTGGGGCGGCGGAGAACCGCCACCTACACCGGTGCTCGTACGATAATATTGTTTGTGGATCGTATTGCAGTTGTAATTCGAGCACCGCCAGTATTTCCAGTAACCGCTAGAAGTGTGCTCCTTAGTCGATTGACCGATAGCAAGCGAGACACCGTTCGGTGCCGTGATTCTCGTTGTCCCATTACTGTTGCCACTCCCGCGATTGCTGTTGGAATTCGGATTGTTGGTTGGATCGAGGATTCCCCCATTATTTGTTCCATTGCCAAACAAAGTTCCCAGACTGTTGTCGGCTGTTTTATCACCTGCGTTCCACTGGGCGGACGCGTCTTCCACAGCAGGGAACACCGTCAGCGCAGCAATCGGGGCAATAAGCAAAAGTTTCATTTCCGCCCAGGAAAATTTCAAGTGGAATTAGAAAAGTGATGAGCAGGCAAGACGCCAACTCCGCTAATCAAGGCGGGTAAGAAACGCCTGCCACCTAGTTTCGCGTTTCGCAACGTCTGCGATTCGACCTGTGTTGTCAAAGATGCAAAAGAGCAGGTTTTCAGATTCACAGTGAAGAGACGAAACGACTAGCGGAACACGCTAAACCCAAGAGCAGCAATTGTTCGGCCATCAGTGCGAGAGGTTTGCCAGATTTGAGCGGTAGTAACGCAAATGCTGCAGAGCGGTGAATAGTTTGGGAGCTTCCAAAACAGAGACGAAGACAAAAATAAGATCCCGCATCGTGCTGAATAGCTGGTTGATACAACGCTCTACCATTCTGTACAGCGAAACGATGTGATGGGGTGCAACAACCGTGGAATCTACGTTAAACTGAGTTGTTAGACGCACGTCTTTTAGACCAGAAGACCTCGAAAAAGCTGCTTTCTTTTACAAGGGCGATTAGCTCAGTTGGTTAGAGCGCTGTGTTCACACCGCAGAGGTCACAGATTCGAATTCTGTATCGCCCACTTTAATTTCTCAGCCGAAAGACGGGGTCAAACTCGTTTTACCTGCCACAAGACGGCAGCGCGTAACCCTTGCATTTTAGGTATGCGTACCTAAAAAGGAGAGACGCGACGATGCCGGCTAAAAAGAAACTCAATCCTAGTTATCGCAGCCACCACTCTGGCAAGGCTCGGGCACCTTCTTGCCCTTACCGAGTTAAACATCGGCTTTACGAAGTTTGGCAACGATCTGATCCACTGTGTGACGTTTCTGAGGCATTATGAAAGTCCTTTCCGAGCGGTTCGCCCGAGCAAGATTCTCTCACTCACAATGGTGCAATTCTATGGGGGGAGGTCAGGCTGGCTATTTCAGCTCGAAGACTTGAGCGAGGTTGAACCCGATGACTTACCAGATTCGTCAGTGGCTTCGCCTTGAGATGGCTACTTTCCGCTGCCGATCTTTTCAAGCAATTCAGTCGCCCGTTTCTGCCCTTGCGATAACTGCTCTGGCGTGAGTTTGCTGGCTGTAAGGTCACGGCCTTTAGCAGCGTTTGGAAACCTGTCACCGGCGGCAACAGAAAACCATGCGTACGTTTCCACATCGTCTTGTGGCACACCTTGGCCGTCACGGTACATAAAACCTAGGTTCTCCTGAGCAACCGCAAGCCCCTGATCAGCCGCCAAGCGATACCACTTCACCGCTTCCGCATAGTCCTGTGGGACGCCTTCGCCAAAGTAGTACATCGAACCTAGGCTGCACTGAGCTAACGCATTCCCCTGGTCTGCCGCCAAGCGAGTCCACTTCACCGCTTCCGCATAGTCCTGTGGCACGCCTTCGCCCGTGTAGTACATAAAACCTAGGTTATCCTGAGCAACCGCAAGCCCCTGATCAGCCGCCAAGCGATACCACTTCACCGCTTCCGCATAGTCCTGTGGCACGCCTTCGCCGTCGTAGTGCATCACACCTAGGTTGTACTGAGCCACCGCATCGCCACTCTCTGCGACTTTTTTCGTAGCAGCAAAGTCGGCGGCAGTTACATCCGATGTAGCCCGCTTGTCTGGCGTAGGTGCTGAAGACGTACGTGCTGAAGGCGTAGGCTGCCCCTGATCGCATCCGCACATCACAACAACGACCAAACAAAAGACAGCAGAGTTAAAAAGATTCACGTTCGCCCCAGTGGTTAAAGGTTTTGACCAGCAACTAGCATAAAGCAAAACCCCGCCGCTCAGGGCAGAGTGACGGGGCGAGGCTGTAATAGATAGAGTTCGACCGTCCCACTACGTCCTACGCTACGGCATCTCAGTCGCGGCTCCGCATCGCTCCATCGAGCCTACGCGTGAGCACTTCGCTCACCTGATGCGGCTCCGCCTACTTGCCAGACGGACTCAGGCAAACGCGAAAGCCGCCGTCGTGGAACCAGCGGACCGACGGGCGGTTCCAGTGGCGGATCGCCGACCGACATTCCTCGGCGGGGTAGTACCAACTGCCGCCACGGAACATGCGGTACGTGCCAGATGTAGCACCACTCGGGTCCGTCACGCTACCACTCGGGTAATCTTCTTCCCAATCCTGACACCACTCCCAAACATTCCCATACATATCGTACAGCCCCCAAGCATTGGGTTTCTTGCTGCCCACGGGATGTGTCTTTTGGTCAGAATTGACACCGTACCAAGCGTAATCGCCTAACTCCGATTCATCGTCTCCAAAACTGTACTTCGTCGTCGTCCCAGCACGACAGGCATACTCCCACTCTGCTTCGGTGGGCAAACGATAAACATTACCTGCTGCTTTCTCCGCCGGTAGTTCACTCAACCTGCGGCAAAACTCTACCGCATCATCCCAACTTAACGTTTCAACTGGATTGTCAGCACCTTTGGACTCACTCGGGTTAGTACCCATTAACTGCTCGTACTGAGCCTGCGTAACTTCATGAACGCCCATCTTGAATGGTTTAGTGAGGGTCACCTCATGAGGTGTCTCTTCATCTTCACCGCTCGCATCACCCATCGTGAACGTACCAGCGGGAATCAACTTGAACTTCATGCCAATAGAGTCGGCTGATTCGGGTAACGGAACAGGTGCCGTTGGTTGCCCTTGATCACACCCGCACATCACAACCACAGCAACACAAACAACAACAGTTTTGAAAAGATTCACATTCGCCCCAGTGGTTAAAGGTTCTTTGACCAGCAATAGAGCATAAAGCAAAACCCCGCCGCTCGGGGCAGAGCGACAGGGCAAGGCTGCAAATAGTAGAGTGCGTTCCGCGACGGAAACCGGAGACGGAAAACGGAGCCTTTTGTTTAGAAAGTAATTATGTGTGGTCCAAAAACTGGCCTCTCAATTTTCGTTGGTCTTGGGGCCTTGTCCGTGAACGAGCGTTTTTCCTTAACTGGACTCCCTAGACTTTTCCCAATCCCTTGACAATCGTACTGGTTAAAATCCAATTTAAGCAGCATCAGGTAAGCCCGCTCAGCTTTTGTGTAATGTGCTGACTCCAAGCCTTCAGATTCGGGCTCTGGATCGGGCTCTGGATCGGGCTCTGGATCGGGCTCTGGATCGGGCTCTGGATCTCCTGTCCCAGGGCCCCAAGGCAAATCGGATAGCCACTCCTCTCCTGTTTCTTGATCGCGGTTGTACCAATGCTCACCGTCGTAACTGTAAGTACCGCTGCCGTCTGTAAATCTAACATAGGACAGCCCGTCGCTGTTAACATCGAAGCTTTCGATCGTTTTAGTGTCGCAGCCATCTGGCCCTCCTTGCGCTTGTGCACTGTGAACAAATGTAGTTCCAACAAAAACAGCAACTGCCAAAGAGAGGAAATTCAAGCGATTCATTTTGTCACCTTTAAGAAATGTGTAAGTGAATAGGTTTCCACTCACACTGAGCGTTAGCTGACAACCATTCAGGCGCAGAAAAAAACAAAAAACCCCGCCGCTCGGGGCAGAGCGACGGGGCGGGGCTGTAATAGGTAGAGTTAGACCGCCCCGCTACGTCCTACGCTACGGCAGCTCAGTCGCGGCTCCGCATCGCTCCGCCGGGCCTACGCTTGAGGACTTCGCTCACCTGATGCGGCTCCGGTCCAGCGCCTGGTTAGTCGACATCTCGCCAAATTGCGGCCATCGCCCCTTGAATCCCAACGACAAACATGGCAGGAAGCACGATTTGCCTAGGAAGCCTTAGCCCACCCGTAAGCACTCGGCCTACGGCGGTTGATACAGCTGTACCGCCTAACATTTGCCCTCCTGTGTTCGCAGCCCAGTCAGTAACACGATTGTGAGCATCTTCAGGCAATTGGTTCCATACTCGCTGAACGGTAGCGGGGTTTAGATTACCACCAATAATGAAGTTAAAACCGTATCGTGCGGCTTGTCTTGTAAGGTGATTATGAAAGATGATGCGATTCTGAGCATCCACGCCCATCGTGAAACCTAAATTCCCTGCAGTGCGTCTCATTCCGTTGACGAGCATTGGTGCCCGACCAACCGCTCCTTGGATGATCCCGGTGAAAAACTCGTACGGTTCATTACCAGTTGGCATGCCATCTCCTTTTTTCGTCAGTCGACTAACGACCACAATCACCGGGTTGCCGCCAGCGACGTTAATTCCAGATTCGGCCCGGACGGCAACTCCGGTGCATTGTATTGTTATGCGGCTGTTTGGGAGTGAGCGTCAACCTGCGTAACACGACTGGAAATATTGTGCAGCCGGCGAAACGTTCGTATATCCGGGCCATCGCTCCGCGACAGCAGCAATTAGTTGCGATTCCTCTGTGTTGGATGCCGCAGTGTAGTCCAAAACGGGCCACGCGTCTTCAATCGCGGTCGAGTCACTGGAAACAAGGGCGTAACGCAGCAGCCAGTGGAACGATGGAGAATAGAGAGCGATTCGCACATAGTCATCGCCATGACACGATGCGTGCAGCGATTGTATGTCAGGCCAAGTGTCGATCGTTGTTTGCCAGTCTGTCGGCTTCGGTTCGGTCCGATGAACCGCATACCAAGCATCTCGGCGCTTCGCTGCTTACAAAATCCATCACGGTTACCTCGTTCGGTTTACTCGAGCCATCAACCTAACGGACAGAAAACGCATTGCAATTCGACCGTACGACTGTCGTATCGTTCTGACGACTTAGTTGAAAAAAGTTGGACGAAAACCAAAGTTGGACACAGCAAAGAACGTGCCAAAAGAATCCTAAGATTGCAAACTCTTGATGTCTTTCCATCGGGCATCGGAGTCGATTTTCGGCCAAAAAGGACCCGCTGTTTTTGCCAGGGAGATTTTCCTGGGAAACGAAAAAAGAGAGCCGCCCAGGACGACCCCCTCGAGCCAGGTAGTGGGGGACCTGGCGTGAATGAAATCGCCGGCCAGTGTGTCGGAGGCAATGAGCACACTGACCGGCGAACGCCTCACTCCGTCGTGCGTCAGAACGTGTTGCTGACCGCGCGGACCTTCCGGATCGCATCAGCCAGGCTTTGCATTGCGTCACGTTGTTCTTCCGTAACGACCTCTCGAGCTGTGTCCAGGTGCAATTCAATTTGCTTTATATTGCGGTTCGATTCTTCGGTGACGCCAAGGGCGATTTTCTTTAGCGTCTGAATCGCTTTATGCTCGAAAGGGCCGATCTTCTCGACGCTGTTAGAAGCATTCATTGAGCACCTCATCGACGAGGCGTTCAAACTTCTGCTTGCTGCCCGCACAATCGCTGAACTGAATCTCGATTCGCTTCCCCTCGCGTCTGAACGACAGCGTCTCGCTCATGACGGCTTTCTTCGCCTGAGCTTTCACACTTTGAAAGTATTTCGCGTCACTGAACAGTGTTTCGATTGGATTCTTGAATCCACCATCTCGCTGGCATGTAAATTGCGCCGCCTGGTGAATTCGATTGGCAATGACTTCACGACCGAGCTCGGAGAACACGTTCGTTATCTGATCGGGCATCAAGGACGCACTCAAATGATTTTTGCCTGGCACCTTCACGGCTTTCAATGTTTTCACGAACGGTTGAACCTTCGCCTTGAAATCGGAAACCGTTTTCTTAAAAAGAACGTTCGTATGGAACCAGCCTTCGCTCTCGCGAATCTTCGGCATGTCATTCAACACGCGACCGCTCCCCAGGAACGCATCAAACGAGTTCTGAGAGACGATCGGGCCTGCTTCGGAGTAATTCGCCTGGAGTCTGCCGAGGCAAATCGCACGGCGGATACTGAGCTCGCTCGAGCCCGTGAGCTTGCTGATGTCGCCGATGCTCAACATGCCAACGGCAAGCCGGATGTGTTGGTTCGTTTCATTAGATGCCGGGTAAAGTGGCTTAATGCGACTCTGATCACTTTGGAATGTAAAAACATCTTTAACGGAGATTGGCATTGGATTTTCGTTGGTTTGTGGGGAGGTGATGGATGACGCGCTGAAGTCTTTTGCGACCGCAATCAGCACAACTCGTATAGAACTGTTCGAGCGTTTCTTCGTCGCCGATTTTGATGCTGACGTTTTTTACTTTGCCCGTTCTGCGGGAGCTTCCGCAAGCAAGACATCGAGCCGCTTCACAAGTTGAAAAATTCGTTTTCATTCTTCCGAACCTACCATCGGAAAAAGCAAAAGCAAACGCCCACCGTACGTATCACGTACCTATATCCCAGATACCGCTAGCGAGATGCCCACCCGATGCAACCTACATAACACTTGGGTGCGCTAAGGTTTCTGGTTTGCGACTCTGAGTTCTTCGTAGATTCTAAAAATGACTACAAACACTTCGAGTCCAAGCCTCACGACTAGAAGCCATGCTGCCCCGAACAGTGCAGCAAAGACCGGTCCGAGCAGCGCCTGTTCAGGCGAATAATCGGCGGCTCTTTCGTATGCTCTCACCTCGCTAAGGTGGTCGTAATACTCTGTAATTGAGTCGAAGTCAGAGTACGCCAGACTCATGTCTGGCATTGGAGGTATCTCTCCTGCACCCTGCGAGATAGACACCACTGAACCGATGGTGGTTAATACAAATGCAAGACAAGCGACTGTGATTGCTAAAACCCAAAGAGCCGAGGCTATAGTCGTCGAGACAAACGACTTAAACTGGATGCCAAGGAAATCTCCGCCGCCCCCTATTCTCTGCGGAGCGTAATTTCCTACAGGGGCCTTTTTTAGCTTTTCGGTAAAAGGCACTCTAGGCTCTGGGTCCGTAGGCGGAGTCCTGATCGGACGCGATCTAGACTCTTGATGGTCGCCAAGCCAGTCTAACGCTTTGTCGTCGGATACAGCCTCGGTGCTTTTCTTCTTGAGGCTGATCTGTCTATTGCATCCACCGCACGTAAAGACCGAGAGGCTGCCGACGTCGGACGAATTGAAGGTCGCTGGGCAGTGAGGGCATTTGTATTTCTTTGACATGTTCTTATCGAATCGCTCGTTAAATCTCTGCGTGAACCCGCACCACTTGCGGGCTTCATTAGCTACCGCGGAGGAAAGGACGAAACACCGCAGAACAAATCGCGGCAAAAGCTTGGAGAAGCGCTGCTGAGAGCTCGGATGTGAGGCCATCTTTGAGCCTGGTTCGCATCAGCCAGGGCCGGCGAGCTCTGAGCCTGGTCGCATCGGTCGGCATCTGAGAGCTCGGGCCGGATGTCATCCGACCTGGCCGGCATCCGGAACCTCGGACACATCGTCGAGGAGATTACTCTGGTCGCATCAGCTAGGGAGCATCGATCCTCGAGTCTGAACGCATCAGTTAGGGCCGGCGAGCTCTGAGCCTGGATGCCGCCTCCAATCCGAATACCTTTTGGGTGGTCGGATGGGGGAGAGAGTTTTAATAGGAAAAAGCCGTCGAGAGAATTTTCCTATTTAACTCCACTCAAAAGCCTCGAAATCAAACGGGAAATCAAATAGGAAATGACCTCCCCCCATAGAATTGCACGATTGTGAGTGAGCGAATCTTGATCGGGCGTACTGCCTGGAAAGGACTTTCAGAATTCCTCAGAAACGTGACGCTCGGGGGAAGATATGAGTGTTTCAGAGGATGCGCTCAAGCTGGAGTTCTGCATGGCAGTCTGCAGGGGAAACTACCATGAGCTCAACGCCGTGACCGCGGAGTGTCACTTGGGGCCAGAGCAACTGTCGGGCGTACCCGCTTTACAGTCGCATTTCTGGAAACCGGGTCAGTGAATTCGACGAACTGGGTGCGGCCGATCTTCTATCGTCGAAGCATGTGAAAAATTTGCATTAACTGCGCCCCCATGTTCGCTCCGAATGGGCCCTGACGTAACACCATCGAGGCCGTTTGGCATGCGTGTTTGCTGTTCAGTGTCTCCCTGCGACCTCGACGTTAACATGAATCCTGTCTGAAGGAACAATACGCTTGCTGAAGTCCTGCGGCGAGATCAGCGGAGCGGCTTAGGAGAATCTATCTCTTACATATTTAAGACGTCCGAATCTGGAGAGTAAAATGGCGCGGAATTTAGTTGAACATCCTGTCAGGAACTGGACGCTTCCCGATCGGTTTTTGACAGAGCGAGTGGCTGCAATCACGCGTTGGACGCCTTGCAGGCCTCACCTAGGAAACATGAGATCCGCGGAGCGTAGCCTTGTGGTGGTTGATAACCATCGACTCGTTTGGAAAATGCTGCCTGACAAATCATCGAAGACCAGGCAAACGCTGTGCTTTCTATTGTTGATTCTTTTCTTAGGGATCGTTTTGATGTGCATGGTAGCCGTTCCCATTTTGGGCTTACTGATATGCTTGCCCGTTGGCCTTTTCCTTAGCTTGTTGTCATCGATTGCAATTTGGGGAGTTTATTCGTCCCGCCGCCCTGCAATTTTTGATCAGAATCACGGTTATTCAATCGGGACGCGATTCCACCTGTTTTCATCAGCAGACTGCAACGTGGAGGCAACTGAAAAAGCAAAAACAGTGAGTCCGCGCCGCGGCGAGCTGGGCGATATCCATGCGGTGCAGGTCATCAGCAAGATTGTGAAGGGTGGTATGGCAAACAAGAGTTATGAACTGAACATCGTCTTGAAGTCGGGAATTCGGGTGGCCGTTATTGATCACAACGATGCCGCTGTCATCCGAGAAGAGGCGTCCACCCTGGCAACCTTTCTCAAGGTACCGGTCTGGGATGATTCCGATCGAGGCTTTTGGAGATTTCTGTTGACCGAAAAGCTGTCTGTCAAGATGTCCTTCCTGTGGGCAATTAAACGTGCTGCACCCGGCGACTGGCTGTTTCTTCACTGGAATGCAGGCAGTACAGCGACAGATAACCGATGGGAATTGGGCTACGCCCATTTATTGAACTATGTCGAAACCAACGGGAATGCTCTTATGTTTGAATCGGAGATATGCGACGACCATTTTTTTAGACCTTTTAAGCTCGGAAAATGGGTCGCGCAACAGCTTGCGGAAATAGAGACATTATCTCCAGAACAAAGAAGACGACTGGAAAGTTTACCCGGCTGGGCAGGAAATGAATGGTACCGAGTGGGACCAATACGCCCTTGAAAATACGTGCATGTGAAGACCTTCGCCTGGTGGCACAATGACAGGATGGGCTGGGATGGGTAGATTGCCTTTTGCAGAGAAGTCCCAACCGTTCATTCGCACTGTTGTCAAAATCATTGTCTGCCCGGATATTTCAACTTCTGGATTTGAGTGTTTTTGGTCCCGACCAGATGCGCGATCCGACAGTTAGTTCACCTTGAAATGGCAACTTGTCTCTGCCGAAAGCTTCAAATAACTCAGTCGCGTGTTTCCGTCCTTCTGATCAATTATCTGCACTTAGTTTGCCCGCGGCTCGATCTCGTTCTGCGAGTGCATTTGCGAATCCGCCCGCGGTAGCAACAGAAACCTTTCGCATGCTTCAACCATGTTCTGTAGAACACCATGCCCTGTATCGTATGCCACGCCAAAACAGTACTGGCGCCCCGCATCTCCCTGCTCTGCCGCCAAGCGGTACCACTTCACCGCTTCCACGTAAATCTGCGGAACGGGCAGTTGGTTCGACTCCGCCGAGGGTTGTCGGCCGGCGTTCCGCGATGGGCACTTTCCGTCGCGGCGCTACAAAAGCTGCGGCTTTCGCGTTTGCCTGAGTTCGTCTGGCCAGTAGGCGGGACCGCAACAGGTAAGCGAATTCCTCAAGCGTAGGGTCGATGAAGCAAGGCGGACCCGCCACTGAGGTGCCGTAGCATCGGACGTAGCTGGTTGGTGGTTGTTAGGTAACCTCACCCCACCACTTGTTTTCAGACCTAAGCAGCTGCCGATCGCGGCACCTCGCTAAGTAGTGCAATCATTGCACCGAATTAGCATGAGGTGCCCGCAAGAGAATCTCGAGAAAATTTTGGCTTTTGCCGCCCTGTTTTCAGAGTGAAGGGGACTTTCGTTAAAGTGACTTCGCCCCGAGTGGTGGGGTTTTCTTTTCGCCTGTTGTTGGCCAATTGACCTTTAACCATTGAGGCGCATGTGAATTTTTACAAATCCGCAGTTATTTGTGTGGTTGTCGCGATTGGTGGCTGTGATCGCTCAGAGCCCACGCCAACCGATTCCACCCACACGCCTGCAGCCGCGGATTCCATGAGTCTGGTTGAAGGTGTCGAAGGGTCTCGTGGCAACGCTACTGGCCTTGTCGATGCGGCGTTCAAGGGCCTTGACGCAAGCCCCGTTCCGATGCCCAAACGGCCGGCGTCCAGGTTGAAGGCGGTTCCGCAGAATGAGGCCTGGAAGACACCTTCGCAACTGGCTCGATTTCATGCGGACCAATTTCAGGGCAAAGCAAGGGCCAGCCGCCTGGCAGACACCGCAACAGCCTTGGTTCAGGGTGGAGAATTCGAGAAGGCAACGGAGTTGGCCTTGTTGCTTCCGGACGGAAATGTCGATTCGGGGCTGCTACAAGTCGTTCGGAACGCGTCAGAGAAACGCGACTCCGTGGATCCCAAGTGGTTGTTGAAGGTGGCACGTTGGATTAAGGATCCCGCACGACGGGCTCGCGCCACGCTCGAAGTCGCCACAACGCTGGCGAAGTCAGGCGATCAGGAAGGGGCGCTGGGAGCGATTCGTGAGGCCAGGGTGCTCATCAAGGAGGATCCCAAGATTGCTGTTCTGTTGGAAATTGCCATCGCCCAGTTGGCGGTGGACAAAAAGCAAGAGGCTCTGGCGGCGACTCAGTTGGCGCTCAGCCTGATCAGGGCAGAGAAGAACGACCTGTTTTACGGCAGATCCTATGAACGGATTGGCCGGGTATTTGTTCGTGCCGGTGAACTCCAGAAGGTGAAACGTTTGACGGGGGCGGAAAACAGCCTGTGGAAGAAGTCCGTCGCGGGTAGTCTGCGAGTGGATCTCGCCGTGATGATGGCGGAGGAGGGTGAACTGACAGCGGCCTTGGAATGGATAGGGCAGTTTCCTGATCGGGATACGCCGGATCAGCAGAACAAACAGAAGGCTTACGGAACAATTGCCATCGGCCTCGCAGGTAAGGGAGACCTGAAGCAGGCGATGCAGGTGATGAACCTTGCGGAGCGGCAACTCAGTTTTTCTTTCCGCAACGCCAGCATGAAAGGTGACATGGCAATTGCCATGGCAACGGCGGGAAAAATTCAGGATGCCTTGAAACTCTCTCGGGTACGAGGGGTGGCCTCCAAGAAGGTGCTCTTGGCCATTTCCGCGGCGCAATGGGATGCTGGACAGAAGGAGCAGGCTCGAGAGACGCTGGCCCGGGCCGAAAAAGCCGGAATAGGAGTTGCTGGTTTTTTTACACAAGAGCACCAGACCTTGCAGACCATGGCGATTGCCTATGCAAAAACAGGGCAAAAGGAACTCGCCGTCGCCAAAATCAAGGCAGCTGTTGAAGCAGCCAACGACTACGAGGAGAACCAGTTCGCAACCCGTTCTAAGGAACATGTGATCGCAAAGCGTTTGCTGGACATGTTGCCGGCGCTCGTGTTGGCAGGGGACCAAAAACTGACAGACGAGACGCTTCAGCGTGCGGTCACGATGGCTAAGAAGGTGTCCTCGCTCAAAATGGCTGCAACGAATCTCGTTGAGGCGGAGCTGTACCAGAAGGCCTTAGAAGTTGCTGAAATGGTTGAAAAGCCAGAGCATAAGCGTTCCGCGATTCGGGAAATGGCACTCTCCCTGACGCGAACATCGGACCCCGACGACTATCGACGGTTCGGTCCCGCAGTCCCCCAGCCTCTGAAGAATGAATTTACGACCGATCAGCAGGCATTCGCCAAACAACTGGTGACAGCCATGTCCAGTATGCCTGTGGTTTTTATTGAAACACGGTCGCAAGTGACTACCCCCCAGTCTTTGCACCAGGTTGAGTGAGAGGATTGGGATTGGTAAAGCGGCTGTGTTCTGGAGGCTGCGGCGTAGCCGAAGCCGGAAGAACACAGCCTGCCGCATACGCGGCAGGGGTTTGATAATCCAATGAACTATGGATGCGGTGATGGTTGTAGTCGAGTCGCCAGCGATCTATAACCCAGCAAGCTTCCTCGAAGCTCAGGAAGATTTCACGGTTGAGTAGCTCATCGCGAAGCGTGCCATTGAATGATTCGACATAGCCGTTCTCCCAAGGGCTGCCCTTGGCGATGAAGAGTGTTTTGA
>Ga0315321_10002817_pt1 | contig 13503 bp, 11 predicted proteins | sample M180m21515metaG_FD_203464 | JGI IMG/M metagenome (GOLD analysis project Ga0315321, IMG submission 203464) | Ammonia-oxidizing marine archaeal communities from Monterey Bay, California, United States - M1 80m 21515 | ecosystem: Environmental > Aquatic > Marine > Intertidal zone | place: USA... | reverse complement strand
CACGCTTACGGTTACGCTCTTGCTCGACACGCCTTATCTCCGCTTGTAGGCGTAGAATCAGATCTTCTAAATCACCAACGGACCATGCGTCTAAATTCTGCCCAATCACATCTTCCGATTTTGGTTGGGCTTCATCTTCATCGAACATGGCAGGCTCGTATTATGCAGGACCGGAGCTAGATATTAGCGCCTTATTCACCATTGTCGAATGGCTTTTGATAAATCCTCAGCCGAACAGGGCCAACAGCCCCACTGCAACGAGCAATGCCATCGCAACCCGGCGGTAGAATAACGGTGATGCAAGGTGAAATACGCTGCGGCCAAGCAGGATGCCAATGACATAGGCGGGTGCCAGAATCAATGCAGTTCCCCACGCCGACCAACCGGCTACGCCGCTCACAAACCCTTCCGCCAGCAACAGCACCACAAGTTGGCTCAAGACCACCACAGAAATATAGATCGCGATGGACGCGCGCGTTCTGGCTGCCGCTTCGCTGCGGGCCAGGAAGTGCAGGATAACCGGTGGTCCAATTAGGCTCGTCGCACCGCCAAGTACGCCAGCACTGGCGCCAATCAATGCTGCCGCCTTCTCGCCACCCCGCCAGCCCCATCCGAGCGCCAATGCTAAGACAAAAACCAACACACCAGCCCCAGCGAATTGTCGAAGCAGCTGGGGATCTGATGTTTGCAGGATATAGGTGCCGAGCGGCAGGAAGAGCGCCGCAGCGCCAGCAGCAATCAGCGCTCGCCGTCGGTCCGCAATGGCCCACACCCCCTTCAACATTGCCGGGATCGCCACGCTATCGATCACAGCGACGGAGACAACGGCTGCGGGTAGCCCATAGAGCAGCGAGAGCGGTGCCATCATGACGAGACCGGCACCGAACCCGGCAAAGCCCCTGACAGCTCCCGCAATTGCGACAGCTATAGCGGCGAGCCAGAAGTCAGGGGGTAGTGAGAAGCCGATCAGCCGAGGCCTAGCTTCTCTGCCAAGCCGATGCGCTGAAGCTTACCTGTTGCACCCTTTGGAATTTCATCCAGGAACAACACTTTGCGCGGGGCTTTGAAGTCTGCAAGACGGCTGGAGACGAACTCGCGGATTTCCCGCTCCTCCGCCGTCTGGCCTTCTTTCAAAACCACAGCGCAGGCAACATCTTCGCCCAAGGATTTGTGCGGCATGGCGAAAGTCACGACTTGTGCGATCGCTGGATGGTCCATGATCACGTCATCGACCTCGCGCGGGCTGATTTTCTCACCACCGCGATTGATGATTTCCTTCAAGCGGCCTGTAAGGCTGAGATAACCTTCGGCGTCCAGCGTGCCCTGGTCGCCAGTGCGGAACCAGCCGTTAGTGAATGCGGTCTCGTTGGCGTCCGGGTTATTCTCATAGCCTTTGGTTACATTTGGGCCGCGGATGACGATTTCACCAATCGCACCCTGCTCCAGCAGGTCACCAGCCTCATCCATGATTGCGACTTCAGGGCCGGCGGCGATGCCGACGGCACCCGGCTTCCTTGCGCGTGGCGGCAGCGGGTTTGACGCCATCTGATGTGCGGCCTCCGTCATGCCGTAGCTTTCGATTACAGGGCAGCCGAAGGTTTCTTCTAGCGCGAGCATCACCTGGGGCGGCAAGCTGGAGGAGGATGAGCGGATGAAGCGGAGGCCTGCATTCTTCACCATCTCTTCGTTGCGCGCAGCCCGGCCGAGGATGGCCTGGTGCATGGTCGGCACGGCGGTGTACCAAGTCGGCTTGCTTTCCTCCAGCCAAGCAAACGCCCGGAGCGCATTGAACCCAGGCGCGCACCACACGGACCCGCCAGCTGCGACTGAAGACAACACAGCGGCGATGAGGCCGTGAATATGGAAGAGCGGCATGATGTTCAGGCAGCGGTCGTCCGGCGTTAGTGCCAAGGTAGCACCGATATTGCGGGCCGAAGCGGTCACGTTTTCATGGGAGAGCGGCACGATCTTCGGGCGCGATGTGGTGCCCGAGGTATGCAGCACGAGTGCGATATCAGCCGGTGCTGCGAACCCACCTGATGCAGGGGATGCAAAGTCTGTAGCACTTTCGGCCAACAGGTTGAAGCTGCCGACCGGGCCGTCCGCGTCTGGCACGAGGCGGAGGATAGGCACATTGGCAGCCTGTGCCGCCTCAATTGCTGGCGTCTCATCGCCTTCCTGCACGATAAGCGCCTTGGCCGAAAGGTCAGCCAAGTAAAAATCAAATTCTTCCCGGCCATAGGCAGGGTTCAGCGGCGCTGTCGTCGCCGAGCAAGCGACAGTGAGAAAGCTTGCCGCCATCTCCGGGCTGTTCGGCAGAACGATGGCAACCCGATCATTCCTGCCGACGCCAAAGCCATTCAACGCCTGTTGCACCGTCTGGATCAGCGCCTTCAGGTCGCCATAGGTCATAGTCGCGCGACCGCCCGCTTCGCTTGCGGGCATGCCGATTGCGAGTTGGTCGTCAGCGTGCGCTTCAATCAGATCATAAATGACGGACGTCATTAGCGTTTCCCCAAAACAAAAAAGCGGGCCGCGAACGATGTCGCGGCCCGCCACCAACATACTTCAGATCGGAGTTTACTTGTTCCACACGACGCGCGGCAACACGCGAGCGGGGACAATCCGATCTTTGTTCGCAATGATCCTGTTCAGCATTTCCACCAGCACGGCATTCGTGAGATAGTTTGGCTTCAGGCCAAGGTCCAGTAAGCCGGAGTGTTTCGGATTATAGTAGTGCTCCTCCAGCTCCTTACGGGGGTTGGGGATGGATTTGACCTCTACGTCCAGCCCAACGCTTGATCCAGCAGCGCGAACCAGCTCAGCCAATTCATTGACGCTGAAGGTTTCAGTGAACTGGTTCATGATCCGCAGCTCGCCCTTGCCCGGTGCGTTGTTGGCGGCCAGCTCGACGCATTGCAGCGTGTCTTTCAGGTTCAGGTAGCCGCGCGTTTGGCCGCCTTTGCCGTATACCGTCAGCGGGATGCCCGCGACCGCCTGTACCAGGAAGCGGTTCACGACCGTGCCGAAGATGTCGTCATAGTGGAAGTTCGGCAGCAGCGCGTCGTCTTGGTCTGCTTCATCGGTTGAGAGGCCGTAGACCGGGCCTTGCATAAGATCAGTGACTTCAAGCCCATACGTCCGCACATAGAACCAGATCAGGTCCGTATCGAGCACTTTGGTCGTGTGATAGAGCGATCCGGCCTGGCGCGGATATAGGAATTTCTGCTCGCGGCCATTGTGGATGATGTCGAGATAGCCTTCCTCGATATCAATGTTCGGCGTGCCATATTCGCCCATGGTGCCAAGTTTGACGATATGACAATCCGGCGCTTGTTCTTTGACAGCCCAAATGCAGTTGAACGTCACATCCAGGTTATTCTTCAGGGTGAACTGTGCTTCTTCAAAGCCCTTCATGGAATAAGGCGCAGAGGGCTGTTCGGCATAGTGGATGCAGGTGTCGGGTTTGAAATCCCGGAACAGGCCTTCCATGAAGCGGTAGTCCGCCAGATCGCCAATTTTCACATCGATTTTTTTGCCGGTGATGGCTTCAAAGGCTGCGGCGCGGTCCACCAGGTTGGGCGCTTCGATCAGCGCTTCGGAACTGGTTTCGCGGGCGATGTTCCGGCGCATGTAGTTATCTACCGTCAGAACGTCCCAGCCACGTGCAGCAAAGTGCATTGCCGTCGGCCAGCCAAGATAACCGTCGCCGCCTAAAATGATGATACGCATACTCTACTCCGATTTCAGTTGCGCGCGCGCCATGGCGCTGGGATATTCAAGCGCGGGTGTTACAAGGGTGTTACGATGCTCGCAATGTCAGCGATCACAAGTTTGGCTGAATTTCTTCAAATGCGCCATTGGAGGTTACGAATTCTGCCGATTGTTGTCATTCTGAACGCGCATTTCCGGGTCCGTCGCGTAATGAGGCAGCCTCTCGGTGCCAAATATCTGCCCGTTTCCCGGTCTCAAACCCATCCATGTACGGGGCACCTTCGGTAAAGTGCAAAATAGATTGGTCTTCAAGCGCGCCGTCAGAATACCCGACCAGATGGTTCCAACGACCTGGCAGAGCGCCGATTTCTGTCTCATCTGCCAGCCAGCGGAAGCGGTGCAGGTCAAGCCCGCTGGCTGTATTTACATAGTGCGGCGTTAAGGCCCGGCAGCGTTCTGCATTCATCAGCATAACGCTTGACCAGTTCTTTTTCTCATATTGGGTTTGCTTGGTACCCCAGAACTTGGTGGTGTTTGCTGGGCGGTGGTCATGCTGGACGCACTGCACTGCATATCGGCTATCCCGCTCAGCCCAGAGTTTCGCGATGTCGTCCTGGCAGAGACAATCGCAGTCCATAAAAATTGCCCAGCCCGCATAATCGGCGAGATAGGGTGCGAAGAACCGCGAGAACGAAAATTCCGTGGATTGCAGCGGGTCTGCCGTTCGCTGATACAGTCCGCCCAGGTTCTGAAGCGCAATTGGGGTAATCGATACCGGCTCTGATGCGCGGCTGATTATTGAGTGCGCGAGCACCTGAAAGCCAATGGCCTCGCGTCGATCATAGCCAATGAAAATGCGGATCATTCAGGGCCGCCGCTACAAATACCCGGCGCGAAGTAGGTCTTTCATGTGGATGATGCCCTTCAGGACACCGGTTTCCACGACAAAGATGTTCGAGATGCGCCGCTCGGTCATGATTTCAATTGCATCCTGCATCCGCACATCAGGTGTGATGTTGACCGGGGTTGGATTCATTATGTCGCGGGCCGTTTTCTGGAAAAACTCAGGCGAGAAGGCCCGGCGGAGGTCACCGTCGGTGATCGACCCAACCAATTGCCCGTCTTCATCCACAATGCCGATACAGCCCATGCCGCCAACGGCGAGTGCAGAAATAACGCCGCCGGCTTCCATGTCGGGGGTTGTCGTGGGTGGTATTTCGCCCTCAGTCGCGAGCCAATCTTTGACATGTTGGAGTTGCAGGCCAAGCTTTCCGCCCGGATGAACCTTGCCGAAATCTTCCCGACTGAACCCACGTGCCTCCATAACGGCGACGGCGAGCGCGTCACCAAGGGCCAATGTCGCCGTGGTTGAGGTCGTTGGTGCCAGGCCATTGGGGCAAGCTTCCGGCATGTCCGGCAGCTTCAACAGAATATTGGACCTGCGCCCAAGAATACTATCGGTACGCTTGGTGATGCCAATAATTGGGATGCCGACACGCTGGCCATAAGCCAAAATATCCCGCATTTCGCGCGTATCGCCGGAATTTGATATCGCCAGTAGCACGCCGTCCCGATCCACCATGCCAAGGTCACCATGGCTGGCTTCCGTTGGGTGCACGAAGAATGCTGGCGTTCCGGTGGATGCAAATGTCGCGGCGATTTTTGATCCGATATGGCCGGATTTACCGACACCGGTGACGATGCAATAGGTCTTGCAAGCGACCAGTGTATCGACGGCGAGCGCAAACGCAGTATCGAGGTTGGCGGAAAGCGCTGCCAGGCCGTCAATTTCTGCCTGAATAAGCGTTTGGCCAACAGTGACCGCGGTCGGAGCTTTGGGGGATGATGTCTCTGCCATAGTGCGGCGGTTACCAGATATTGATCACAGCCTGCAAGCATTGCTCTTGACGAGGCGCCCACGCGTATGCGACCCGATTGGGCAATATGGAAAATGTTCAACGATCAGTCGCGCCCGCTGCAATAACGCTGACAGCTGTCCTGGCGCTGACGCTCAGCGCGTGTGGCGGCCCGCCCAGACTGACCAATGACGGCACACGGCCATCCACGCCGTCTGCGAATATTGGCACCCGTGCTGGTGTTAATCGTTCAGCGCAGGCCAGTCCTGGATTAGATGCGATAGCGTCTGCCGCCGCAGGCTCTGTGCATTCAGTTGATGAGCCAGGACTTGGCGGACCGGTCGAGCTAACTGTACTTCGGGCATACAATGCCGCCAGTGGGCGCTTATGCAAACAAGTGTCCGTCCGCCGGGTTACCGATGGCGGCATGAGTGGCCGTGTCGCGTGCCAGGGTGATACCGGGTGGTACTGGTCGCCGGTTACGACCGGCTAGGCATCTCCATGCGACTGCCCATGCGCCCAGACCCTCAGCCTAGGCCGCTTGTCAGCCGGGGCGTTCCTGTGCCTTCCCCATTGGGTGAGCTGCTGCAAGGCCTGGCGGTGCAGCGGCGCGTGATCGTGGCAATTGTCCTGCGTGAAGTACGTACACGGTTCGGCCAGTATCATCTTGGCTATCTCTGGGCCGTGATTGTGCCGCTGCTATTCATTATGACGCTGGCCTTCGTATATGCGGCCCTTGGGCGTCGCGCGGCCCACGGCGCATCCGTAGAGTTGCTGTTGCTGTCCGGCATGATGGCATGGTTGACGTTTACAGATACGCAAAACCAGGCATCGCGAGCATACCAGACCAATCGGCAGCTTGTGGTTTATCCCATGGTGTCTGTGGTTGATATTGTGATTGCCCGGGCGCTTTTGGAGCTTGGCACCAAGCTTGCCGTCATGACGATCTTGATCACACTGTTTTGGGCAGCAGGCTATGATGTGGGGATCGCTGACCCACTCGGTGTGGCAGCGGCAATGCTGACGGTGACCTATCTGGGCGCTATGTTTGGCCATACCATCGGCTGCGTTTTGGTGATCGCGCCATCGTTTCTATTTATTGTCGCGACGAGTAGACGTATCTTGTTTTTCACGTCCGGCGTGCTGTTTCTATTGTCAGACGTGCCCGCCGAATGGCGGACATATGTGCTCTACAACCCTTTGGCCCACGTAATTGATCTGACACGCGGCGCCTGGATTGAATCCTACTCCGCACCTTACGGTGATGTCGTTTACGTCGCTGGATGGGCTGTCGGGCTGACCGCCACTGCAGCCGTTGGCGAACTTGTCGCCCGCCGCCGCCGTCTTGGCGCGAACCGGTAGGGCGCGTCCATGATCACGCTTGATGGCGTTAGCAAATCATACCGGACTGCGAACGGATACCGGGTCATCCTGAATGACGTATCGATTTTGCTGCCAACGGATCGGCATATTGGGGTGCTTGGCCGTAACGGTGCGGGAAAATCAACGCTGCTGCGCATGATTTCAGGCGAGGAAGAGCCAGATACCGGTAAAATCACCCGACGTGCGCGCGTTTCCTGGCCGCTTGGCTTTACGGGCGGGTTTCATCCGGCGCTGACAGCGCGGGAGAATCTGCGTTTCATATCGCGCATTTACAACAGTGATATCGAAGAGGTAACTGCCTTCGTGGATGATTTTGCGGAGCTCGGCGACTATTTCGACATGCCGATCTCAACCCTTTCATCTGGCATGCGTGCGCGCCTGGCATTTGGCCTCAGTCTTGCCATGCGGTTCGATTTTTATCTGATCGATGAAATTGTGTCGGTGGGAGATTATTGGTTCCGGGCAAAGGCGCAGGCGGAATTTGATCGTATCCGCAACGAAAGCGGCATGCTTTTAGTCTCGCATAGCCCTGCCACCATCCGCAAATTCTGTGATACAGGTCTGGTTCTTCGGAATGGCCGGTTGGTTATGTTCGATGCACTTGAAGATGCAATCGACTTTTATCTTGACGATGATTAGGGACACGCTCCTTTGAATGCGCAGGTCATAGCTTCCGGCGGCAGCGCCCCGGCGACGACTGAAAAGCAACAGCCGCCGTCAAAGGTGATCCCGGCTGTGCGCCCGTCTGCGCCTGGGCGCCGGCGGAAGCGTAATGGCGGTTTACTTGGGGCCTTTGCCATGGTCGTGCTGGCACCAACGTTGCTGGCCGCGATCTATTTCGGTCTGATCGCTTCGCCGCTCTATGTATCCGAAGCCCATGTCACAATCCGCTCGACAAAGCAGCAATCGACGTCTGTCATTGAAGCTGTGGTCACACAGGGCGCAGGCGTTAATCTCGCGACTGAAACAGAATTAGTGGCTGATTATCTGCGGTCTCGGGACCTGTTGAACCGGATCGAGAACCAAGTTGGCTTCCGTGAGCGTTACGCCACATATAAGGCGGACTTTTTCTCCCGTCTTGAACCCGGCGCGTCCCGAGAGGAAGCGCATAAATTTTTCCAACAGGTGGTCCAAGTTTCAGACGCAGGTTCTGGGCTTCTGGAAATCAAGGTAAAGGCCTTTACGGCGGCTGATGCGCACACAGTCATCCAAGCCGCGATTTCGGCAGCGGAAGTTGTCGTGAACCAACTATCGGACCAAGCGCAAGCTGATGCGCTGACAGCAGCTCAAGCGGAAGTAACCCGTGCGCTTGACCGCGTTACAGATGCCCTTGGCGCTATCGCGGCTTTCCAGCAAGCCAAGGGCGATATTGATCCCAGACGATCCGCTGAAGCGATTCTGGCCGTTGTCGCCGGGTTAGAGGCAAGCTTGGCTGAGGCGCAGATTGAGCGTGCGGAGTTGCGGAGCGTCCTCCGCCCGACAGCGCCTGCTGTAAAAGCGCTTAATAGCCGTATTGGCGCGCTTCAGCGGGAACTCGCACAAGCACGTGGGCGTTTAGCTGACAACCGTGACAGCGATATCGCAGAAGATGTGCAGGCGTTTGATATCGAGCAGAAGAAGCTTCAATTGGCCGAACGCGCCTATGAATCCGCGCTGATTTCGCAGCAGACGGCGCGTCAGCAGGCCCAGAATGACCGCAGTTATTTGGTCGCCTATGTGCCGCCGTCGATGCCTGATGTCGCGACGGAGCCAAAGCGGCTGTATAAGATCACGACGGCATTTGTCGTCTCATTGCTGGCCTTCGGGGTCGGCGCACTCATTATCGGAGCGATCCGCGAACATGCGCGCGCCTAAGTTTATCCTCGCAGCCCTGGCGGCTTATTTCGCCCTAGCGCTTGCCCCGTCCGCCATCGCCGCTGACGAAGACGCGCTGAACCGGGTGCGCAAGTTCGCCATTGGCTCAGCCGCCGCTGAAGCTGCCTCGCGCAGCCGCTCTAACTCAGCAGCGGCCAGGGCTGCGCGGGCTGCCGCTGCTGAGCGGAACGAAACTGGCCAGGAAGCTGCAGGCATTGCTGGTGAGGCAGATGCCCGCCTGGATGTGGAACGCGCAGAACGTCGTGCGCGCCCGTTTGGCTGGAACCTCTTCAATGGCCAGTTCGCGACCAACACGGCCAACGGGCTCAATCCTGGCTACCTTATCGCGCCGGGTGATCGGGTTCAGGTCAATCTATTTGGTGCTAAGGCCTACAACGAAATCACGGCGGTAGACGCCCAGGGCAATTTATTCGTGCCGGAGGTCGGCCCAATCAGGGTTGCTGGTGTTTCGAATTCCAGGCTGCAGTCGACGGTGCAGGCCAAAGTCTCCCGGGTCTTCACCGATAATGTGCAGGTCTATGTGAATCTTTTGGGGGCGCAGCCAACTGGTGTGTTCGTGACGGGGGTCGTGAAGTGGCCTGGGCGCTATGGCGGCCTGCCGAATGACTCGCTGCTGTCTTTCATCGACAAAGCTGGCGGGATTGACGTCCGAAGCGGCTCATTCCGGGATGTGCGCATTCTGCGGGCAGGACAGGAAATTGAACGGGCGGATTTGTATGAATTCCTGGTCCGGGGTCAATTGCCGACACCGCAATTCCGGGAAGGCGACACAATCCTGATCGGTCCCATTGGTGGTTCTGTGACTGTTGATGGTGCTGTTAGAGCGCCTGCAGCGCTGGAATTCCAACGCTTCCCAGTGTTGGGCCAAGAACTTGTGAGCTACGCCCGCCCAACATCAGACGCTACGCATGTAGCACTGAGTGGTATCCGGAGCGGACAGCCGTTCAACACCTACATGACCTATAGCCAGTTCCTGCAAACGAACCTTGGCGACGGTGATCTGGTGACGTTCCAGGCGGACCTGCGTGCAGGCAAAGTATTTGTGGAAGTGGACGGCGCGCATCTGGGTGCCAGCCGTTTCGCAGTCCCACGCGGCGCCCGGATTGAAGACGTTCTGGACCTGGTGGAAGTGAACCCGGATGTCGCTGCGACACAGTCCGTCTATCTCCGCCGTGATAGTGTCGCGCGGGACCAGAAACGAGCGTTGGATCGCTCGCTTGACGCGCTCGAACGATCCGCACTTGCGGCGCTTAATCAGACGACCAGCCAAGCCGACATACGCGAACGCGAAGCCCGGCTGGTGCTGGACTTCATCAAACGCGCACGGGATGTGCAGCCAGATGGCCGTGTTGTGATTTCAACAGATGCAGGCCGCGTGAACGTTTTGCTGGAAGCGGGCGATGTCATCATCGTTCCCCAGCGCACGGATCTCGTGCTGATCTCTGGTGAAGTAACCCTGCCGCAATCCGTTGCACATATCTCCGGCGCTTCGGTTGAGGATTATGTCGCGCGGGCTGGCGGGTATGCCGAACGGGCTGACCCAGAGAAAATTATCATCATCCGGGCAAGTGGCGAGGCTTTGAACGGCCCTGGCGTTCAGGTTCGTCCTGGTGACCAGATCATGGTGCTACCAGTTGTCGATGTTAAATCCTTTGAAATCGGTAAGGATGTCCTAGACGTGCTGTTCCGCGTCGCAATTATTGCGGCGACGGTTATCGCGCTTTAACGCGCTATACAGCCCGTGCGCGTTCTGATCCTTTCAGCTGCACCTGCCGTCACGGACGCTCGAGTTCGGGCGACAGCACTTTCGCTTGCAGCACTTGGGCATGATGTCGACGTGGTGTGTCGGACGGCTGCGGCAGAAATTGAAGCGCCGCAGCAAGAAGACATTGGGGGCGCTAGGCTCACTCGGATTGCATTCAACGATGTCTCGACGCTGGATAACAGGTCGGGCCTTGGCGGCTTAGGGCGGGGTTGGTTGCAGTATCTTTCTTGGCTGCGTCGGATGGCGCTCAAATTGAGGCGTCCAGGTGCGGCGCGAGCATTGGCGCTGACGCAGGAGTTTTGGGCGATTGGCCCGCATGCAGAGCAAGTGCTGGCCGGGGCTGATGTAGATGTCTTGCATGCGGTCGGCCTGCCAGCATTGCCTGGTGCGGGGCGGTTAGCCAAGCGATGGGGTGCGGCGCTCGTCTACGATTCTGTTGAGTTGGAGCAAGATCGGAACACCCAGTATTTCAGGCAGTTTGGCTGGCTGCGCATGCGGCTGGAAAAAACTTGGATCCGCCGTGCCGCCGCAGTGAGCACGGTCTCATTAGAAATATCAAAGTATCTGGTGCGGCTTTACGACATCACACCACCGGTAATCATACATAATATTGCGGCGAGCCGCGAATCAAATGAAACGATCCGGGATGTGCTGTCGACGCCAGATGCAGCACCAATGGCCGTCTATGTCGGTGCTGCGGCATCTGGCCGTGGGCTTATGCCATCCCTAGAAATGCTGCTAGCTGCACCGGAGTTTCATCTAGGCATTGTGGGTCCTCGGGAAGACCGTTTTAGGCTGCGCTTTCAACTGGCAGCAGATCGGCTTCAAGTCTCGAAAAGGGTTGGTATGGTCCTGGCGCGGCCACCATTAGAGGTCGCATCATTCGTAAGTTCAGCCAATGTTGCGTTGGCGTTGCTAGAGCCGGTGTGCCTATCCTACGCCTACGCGCTACCCAACAAATTGTTCCAGGCTGTACAAGCAGGACTACCGATTGTGGTTGGCCGCACACCATCGCTCGCACGGCTCGTCACTGCCCACGGTCTTGGTGAAACCGTGGATGAACGGGACCCGGTCGGAGTAGCAGCGGCTGTCCGTCGCCAGGCAGCTCGGCACGGGACCGGTGAATACAAGGCGGCGCGGGCGCTGTTTCTATCCAAATATGACGAAAATGCGGCAATATCTGCTTGGGCGCGCCTTTATGCGGGCTTACTTCCAAGGGTAGGTGATCACCGTCACAGACTCGTGCCAGATGGAACTTCGTAGAGCCGTAAACATTGACGGTTCAGTAAGCCAGTGCCATGTAGGTACATACCCAAAAATCATATTTGGCGCGTAAGCTGAATGTCAGGCGGAAAGACCGCTACCAACTGGGGGACATCATGATTCATTCTTTTGAAGGCGAAGTAGTCGCTGTTACCGGTGCTGCCGGTACAGTCGGTAAAGAGCTGGTTCGCCAGCTGCTTAATGAGCCGACGGCACAGGTACGTGCGCTCGATAATAACGAAACAGGCTTGTTTGAGCTTGAGCATGAAATGAACAAGCCCGGCCAGTTGGCCGCGTTCCTGTGCGACATCTCCCGTGAAGAAGGCCTGATGCGCTTCCTTGATGGCGTGGACTATGTATTTCATGCCGCTGCGCTGAAGCATGTGCCGCTGTGCGAAAATGGCCCGTTTGAAGCTGTGCGCGTCAACGTGCATGGCATGGAAAACGTCATCCGCGCTTCATTGGCTGGCGGTGTGAAGAAAGTGCTGTTCACAAGCTCGGATAAAGCGGTTAACCCAACAAGCGTTATGGGCACGACCAAGCTGATGGGCGAGCGCCTGATTACAGCAGCGCAGAACCTCTCAAGTGCGCGCCGCCCGACGATCTTTGCATCGACGCGGTTCGGCAATGTGGTCGGCTCACGCGGGTCCGTCCTGCCGCTCTTTATGCAGCAGATTGAACGTAGCCAGGCGATTACGCTGACCCACAATGATATGACACGCTTCATGATGACCTTGGAAGAGGCGTCCGGGCTGGTTATCGATTCCATCCGCTACGCATCTGGTGGCGAAAACTTCATCACTAAGATGCCTGTAATGCGCATCCGTGATCTGGCTGAAGTCATGATTGATATGATGGCCCAATATTATGGCCGCGATCCGCGGGATACCGAAATCAAGATTGTTGGCATACGCCCTGGCGAGAAGCTCTATGAAGAGCTCTCAACGGCGGAAGAGCTGGCACGTATGTGGGATTGCGGGCGTTACTTCGTCGTTGATCCATTGAATGTGGTCGGTGAACGCACATATCCAAGCGACAATCCGCAGCCGACGGACCGGATGTATATTTCTTCCACAGAGCCCGCAATGAGCCACGAGGGTATCCGCTCCTTCATTGAAGCAGCGAATGTCCTACCGACTGACTATAAGCCTGCTCCAACGCCTCGCGTTGTCCTCGGCTGATCCAATATTTCACTGACACCTAAGAAAGCCGCGCCTAGCTTATACCGGGCGCGGCTTTTTTCTTTTGAATCGGATTAATAAAAAATTGCTGGTGCTTCGCCGAGCAGAACTTGGCCAACGGCCTCGAAATGTGCTGCACGGGCTTGAATTTGTTGGGATAGCGTGTGGATGTCGCGGAAACGGCGCTCAAATGGGCTACCTGGGAAGATCGCGCTGACACCTGCCGCCCTATGGGCCCAGTCCGCAGCGTCAATGCTTGCCTGGATTGCGTTGCTGCAGATAAGGCGGACACGGGCGCGGTCCACAAAATTGATGATCTCCCAATCGTCTGCCCGCCCGCATATTTCCGCCAATACCGACAGCGCATAGGCTTCGGCCGATCCGACCCGGGCTTCGGCGCGTGCGAAATCTGCCTGGGTCATGCTGCCTTCTGCGAGGCGGGGGCGGCCGCGTGGTGTTTTCTCTG
>Ga0315321_10002814_pt1 | contig 13508 bp, 14 predicted proteins | sample M180m21515metaG_FD_203464 | JGI IMG/M metagenome (GOLD analysis project Ga0315321, IMG submission 203464) | Ammonia-oxidizing marine archaeal communities from Monterey Bay, California, United States - M1 80m 21515 | ecosystem: Environmental > Aquatic > Marine > Intertidal zone | place: USA... | reverse complement strand
CAAGATGAAGATGTCTTGGATACTTGGTTTAGTTCAGGCCTCTGGCCAATGGGTACTTTAGGTTGGCCTGAAGAGACGCCCAGCTTGAAAAAGTTCTATCCGACGCAGGTTCTCGAAACCGGACATGACATCCTCTTCTTCTGGGTCGCTCGGATGATGATGATGGGGATTCATTTTACCGGCAAAGCGCCATTTCACACGATATTTCTGCACGGCATGGTGCGTGATGAGCTTGGGCAAAAGATGTCCAAGACCAAAGAGAATGTGATCGACCCTGTCGACATCACCAATGAATATGGTGCGGATGCTTTGAGGCTTGGTCTGCTGCTCATGGCAGCACCGGGCCGTGACCTTAAGATGAGCGTCAAGCGGATCGAAGGTTATCGGAATTTTCTGACCAAGGTTTGGAACGCAACTCGGTTCGCTCAGACCTATCTGGGGGATTGCCAAGAAAGTGATTGGGATGCTCCTGCTGGCGCAACCGAGCAGTGGATTCGCAGTCGGCTTGCCGATACTCAGCACAAGGTTAAAGAGGCCTTCGACGCGTATCGACTCGATGAAGCGGGTCATGCGATCTATCACTTCATCTGGCACGAGCTTTGTGACTGGTACATCGAACTCTCAAAGCGCCCATTGCGCGATGGTTCAGCCGACGAATCAGCTGCCGCCCGAGCGGCGCTTGCTGATGCTTTGAGCGGGGCTTTAAGGCTTTTGCATCCATTTTGCCCCTTCGTCACCGATGCGCTCTGGCCGGCGTTGCCTGCCTTCATGCGTGAGAGCGATAGCTTGTGTTTGGCGCGGCTGACCTTTGATGCTCAGCGCAACTTGGACAGCGAGGCTCAGATCGCTTTAGCCATTGAAGCGGTGGGCTTACTGCGCGGCTTGCGTGGTCAGATGGGGATTAACCCCCGAGAGCCACTCTCAGTGCGTTTACAGGTCAGCGATCCAGAGCGCCTTGGGCAGCTCGATTCTGCTGCTCGTTTGCTGGTCGATTTGGCTTCTGCTGCGGATGTGGTCACTGAACTCAACACCGCTGAGCAACCACGGGGCTGGGCGATCGCAACGGGTGAGGGCTTGACCTTGCTCGCCAATCTCGCGGGCAAAGTCGATATCGCAGCCGAGACGGATCGTCTCACTGGCGAGATCACCAAAAACGATAAAGAGCTCAATAAATGCGGTGGCAAGCTTGGCAACGCTAAGTTTGTCGAGCGTGCGCCCGAAGCCGTCGTTGCGGAAGAGCGCCGTCGACTCGCTGAGTTTGAACGACGCCGAGATGAGCTGCGTGCGGCTTTAGATCGTCTCGCCGAATTGGAGCTGTGATCATGAGTACACCTCGACCTCTGGTGGATCGCTTATTGAAGCTTGCGCTCGATGAGGATCTGGCGCGTGGCGACGTGACCAGTGAGTCTATTTTCAAGCCTGCGGAGACCTTGACCACGGCATTTCGGCCGCGTCAGCCGATCGTGGTGAGTGGTCTTTGGGTGATCGAACGCCTCATTGAGTTGTCCGGCACGGACCTCGTGCTGAAGCGTCATGTCGATGATGGCGACTCCGTCGATCAAAGCGATGTGATCGCAACGCTCTCGGGGCCGGCTGTCGGGGTGTTGTCGCTCGAGCGCAGTTGTCTTAACTTTTTGGCTCATTTGAGCGCGGTCGCGACCTTCACGAGGCAATGCGTTGAGGCATTAGGCGAGGGAAGAGCGCGTTTGGTCGACACCCGTAAAACGACCCCGGGCTGGCGCCAACTCGAGAAGTTAGCAGTTCGTCACGGCGGCGGTCGCAATCATCGTCATGATCTCGGTGATGGCGTGATGATCAAAGATAATCACATCGCCGCTGCCGGGAGCCTTGAGCGAGCCGTCGCTGCGGTCCGCAGCCAAGCTCATCATCTGCTCAAGATTGAGGTCGAAGTGGATCGAGAAGATCAGCTTGAGCAGGCCTTGGATTTGGGCGTCGATGTGGTGATGCTCGACAACTTTGATAACGAACGAGCGACTGCTGCCGTCTCGAGGATCCGCCGACGCCGACCTGAGATGGTGGTCGAGTTGAGCGGCGGTATCGGCCTTGAGCGTTTGCCCAGTCTTCAAGCGACCGGCGTGGACGTGATCTCGATGGGTGCGCTCACCCATTCAGCGCCTTCGGTCGATATTGGTTTGGATCACCTCGATTGAGTGATCTGTTTCGGTTTGAGACCGTCGATAGCACCAACGATCAAGCCCTACGTCAGTTAGCAACGGGATCGACTCCGCCTTTTGGCGTGGTCGCTGATCAGCAAACCGCCGGACGCGGACGCCAAGGTCGCTCTTGGATCAGCGAGGCTACGATGGGGATTTATCTCACTCACGTTGAATTGGTCGCTGAGGTGCCAACGCCATTAACCTTAGCGCCGCTCGCTGTTGGCTGCGGTGTCGCCGACTGGCTCGCAACTTTGGGTCTGTCGGTTCGGCTCAAATGGCCAAATGATCTGCGCGTGGAGCGTGCAAAGATCGGCGGAGTTTTGTGTGAGGTTCGCAGCCAAGCGCTCCTGGTTGGCGTTGGCGTCAACTGGTTCACCGCGCCGAAGCTTGATCAGCAACGTACGACTCATGTTCAGGCGCACCGGGTTGGGGTGATCGAGCTCCCCGAGGCGCAAAGGGGTTTGCACAACGCCGTGACCGGGGCGTTTCGTTGGTGGCGTCAGCAAGGTAACGAAGCCCTGCGCGAGCGCTGGTGGGGCTTGGCGGAGCGAGGACGGGTATCGTCGGACTCATGGGTTGGTGAGCCTTTAGGAATTGCCGAAGATGGGGCGCTGCGGTTGCGCGATGAAGCCGGTGCGGTGCACCACATTCGTGCCGGTGATGTGGAGGATGTAAACTCATGATGACTTTGGTGTTGCTGCTTGCCCAATCCCTTGGCGGGTTGCCGGCACAAGAGCCCTCGGTTGTCCCGCAGTTGCTCAATCCAGGGAACGTGAAGAAGTTGGTCGCTGCGCCGGGCGGGCTTTGGGCCTTCGCGAGGCCGCGCGATGCGGTGGACATCGGGCGCGATGCGCGAACGCAGACGCTTTCGCTCGGGTTGCCTGTCGGGCGCCGGTTTTGCGAACTCAGGCTGACCACGGTGAATCTACCGACTGGAAATGCGGCGAGTTTGGCGTTGAGCGCTGGGGCGAAGCTGAAAAGTCTCCCTCAGGCTCAGTTCCAACCTGCTCGTAAGGTCTCGAGCAGCGTCCTGAGGCAAGGGGTTCGGTTTAATCATCTCAACAACCCTTCGATGGGGCGCTTTGCGCTGCAGTGGTTTCAAGTGGAGCGGGGTCAGGCGATGATCGCTCATTTAGAGGCGCCTCGTCAGTTCGAAGCTGCTTGTGCGGGTCGAGCAGAGGCGATCGCATTGTCGATGAAAAGGGTAGGCCCATGATGCTTTTGGTGGATGTGGGAAACACGCAAACTCTTCTTGGCTTGCGTAACGATGAGGGACTGATCAAGGTCTGGCGGATGGCCACTGATGTGCGCCGTACCGCTGATGAACATCGCGCCTTTCTGCGCAGTTGTTTTGATCTCGCGTCCATTGATATTCACAGCTTAGACGCTGCGGTTGTGGCGAGCGTTGTCCCTGAAATTCAGCCCGCTTTATTTGCTGCACTGCGCACTTTTGTGGCCAAGCAGCTGCTGGTTGTGGGGCCGGGTGTAAAGACTGGGGTCGCCATTCGCGTGGATCAGCCTAAAGAGGTCGGTGCCGATCGCATCGTCAACGCCGCAGGCGCATTTGATCTTTATCAGAAGGCTTTGATCGTCGTCGACTTTGGCACGGCAGCAACCTTTGATGTGGTGGCTGATGATGGCGCGTATCTTGGCGGAGCGATCGCTCCGGGCTTGCAGGCTAGTCATGACGCTTTGGTTCGTCGAACGAGCCGTCTGCGTCGCGTCGAGCTGGTCAAGCCTCAGCGTGCGATCGGCCGCACGACCGAGGAGGCCATGCAGTCCGGTATATTTTATGGCTACGCTGGACTCATCACAGGTCTGGTCACGCGTCTGCGCTCAGAATACCCAGAGATAGCGATGGTAGTTGCCACCGGCGGATTAGCGCGACCGATGGCTGAGATCTGCGATGTGATCGATGTGGTTGAAATGGATCTCACTTTACACGGTTTATGGTGTATCTGGCAGCGCCATGGAGGATAAATGACAGACGAGACGACATCTTCTGCGCCTCCTGCGGAGCAAGAAGAACGCAAACCACGTAGGCGACGGCGCAAGCCGAAGCCAAAGCCTGCTCCTGCCGAAGAGTCACAAGTTGCTCAAGAGCAGGCTGCCGAGGTTACTGAGGTTGCGGGGGCTGCGCAGGCTGCTGAAGAAGAACCGGCTGCAAAGCCGAAACCTCGAGGTCGAAGGAAACGACGAACTGCGGAGGTGGAGACCACTGAGCCGCGCGAAGAGTTTGACTATGCGGGCCAGGTTGAAGCGTGGCGCAAACAGTCTGAAGAGGCGTTGGTGCCGCTAAAGATCGCTGAAGCTTTGATCAGCAACGATGCACTGCGCATCGTTGAGAAACTCAATGAACTGGGTCACCTGAGTTATGTAGTGGGCGGCTGTGTTCGAGATTTAGCGCTAGGCACTGAGCCAAAAGACTTTGATGTCGTGACCACCGCGCGCCCTCAGCAGGTTCGTCGGGCGTTTCGCTACGCTCGGATTATCGGCCGTCGGTTCCGCCTGGTCCATGTGCGCTTCGGGCGCGACCGTATGATCGAGGTGGCGACCTTTCGGGCTCAAGTCCCAGAGGTCGAAGCGGGCGACGACCTGCTGGTTCGTGAGGACAATATTTATGGCTCGCCAGTCGAAGACGCACAACGGCGAGATTTTACGGTCAATGGTCTGTTCTATGATCCTATTTCAGGCTCCGTTGTGGATCACGTTGATGGGATCAAGGATCTCAAACGTAAGATCATCCGCAGCATCGGGCCGGCTGATAACCGGATCCAAGAGGATCCTGTTCGGATTCTCAGAGCCCTCAGATTTGCTGCCAAACTAGGCTTTGAAATCGACAAGAAGTTGGAAAGCGCTATTCGTAAGCATGGCGCTGATATCCTGCGCTGCTCGCCACCTAGGTTGTGGGAGGAGATGCTCAAGATACTGCGCAGTGGTCATTCCGCTCAAGCGTTTGCCAAAGCCCAGAAGCTTGGGTTTCTCGAGCATATTTTACCTGAGGTAAGCGCTGCGATGAGTGAGCGCTCGGGTGAGCATAAAGCCTTGCTTGAAGCGCTCGATGCCTTGGTCATTGAGCGAGGCCAGGCGCCTGATGATCTGATCCTTTTAGCGGCGGTTGTTTTGCCGCTCGTCTCGAGCGAGAACCCACGCCAGCAAATTGACCAACTGATGCGCGAATGGAACGACCGCTTTCGCGTGCCAAGGCGACTTCGAGAGCGCTTGGAAGATGGCATTTTAGGGGCTCGAGCGATGGTTCCTAAAGGGCCTTGGGTGGACAAAGAAGCGCTAGCGCGCCGCGCCTTGTTTGGTGACGCTATTGAGATCTTGGACCTAGTGACGCGTGCCACCGGGACCGGTCGTGCGCTCGTCAAAGATTGGCGACTGATGCAGCAGCCCGAGGACGAAGAGCAAGACGCATGAACGAGTTGACGCTGGATCTGGGGCGGTATCAAGCTTCAATGCCTGCGCAGGTTGCTGCGCACGCCGACCCTTCGCGTCCGCCTGCTCAACGATTGGTAGCTGCACGCGGTATGTTGCCGATGCCGACGCAGGATCAGCTCGCCGTGTTGGTTGCGCTTTGTGACGCGGTAGAAGCGCCCGTATCCAAGGCTGCTCGAACAACCCTTGAGCAAATGCCGGTCAATTTGATCAAGCCAGTGCTCACCAACCCTGCGACACCAGAGTGGTTGCTGGAAGGCTTGGGCTGTCGACTGAGCGCTCGGGACGATTTGTTACCCGATCTGTTATCTCATCGCTCGACTCCGGATCGAATTCACTTGTGGGCATCTGGAAATTCGGAAGCACCAGCTGTGCACGAGCGGTTATGTCTCGATTTGCAGCGCTTGAAGCGCTGCCCTGAGATCATCGACGGTTTGTGGAACAACGAATCGGTTGATCGGTATTTGCTCCGCCCGCCGGTAGAATTTCTAGTTCGTGAAGGAATTCATCTCGAGAGCGTACCGCTCTTTAAAGAGGTGCTGGCGAGCCTTAGCTTTGACGAGCTACGTGACGCAGTGGATCAGGTCGAGCTTCCCCCGGAGGTCTCCGGACTCGTCGAGCGCACTGAAGGCGATGAAGAAGACCGCGTCGACGTCACCGCTGAAAGCGAGAGCCATCCAGAAGAAGAAGAAGAAGAGCCCGAAGAGGAGGGCAGGGGTAAGACCCTCATCCAGATCGTTAACGGGATGACTCCAGCACAGAAGATTTGTTTGGCGCTCAAGGGTAACCGTGAAGCGCGCACGATCTTAATCCGAGACTCGAATAAGTTGGTCTGCACTGCGGTGATTCGCTCACCGCGTATCTCTGAGCGAGAGGTTGCGGTAGCAGCCCAAATGCGAAGTATTCATGAAGAGGTCATTCGCATCATCTGTGGCAACCGGGAATGGATGCGCAAGTATCCGATCAAGCTCGCTTTGGTTAACAACCCGAAGACGCCTCTGGCGCGCTCGATGGCGATGATCAAAGGTATCCACAACCGAGATCTTAAAGCGATTTCTCGATCGACCTCAGTGCCTTCAGCGTTGCGTGGAGCGGCTAAGCGCCTCTTGTCCAACGCACGTCGCTAGTCGTCTAGAGTCTCTCTTCAAGCTGACTGATGAGGGTCTCGACCCGGTCGAGGTGCCGGTCTAACGTTCTTAGTACCGACCGATCCCCTAGGGTAGCGAAGGGGTCGATGAGCTCAGGTTCAGGTGACTCTTTGAGCTCATCAGCGATCAGTAAGATCGTCCCGAGGTCGTTGAGCTTTGGATGCTGGGCGACCAGCGCGTTGGAGGTCAAAACGCCCCCAAAATCACCGCCGGCTAATCGTTCTTCAAGTCCATCAAGCGATCTGATTTGGGTACACCGCGCCCCGCTAGCCTCTAAATCCGAGACCAGTTGATCCCAACTTCCATCAGGCTCTAAAAAGACGAGTAGGCTGCCGTCATCCATAGCCACCAACTAGCGGCTGAAGCGGCTGATGGCTACCGGGAATGGTTGGCAAACTTGAACAGCGCGTTTGGCGTTCTTCCGTTGGCGCTGGTGGCCGAATACACCATACCGTCTCGATACCACTGCAAGACCTCACGCCCATCGCGTGTCGTGACGCGCGGCTTGATCAACTGTTTACTCACCGATTGGTCGGCTTCAACCGCTAAAACATCAACCCGTTGTGGTCCGCCACCAAGCATGATGACCGCACCACGTTTACCTTGGGTCGGCATAAAGCGTGCCCCACGGACGGGAAGGTGTTCGATCCGCGGCAGGTTGACTGCGCGGCCAAGTTGCTGCGCTAGAAAGGCTTCCACTTTGGCAGGGGGCTCAAAGGCTACATCCGCAGGAAGTCGTCTGGACTGGTAATCGATCGTGGTGTCGATCAGCGGATCCAGTGGATCGCCCGTCGGTTGCAGCAAGAAGGCTGCGATCGCCGCTGCCGCTGCGATCCCCCCTAGACTTCCTCCAACGCGCACAAGACGCGCTCTGCGAAAGCCGCGCTGAATCGATCGGCGCAGCGCCGCCGGACATTCCGGGCTCTGTGCCAGGCTGACCTGACGCAAGCCTGCGCGCAGCGCTTGATCAACTCGAAGTTCAGCGCCACAGCCCTCACAGACTTCAGCGTGCGCCAAAAGCTCAGCTCGGTTCTCTGGTTCAACCTCATCGATCAGGAGGTAAGGTAGGGACGCTGCGAACTGACTACAGTCGATCATCCTTGGCGCCTCCTTGGTGTAAACTCAGTCACCTTAGCCTCACCCTCGATTTGAGCATACTCAGACAACAGCTCACGCAATTTTCTTCGCGCTCGGTGTAGTCGGCTCATCACCGTTCCGATCGGTATATCCAAGGTCTTAGCGACCTCTTTGTACGCCAACTCCTCGACATCAGCGAGCAGCAACACTTGGCGGTACGGATCGGGCAAAGCAGCTACCGCATCGTTCAGTTTGTCTCGAACAAAGCGGTCAACAATCTTTTGCCCCGGTCGTTTGGCGGCGTCACGTGCCCAGGTGCTGCCTACTCGTTCGTTCATCCAATCTTGGTCGTAGAGCTCCTGCGACCTATGGCGAACCTGTTTGCGACGATATTGATTGATAAAGGTGTTGGTCATGACCCGAGTGAGCCAGGCCTTCAGGTTGCTGTCTGGACGCAGCGAATCGAAGTGCTTGAACGCTTTAAGGTAGGTCTCCTGCACCAGGTCTTGAGCCGAATCTGGGTTGCGGGTCAGCCGCATCGCTGTGCCGTAGAGGGCATCAGCGTGAACCATTGCCTCGCGCTCAAAGCGTTGTCGTCGAGTGTTAAACAGACCCATGATCAATCCCCATAAACTTAGGATACACCAATCGAACGATGGCGCTCGGAGATCTATTCCCACGCGTGTGAAAGTTTTACCGCAGCGCGATCCCAGCGAACAATAGAGCTCCGAACACATTGAACGCTGCATGCAGCACGACGGCGCTGGCCACGCTGCCGCTTCGGCGACGCAGCATACCCAGAATCAGCGCAGGGAAGAACGGCCCCAAGCGTGCGGGATTGTATTCCCCTAAAAAGTGAGCCAGCGCGAACAGGCCTGCGGCGATGGCGATGCCGTGATTCCAGACCAAGCCCAGAGCCAGCGGTTTGTCCTCGAAGCTGCGGCACAGTTTCGGTTGCAGAAATCCTCGGTAGAAGAGCTCTTCGGGCAGCGCCACGCCCAGCAGATGAATTGCGAGCAACTCGGTCAGCGATAAGATGCTGAGAAGAAAGGGGTCAGCGCTGATGCGTGCGGTGAGCCAAACGGCGGCATCACCGTCTGGTATCGCCAGCTGTGATCCGGTTCCATCGGCGACACCCAGCGCCGTCCACCACAGCTCATGAGCGAACCAAAACGGGACCAGTGTCACGACCAAAATACCCAGCAATAGGGGCAGGTCTTTGCCCAAACCGGCGAACGAATAACCGATGCCGTCGTCGCCTTCAGCGCTGGTCAGCGCATAGCGCAGTGGAATCACCAACTGCGCCGCCGCCGCCGCTAATCCTGCGAGACCCAACGCAAAGGGGAAGTGTTTGGCGAGTCCAATAGCGAGGGTGACGCCCAGGGCAATTCGCCACACCCTTAGAGTGTCTTTCCGGTCTTCATTATTTTGCCGGCTCAGCAAGGAGCCTAGGCCAAAGGTTTGCGGCACGCTCGATTACCCCCAATAATGATTGAGTTGGTATGACCTCTGATCTATGGGGCGTCGGCTAAACGGTCAAAGGGGTGGATTAGGTGGAAGAGGAGCTTCTCGATTTTACCATCGAAGAGGAAGAGGGCGGCAGTGAGCTGGTCGATTTCTTTTTCCGTTGGTTGCCCCTGATCATTCCACTCGCTGCAATCGGCGCAGTTTTCGGCTTCTTATACTTTCGTACCTTACCCAAGATCTACCAGGCGCAGACGACTGTGCTCGCCGAAGTTCATACGCAGAGCGTTCTCAAAGAGGTTCGCGACAAGGACCCCAACGCATCGAACTACAGCACCTACAACACCCGTGAGTTCTTTGCGACGCAGATGCAGGTTTTACAGTCTCGTGACCTGACGGAGCGAGTTCAAAATCGTCTCAAGCTGGTTGAAAACGCGAAGTGGCGAAAAAGTTTGTCGAACCTTGAGCCGAACGCCACGCCAAGCCAGGTGATGGAAGCAACGCTGTCCGAATTGCGCAGCGCCTTTGGCATCTCACGTGAGCGATTCGCTCGTGTGATCCGGCTGACCTTTGATCATCATGACCCTCTTTTGACCGCTGAAATCGTTCACGCGTTTGCCGAGGAGTACGTCGGTAAATCGTCATCTCAACGAACCACGGCTCAGAAAAGAGCGCATCTTTGGTTGCAAACCGAAGAGAAGCGATTGCGGGGAGAGCTGGGCAGCGTCGAGACTGAAATTGATGAGTTTAAGCGAAGCGAAGGCTTACTGTCGGCGGATACAGAAAACAGCCGCACGCTTCGATGGGCTAGCTTATCCCGTCTTCAAGAAGAGGCCGACCGTTTGAGCATCTTGAGCTCAAAACTGAATGAAGAGCTCTCTGCTCTTGATGGCATGACCGCTGACGGCAAGACGGCGGCGCTGATCAAAGCAAATGATGAGCGTAGTCCGATAATGGGTGTCCAAACCGAGCTGCTCGCGGCGCGCGCTGAGCTTGCGAAACAGCAAGCTCGTTACAACGCTGAGCACCCGGTGATCAAAGAGTCCGAGCGTCGCATCGGAGCTTTGGTTGCTGGTCGTGATGGTATGATCGAGGGGACCGTGATGGCTCAGCGGTCCGAACTTGAGTCGGTGAGGAAACAAAGAAGTAGAGTGCTCGCTAGGCTGCAGAGTGGTCGCGGTGAGGTCCTCAACATCAACGCTCTTGAGCAAACGTTCGGTCGCCTTGAACATCGCCAAGCCAACATCCAAAAGATGCTCTCTTCGGTAGCAGACCAATTGCTCACGACGGGTATGGCGGTTCGATTAGACACCAACAATGTCCAGATTCTTGATCACGCGGCGGTCCCGGTCAGTCCAGTAGGCCCCAATGGGAAGCTGATCACCGCCGTGGGCTTTGTCCTGGGTTTGTTTCTGGGTGCGCTGATCGGCTTGGTGACCGAGCTCGCTCAGACGACGCTCAAGGGTCCGGATCAAGTTCGGCGTATGGGTAATGTGCCGCTGATCGGTATCGTCGATAATCTGCGCAAGCCCATTGAGATGCCTGACCTGGCGGTGGCTAACCAGCCGCGATCGAATCTAGCAGAACAGTTTCGATCGATTCGTTCGAACTTGCTCTTTATGCGTGTCGATCACCCGCCACGCACGCTGAGCATCACGAGCCCTTCGCCCAAGGATGGTAAAACCTTCAACGCGGTGAGTCTCGCCGTTGTGATGGCGCAGTCGGGTAAGCGGGTTTTGATCGTTGATACCGATCTGCGTCGTGGACGTTTGCATCGCGTGTTTGATCGTGAGAACGAACGTGGCGTCGTCGATTTGATGATGCATCAGGCCACGGTCGATGAGTGCTGTCAGGACACTGAGATCGAGAATCTGCAGCTGCTCTCGACCGGTGCCCACCCGCCGAACCCTGCTGAGTTACTCCACTCAGAGGCGTTTCGCGCCATGCGTGATCGGCTGCTTGAAGAGTTTGACTTGCTGGTCTTTGACACGCCACCGGTCAACTTGGTCACCGACTCGGTGATCCTTGCCAACTGCACGGATGGACTGATCTTGGTTGTCCGTGAGGGGCAAACAGGCAAACGCGATCTGGCGATGTGCTTGGAGCGCCTGAGCTCGGGGCGCGCCAAACTCATGGGCTTTATCTTCAACGGTCAGCGGCACCGTGGCGGTGGCTACGGCTATGGTTATCGAGGCTATGGCTATCGAAGCTACGGGTACTACGGACGATACCGCTCGTACTCCCCGTATTACGGGTACCAGTCGTACGGTATTGAAGAGTCCTAAGGCTGCTCTATTGAGCAGATAGCATCGTCTCGAGCTGCCCACTCAGGTGCAGGTCCGTGACAATATCACAGCCCCCAACAAACTCGCCGCTGACATACAGTTGGGGCAGCGTGGGCCAGTTGCTAAAGACTTTGATCCCTTGGCGGACCTCGGGGTCGCGGAGGATATCGACCGTCGAATACTCAACGTCGCAGCTGTTGAGGATCTCGATGACCCGAGCCGAGAAACCGCATTGTGGCATGTCACGGTTGCCTTTCATAAACAGGAGCACTGCGTTGGCATCGATGACTTGCTTGAGCTCTTCTTGAACGTTTCGACTCATGATTAAGACCTTCTTAGGCTGTTTCTTGTGGTGTGTAGGTAGCAAGTTGGAGCGCATGGATTGGTGCCGAATCGCCGAGGATCCAGTCGCCCAAAGCGGCGTAGACTTTTTGGTGCCGTTGGATTGGGCTGAGGCCATCAAAAGCTTCTGCGACGATCCGGCAGCTCCAGTGGTCCCGGGTTCCGGTGAGATCCGCTAAGATCACCTCAGAACCTGGGAAAGCCTCGAGCAGGCGTGCTTTGATCACCTCAGAATCCATGAGCAGCTCCTTCGCTTGCAGACAGCCGGTAGCAGCCCGATCGCCCCTTCGTCTACGGTTGCGTGCAGCCTGTGACCTGACCGAACTGCCAGCGGTTTACTCCGTAGGCGACCCCTAGGCCAAGCCCGGCTCCAGCGATCACGTCACTTAGGTTGTGGCGATGGTCTGTGATTCGGCTCCATCCGATCGCCGAGGCTAGAACTAAGGGTACCGCATAACCAGAAGCCATGGCGGCACCGCTCCAGCCTCGTCGACAGGCTGCTCGATGCAGCCACATTCCTGTGTGAAGCGCTAAACCAAATGCGGACGAAGCATGGCCTGAGGGCATGCTCAGTTTGGCGTCGCGCTCAAGCTTTGCATCGCCCGTCGAGGCGACCCTTTGCATTCGATCATCGAAGTCCGGACGTGGTCGCCCGAAACTGTATTTGAGAATTTCCGTAGTCAGACCCGTGAGGCTGAAGGTCTGCGCAGCAGCGGCAGCCTCTCGACTGCCAGACTCAAGCCCTGAAGCGAGCGCTAAGACACCGCCCCATGCGTAAAATGAAGACGTAGGCACCGTATCTTCCGAGAACTTCTCGTCGGTGGTCGTGCCCTCCCAACCCCATTCAAAGAAGGGCTTTTGACGCGCATGGATCGTGAAGTACGCCGCGGTCGCCCCGGCGACGACGCCTGCATCAGCCCATGTTGCGGGCTGGGTTACCGAAGGAGCCGCTGGCGCTCCAAGCAAAAGACTCGTCCAGATGACCAGATTCACCGGCTCGATCCTCCCAGTGATGAGTGCACCGCATGGGCAACTCGCAAACCGTCTAAGGCAGCGCTGACGATTCCTCCAGCTTGGCCGGCGCCTTCACCGCAAGGAAACAAGCCAGGGTGACTTGGGCTCTCGCAGCGATTCGAGTCGCGCTCGATCCGAACGGGTGAGGACGATCGACTCTCGGTGGCGACCAAAATAGCCTCCTGGCTGAAGTAGCCGGCGACCTGCCGTTCAAAGCGCGGTAAAGCTTGTTGAATCAATCCAAACACACTGCTTGGGAACACGTTGCCTAAATCGGCGCTCACGACACCTCGTTTGTACGAACAGTCGGGCAGGTCGCTGCTGCGCCGCCCGGCCACTAAATCGGTCACTCGTTGCGCTGGAGCAACATAACCGCCGCCGCCAAGCGTGTAAGCCGATTGTTCGATGGCGTCTTGAAAAGCGATGCCGGCTAAAGGGTTGGTTGATGGTCCTTCGATCCCTTGCTGCTGCGCCCATTGTGCCACCATCTGATCATCAACGGTCACGACCAACCCCGAGTTTGCGAAAGGCGAACCTCGTTTCGAGAGGCTCATCCCGTT
>Ga0315321_10002813_pt1 | contig 13509 bp, 15 predicted proteins | sample M180m21515metaG_FD_203464 | JGI IMG/M metagenome (GOLD analysis project Ga0315321, IMG submission 203464) | Ammonia-oxidizing marine archaeal communities from Monterey Bay, California, United States - M1 80m 21515 | ecosystem: Environmental > Aquatic > Marine > Intertidal zone | place: USA... | reverse complement strand
TGCCGTTGAGTTCGCGAATGAAGTATAGGTGCGCGATCCGATTGGCGTATTGGTAGAACGCATTGAACCAGAGTTCAGGCCTGCGTCGTTTTTCACCAATACCCATGAATTGCTGGACCTCACCAAGCGAATCGAGAATCAGACGTTTTGATTCAGCAGATTTTGCCCCACATGGGTCGGTTGCGAACTCTACGACATTGGCTTTGGCTTCAACAAGGAGAACCTCTCCAGTTGACGTGATTGCCAGCCCATCCCAATGTGGTCCGCCACTGGGCCAGAACTGATCCAGTGGTTTTCGCGAGGGTGAAATGCCAAGCCGATCCAGGAACGCGTGATCGAAATACTCTGCAAAATCGTCATCTGCCAAGGGTGATCGCCACTCGATCGAATCATCGGTCCGAATCCCCGTTGCCTGATGGATCGCATCGTTCAGAATCTCAGGACGATCATTCGCGAATAACTGCATCCATCGCTGGCTGCGTTTTGCGGGGCTAGACTTGGGAACGTCTCTTGGCATGATCTCTGTTGTCTTTCTGTTAGTAACACTGCCGGATGTAGCCGTAGGCTCGGTCGGCCAGCTCAATAATCAAAGGGGCAACTGGTGAGGTTTACCAGCTTTCGGGTGGCCGCCCTAGCCCCGCCATATCCTGACGGCATCCTGTTCGCGTTTCAACTTGCGGCCAACAAGAGCTTGGCCGATATAGTCTCGTACAGCTAGAATTGTACGCGTGTAACCACATTCATGCAGAGTTTAGACGAGTCTAGAGGTGCTATGTATGCGAGTTTGGATCGGTGACAACGGCGGGCACGGAGAGGGTGAGATCACAATTTACAATCAACCCGTGGAAGAACCTGACGACTATGATATTCAAGGTCGCACGCTACCAATGCGCGCTGTGAAGCAAATTAGCCGCGCGATCGAGAATGGCCAAGAAGATGGCAAGGTTCTGCAAAAGATAGAATGGCGACTTGAGGAGAGATAGCAGTGGTGGAGCAAAATTGCTGCTCTACGCCGCGAAGTCCAAGGTCCGAATCGCCATGAGCGTCAGCTTGCCCTCGATTGTGGGCACGGCCAAGAAGTTCCTGTATGTGTCTAGCACGGGGAGCTCTTCTTGATGATGGCTGCTGGTAAGCAATCCAGCAGCCATTTTTTGTGCCCCGACCGTCGCCATAGCTGCAAGCATGTCAAAGGGTTGGCGAAATTCGGGTGTCAGCTCGCCATTGGCCCAAAACGAGTTCGATAGTACGAATTCCAGCAGACGGCACATCTCAAGCACCTTTTTGCCCTTACCGAGTTCCACATCAGCTTTGAGCCACTTGGCAACGGTGTGATCCACTGCCTGAGGTTCCTGAGGCAGTGTGAAACTCCTTTCCGGGAAGTTCGGCCTATCGAGTTTCTCTCACTCACCGTGGTGGAATTCTACGCGGGGGGAGACCCCTCACCGCGAGGTGGAACGTCTTATCAAGAAAAAACCACATCACATGATGTGGTTTTACCCTGTCGCTGACTTCCGCAGCCTGCTCGTAATCGTCTTCCGCATTCCAGGAAGACAGAACCGCTAGTTATTGTCCGACTTGACCGGGCGATAGGGATGCAAGAAGTCAGCCAATGCCAATGGGTTTCGACTTTGCACCCAAATTCGTCCACGGCCATGAAAACGCAACATCATCCCCTCGGCAAACAGAAAGTTGCGAACCCCACGGCGATAACTCAACTCGTATTGCAAACTCGGTTCCCAGGCAACGACGTGCCCGCTATCTACGATGATATCGCCATCCACGTCGATCGCTTCTACATCACCATAAGCTGCAAAAAAAACTTTACCATTGCCGGTCAACCGCAAACTTAACAGGCCCACATTAAAAAACCCACGAAGTCCCTGGAACTTCAGATCCGTACTCACGCCCTCTTCGCAGCAGATGAAGGCCCCCTTCTGCAAAAACAAATCACCCGCCAAATCGTGATCTACGATCATCCCCGGATCGCCAGGTGCCATACCGATCGTGCCGCCCTGTGATCCGGCCGTGTAGGTCGTCAAGAACATCGATTCACCACCGATTGCCCGCTTGATGCCCGACATAATCCCACCAGACATATTGGTCGTGGCGGTCAAGTCAGACATCCACGTCATAACACCTCCATCGGCAACGATTTTCTCGCCTGAATCAAGATTCATTTCTAAAATCGCATAACTCGGAGCTTCATCGATCGCGTAATGCATCGTTTCCTCAACTTCGCTCGGGGAGTGTGGGGCCAACAGTTTTTCCCAAACGCGTGGGGGAATGCGATTGGGTATAGACCGTCCCGTTACCTGTGAACTTCATCACAAAACCTTCACCAACCAAGCCCGACGTGACAAAACCACCAAAGCCCGATCCACTAGCATTTCCGACGTCAACATGCAACGTATCCTGATAGGCGACCACATGACCGCTATCCACGTTGTATTCACCGCGGACTTGAATTTTCTGAATCTTTCCAAAGGCGGAGACGATCATTGGCCCAGTTCCTGAGCACACGATGTAAAACATTCCCTCACCACCGGCCATCCCCTTCTTGAAACCGGCAAATTCTGTGTCGATCGAAACATCGCGACCGCAACCGATCCAGCTGCCTCCAGTGCAGTACCATCGGCATGAATCGTCCAGCTCAATCTTCGCACAGTCACCCGGCATCAGCGGAGCCAACGACAGTTGAACTGGCTCGCCATCCTTGGAACTGTATTCTGTTAAAAAAAAACTTGCGCTGGCCAGCATGCGTTTGGCAGCTGCAAAAATCCCGCCTCCACTTCCTTTCTTGCGGGAAGATGTCGTCAGCATGGTATTTGAGGTCATCTTGAATAAGGCACCCGCCTCGGATGTAAAGGCATCATCATTATCCAATGTCACATCAACATGGCCGAACAGACCCGTGTCTCGAATCGTTATCTCCATGATCAACCTTTACAGAAAGGAACGAGCCAATGAGAAAAACCGGCCAGGTTACGCGTTTGAACCCACACGGTCCCAACACCTGAAAAATCCATCACCAGACCTTCTCCGGACAGCAGTGTCGACTTCAGGTTACCCATACCACGAATCTTGTAATCCAGTGATGAAGCCCAGGCAACCGCGTGCCCTGTATCCACTGTAAAGTTTCCCTCGACCTTCTTTTCAATAACCGAGCCGAACGATGCTAACAGAAGATCTCCGCGCCCTGAACATTCCAAAACGAATGCACCCTGACCAGAAAAGAGCTGACGAAAGCCATGTGTCTTGGTGCTCACGTTGACTTGTGGGCTACAAGCGAGAAAAGCTCCGGCTGTGACAACCAAGCTCTCCCCGTCAAGACGACGGTGCAGGATTGTCCCGGGAGTCGTATTAGCAATACTAACCTCCCCCGGTTGCTGCGCCGTAAATTCACCCATTACAAACGATTCGCCGCCAAGAGCCTTGCGGGCAAGCGAACTGAGAAAACCGCCTTTTAGACGTGGTTTTATTTGAACCGATGGGCTCATGCGCGTCATAGCGCCGCTCTCGGCCAAAAACGATTCACCCTCAGCAAGCGAAATCGTAGCTTCTGCAGCATCGGGATTGCCGTCGATCGTAATATTCATAAATATCCAGCATGGAGATATTGATACAACATCGGCCTACGTTCGCATCATAGCGTAGCCCCGTTCAACAAACAACTTAGGGAGGCTAAAGGGGGACTCTTTGAATAGAACCTCCGAGTAACTGTTGCTGGCATCGACGTCATTTCTATCATCCCCGTTGTCGTTGATGCGTTCCGCCTTGTAGCCGATCAGTTGATACTGGTATTTCTGAATCAACTGGAGAAGGTCTCTTCCGAAATCTTCGAACCGAACGTAGCCCCGAGGTATAGAAAATTCAATCTTGTTGTAGATCCGATCGTCGTGTTGCACGATAATGTTCCTTGTGGTTTTTCGAGTTAATGTAATTTGACTATAAGAAAGAGAGTGACTTCTGGCACCGTATTAAAGGGCGCGATCGCAGTCGAGGATCGTCACACAACGGCATCGCCCCTTCTTTCTTTCTACTGAGATCAGGTTGGCTTCCTCCAATGCGACTAACGCGTCGTAGACCGACCGTTTTTTCAAGCCAAATAAATCCAAGAGTTTGGTCGTCAGGCGAACGGGATTCGACTTGGTCAATCCCTGCTGGAATTTAAGTGCCATCGCCAATTCAAGAGGCACTTTTCCAGGTATTTGCTGCACCCCCAAATACCAACCGAGATCGATTGGCCCCTTAACGAACATTTTTCTTGATCGTGATGTGTCATTCGTTGGGGAGCGAGAGCGTTGCTGAGTTGTCCTTTCATTGAGGTGAGTACCGGACAACTTGAACTTGTCGAGAGAGCAAACTGCATCTCCGTTGGTGCTATTCATTTCATTAATCTATTAAGTACATATAAACTAGGACTGAGCGGGGTAGCAGCGAGCTGCCGAGGAGTTCGGCAGCCCGCTGCCGTGACGCTGAAGCATTCTGGCTGCGTTTAAGCCGAGACTACCTCATCAAGAGCCGACGTGATGCGTTCCCAGAATGACTCGCCACGTACGAGTAGCCGAATCCCGGGACCTTCGTCCTAGCCTGCCATATATTCGGGGACGGCGAAGGCAGCGGAATCTCGGGAAAATGACGTCCGCTGTTCTGCACGGAGCATGAAATGGGTATCACCCGGTGCTCAAGCTCTTTAACAATTTGTCGCCAACCGACCGCTGAAGTCACGAGAACTCGCTCGCTAAATTCCTGAATGTTGTGGTAATCAGCAGCGAAAGCACGATCGCCCGTAATGCATTGAAGAACATGGTGGGGTGCGCGGACCCTGCTGCAGAGAATGGGATTCCTGTCGCAGTGGTTAAAAGATATTCGAATCCAACAGTTTGTCTTCGGTCAGTTACCAAGGATCGGGTACGGGTCGCAACGGAATGACCCACGATCGAATGCAAAGGTCGCAATACAACAATCGCAGCAGACGCCTTTGCGCGATCTGTTGACGTTTGGCACACGTGTAAATAAAATCTAGAATATCTAATGCTGCATTTACTTTTCTCGTTTCAGCAAGACATCCTGTCCATTGCGACGAAATCCAATTCGCATCCTACCAATCAAACAATTTGGTAAGAACGGGCGAATTAAAAATCACTTCAAACTAGGATGGTTCTACTAAGCATGAGTGCTTCAAAGGTAACTTGTCCGGGATGCCGTACAACACTGCAATTACCTGCTGGATTTACCGCAGGTAAGATTAAATGTCCAAAGTGTGCAAAGGTTCTTGCATTGAAAAAACCGGGGCAAACTGCTGCCCCTGATCAAACTGCTCGGCCCCCACAACCAAGCCAGCCTGATCCTTCATCGCCGTTCGACAATCTTCCCTCATTTGGCTCGCCTGCCTCCCCGGGGCGGCCAAGTTACGGGCTTCCTGCAGCCAAGGCACCAGCTCGACGGCAGGCTTCACCATCAGCACCGGCATATCACCAGCAACCATCCGGACGGACCCCCAAAAAGAAGCAGAACAAGAAAAGATCCTCTGGCTCACCACTGAAGATACTCTTGATTGTAGGGGGCTTGGTTGCTGGGCTCGGGTTGCTTGGTTGTGCAGGACTGATTGGGTTAGCCGTTTTCAATGCGGGGTCTCACTCGGGTTGGCAAACGGTGAATGAACGGGGTTATTCATTCAAGTTGCCCGTTGGGCGGGTCACACGAACCCCAACGCTCCAAGGTACTGGAATCAAATTAACCGCTCAGCGCCGCGAATCCGGTGCAATGTATGGGGTCGAAATACTCACGTTGCCGGCACCACCACCGCCCGAGATGGGTCTGGAGCAATTCCTGCAAGCTGGGGGAGCCGTTTTATCCGGCACGCGTTCCGTGAATCGGAATGGCGTCATGGGTATTCACGGCACGGTTGTGTCCGGCGGTCTTGCTCCATCGGGCACCCAGGTCGAAGTGTTCCGTATCAGCAGCACTATGGTATTTCTTTACTACACGCCCTTTTCGATAGCCAAGGAAACTCTAAAGAGCACCAAGGCGCCACGTGACAACGAAGAAGAGCTTGACAAACCGGACGAGTTTTTTGAATCTTTGCAGTTTGGCTAGTCGTGTCCTGCGGTCGCATTGCCATGCCTGATCGCGGGTAAACTCATGGGACGACCGGCGTGGCAAGCCTAATTCTTCATGCGAAAGATGAATGAATCTGAACTCAACAATGATACGACCAATGCCTTGAGGCTGCCATTACTGTCGCGATAGGCCTGGTGGGAATCCTGTAGTGTCTTCGCATCTCCAAGGGTTTCATTGCGTCCCATGAAGAAACGAAAGACGTGTCGAACGAAGACCTGCTCGACGTGCTCGGACCTGGCCAGTTTGTCGATCAGTTCGAAGGGTGTCTTGACTTCGCCGTCCAGTTCAGGGACACCGCTGTTGAGGACAGCCCCCGTGGTCTCAACCGTTTCATCCAATTCATCGAAGCGAAAGCGACCCAGGTGATCAAAGCGTTCGAAGGGCAGGCCGAGCGGATTCATTTTACTGTGGCATTTGTAGCACTGGTCTTGTTCTGTGACGTGCATGCGACGGCGGAGCGTCCAGTTCGGTTCGACCGGCAGCTTGGCGTCGACCGTGATTGGAATGTCGGGGACATTTCCGCCGAGGAGTCTTTTGCGAATCCAAAGGCCACGGCGGATCGGATCGTTGTCGAAGTTACCAGAATGGGCAACGAGCCAGGCGGGATGAGTCAGCACTCCCATCCGCTGGTCTTTCGGGAATGTGACAGGACGCGTTGTTTTCTTGAAATCAGGCGGCAGGTTGAAGGATAATTGGTTCCCGCGTTCCTTGTGGCTGTAGAACAGAACGTAGAAGTCGGATGTTGTCAGCAGATTGCGGAAAACCTGCTCGTCCTGCTTCAATACGTTTTCGATCAGGACGTCGAGGTCATGAACCAGCCCCGGTGCCCAGTGGATGTGCTTCGGAATCTTGTCTTTGAAAATATCGTTCGCTTTTTGGTAATCGAAAAACTCCTGAAAGAACTGCAGTAAACGTGGTGCGGCGTAACGATTGTTCGCGAGAAGTTTCGTCGCCTGTTCGCGAAGCGTGTCTTGGATCGATGCCTCAGCTGTTTCGAAGGCGTTGAGTAAATCCTTCTCGGGCGGGTGATCCGTGATCGCGTACGCGAGTGCGTGCGTGAGTTCGCGATCGGAAAGCCGGATCAGAATGGACCCGGCGGCGGAGGGTTGAGTGCCCTCGAAGCGAAAGACTGTTTCTGGCGTCAAAATGACGGCGGCGAAGGCAGCTTGAAGGCCGAAGGGCTCACCGAGTTCGGTGTTGATTCGCTTCAGCAAAGCCATCAGCCTGGCCAACTCGACCTCGGACGGAGTGCGGCGCAGAACGTTTTGAAACTGTTGTATGAGCGTTTGATGGATTGCCTCATGCCGAGTCGCACCGCGTTTCATACTGGCTTGGATCGCGGCTTGTGCGCGACCGTCCTTGGTCTGGTTTTCAGCCGCCAACAGGGCCAGTTCGGTCAACTGCTCGGCCATGATTGAGTTAACAGGATACTTGCCTTTGAAGTCGGTGAAGTTGCCGTGCGGCTTGTCGAAATCGAAGGGATTCGTGGGTAGATTGAAGCGGGCGGCGGCGTTGATCTTGCTACGAAGTGTTTCCGGGCTGACTCGCCAGATCCGCGCCGCGACATCGACCGTGCGATGGCGTTCTGCGGAGGAAAAGAGCAAGTCATGCGGTACGAGATTGCCAAAGCCTTCGGCATGGGATTTGTCCTCAAACTCAATGCCGTGGTGGTTCAGATTCGTCGCGATCCAATGCTGCACGGCTCGTGATTCCCGTTTTGTCGGGAACGAGTCGGCCGAGGCAATCGGCATGGCACGGAAGGCAAGCGTTTCCAGTACTCGTGCCCATACACTTGCCTCATGGCGATCGTTGAATCGTCCTTGAAGATGATCGAGCTGAAGGTCGCCTTCGGCGTTGTCGACGCTGTGGCAGTCGATGCAATAGGTTTTGAGAAACGGCGTGACGGTGGATGTGAAAAGCTTTTCGTCGGCCTGAGTTGTTCCAGCGAGTAACGCGATAACGATCGTAGCTACGTTTGTCAAAACGCAGATTTCCACGCTCTGGCAACCGTAACTGCGACGTCTCCTGACACTTGTGAGTTGAATCATTTCTTTCCTCGTGCGGCCGCTTCTTCGGCTTTCTTTGCGGCGACCAACTCTGCATGAGTGACGGTTACCCGCTTGCCTTGACGAATCACAAGGCGGGCTCCGGAATAAGGCTGATTCTCATCGCCGTTGTAGCCAGTGCGGTACGCGACGTGCAGATTCTTCACTGGCGTACACCAGGCACCACCACGCAAGACGGGGATTCCGCGATCCCGGGAGGTTTTTAAATGGTAATTCACTTTTCCGGTCAACTCTTCGGCGTAGTACCCGGCGCAATACTCGCTGACGTTGCCAAACATGTCGTGAATTCCCCAGGCGTTGGGCTGGTAACGCCCGATGTTGGAAAATCCATGCGCCGTTCCATCATCGATCTCACGGTGAGCGAAGATGAAATGAACTTCTTCGTTTGCATCGAAGAGACTTCGATCGGCAAAGTTGGCGAACTGGCCGAGCTTTTCGATCGGTGCAGGCAGGCCTGCTTTGGAACCAGCACGGGCGGCATATTCCCATTCGGCTTCGGACGGTAAATCATAGGTCCAACCCTCGGGAGCCTGCTTCTTGTGAATCTGTTCGAGCAACATTTCCAGGCGGAGAGCACCGGCCGGATGCATCGGTTGGCGACCGTAGGTAAACGAGCCGCCCGCATTCATTCGCTCGGTGGATGTGTCAAGTCGTGTGAGTTCGAACTTGCTGATCCAGAACCCCTGGTCGATCGCGATCGAAACGGGCTGGGCATCGTAAAAATCAGGATCGCCCATCACGTACTTACCAGGCGGACACCAGATGAAATTCATGCCATCCGGAGCGAGCCATTCATCGCCCGCCTGGCCGCCTGACGTAAGCTTGTCCGGGCTGGAGATCGGTCGTGACGGCATTCCACGCAGAACGACAGGCTCTTCGGTTTCTGCAGACACATGGGCAGTTTTTGTAAACGCATCGCGGAGATTCGAATCAGGCTTCTTGAGCCATGCAATGAATTGAGCGGCAATTGAATCGGTGTCACTTGCCGATTTGTTGATGACCGCCAATCCGCCTCGGTGGTTGCTGCCGACAATTCCACGGACGGCACTGTGAAGCGCCTTTCGAGCGTTGTCGTCCGCGTTTTGCAGATCAAACAGAAATACGTTGTGGCGAGCAACATTCCTGTTTTGCAGATGATTGATCAAATCCTGCGCGAGCAGGCTCTCTGACGACAAGTGCCATTTTCCGTCACGTTGTTCAGCTATCCCACGGTAATAAACCAGGTTGAAACCGTTGTGTGGAATGCTGGCGAGGGAATCGGTGAGCTTGCCTTCGGAGATCAGAAAGCCGCGTTTCTTCAATGCTACTTCCAGCGTGGCATCTTCGTTTCCGATCAGCAGCGCTCGCCGGAATTCGGTTGTCTCGGCACCGGCGAAGTTGGTAGCGACGAAGAAGAACCAAATCAATAACGATTGCGCAACAGTGCAACGGCGCGAAGATAACATGTCTCGTTGAATCATTTGCTTTCAACCTCTCCACGAGATTTTATCCAAGCAGTTCGGGGCACGGCCCCGTTTGCATCGCGACTTCGTCCAGATCAGGATCGAGTCGACCGAACGTCTCCTGCGGCGCACCCGCTGCGTGAAGGAGGGTGGAGTAGAACGATCCCACCGTGCGGTGCCCCGGTTTTCCGTAGCCGGGGTAATTGATGTATTGCCCCCCGAGCCTTAGCCGTCCGTCGAGGTCGCCGACCAGCAACATCGGCCATTCCATCCCCGTTGAATGATGTGTGTCTGGCGCGTCGCTCATGTAGATGATCAGCGTATTGTCCATCATGGTGCCACTCCCCTCAGGCGTTGATTCCAATCGATCCACCATCGTTGCGATTTGCGACATGACGAATCCGCGCGCCTTTTCGTAAAGCGGAATCCCTCGGGAATCTCGTGTGTTGCCTCCCATGTGGCCGTAACCGTGATTGGATTCTTCAAGCCCAATCCCAAGGTAAGGCTGCGCGTTGATCTCACCCGCCGCGCTCGTAATGGTCGCCACGTTGCTTAGTCCACCGATGAGCGCACACGCCGCGATTTCGAACTGAGCCTCAAGGCGTTTCGTGGCAACCGGTGAAGTGAACCGGTCGTCCAGCGTCGGTGCGGCCTCCGTTAGCTGAGCTTCGGCGTTCAAAAGACTGTACTGCCTTTTCGCAAGCGAATCGTACGCGTCGAGGTAGGATTCCAGTTCAACGCCACCGAGCGGTCCAAGCTGTTTTTGCACACCCTTCACATCTTCGATCATGTAATCCAGCAGATTGCGTTTCAGATGAAAACGTTTCTTCAGATTGCCTGTTGCCGCAACGCTGAAGTAAGCGTTGTACGCCTTCTCTGGATTCAGGGCGATCGCCAATGGCTTGTGTGCACCACGAGCAGCGAATCCCAGCGTTGCATTCCGCCCCGCGTTGGCGGACATGCCGACACCAATCCAGGGCAGAATGCCGGGTATCGACTTGCCCAACTGATAATCGATGGTGGTGCCCAGCGGCGATTCGTTGTTGGCCCCGGAAAGTCGATACTGTCCAAGTGCACCGCTCCACGTCGAGTGTCCGCCACCGGTACATTTTCCAGATAGCCCCTGCAGCACGGTGACCCGTTTCTTGTGCTTCTCAAGCGGAGCCAGTCCCATGGGCAGCGTGTGGTTTGTCAGGTCGATCGTTTCGAACTTCTCGCGATCCGTATACTGCTGAAACGGAATCGTCTCCGGACAAGCCTGAATCGCATCGAAACCGTTGCTCTGCAGGACGAACACAAAACGCGGCGCTGTCTTGATTCCCTCGGCATTGGCCATGACCCGCTGGATCATTGGATTCAGCAGCGTCGCTCCGGTTCCCAGAGTTAGCCCTTTGAGCACTTGTCGTCGCGTCGCTGGCATGATGATGATTCCTTTGACGGGGTCGTTGATCGGTCAGGCCGAAGGCGACGGTGTTTCAAACTCCCGCAGTTGTCTACCTGAAACACTGTCTCAGAACGGCCGATGCTTGGTCGCAACCTGCATGTTGAGCGATTGAAGGCCGCATAACAAATAAATGCACCGGAGCCGTGGGGTGTATTCTGTTTTTCGTGAGTCCTTTTCTCGTGTGTCGTTGCCCACTGCCCAGCTATTTTAGGCGTTATGCCGCTCAATCTCAATCCCGAGCGAAGTTGTCTACCTCCGAGCCGTTGTCTACCTCCGAGCCACCGCAAAGGACTCGAACTTTTAGAAAGCCTCACTGCTTCTCGACTTCCACAATCGGGCTGCGGTGAAGGACACTCCAGATTGCTGAAAGCAAATCGACCAACACCCTTGCCTTTGCCGGTCAGGCGGCGACGTTGGTCATCGGTCAGCGGGATTCGCCTTTTACCGAACTGCTCTATCAGGCCAGCATATTGGGTTTCGAGATAATCGATCCGTTGTTGCTGCTTGCGGTTGCTCCAATTGGCAATGGTCAGCAGGAATAACTGCCATCGCTGCAGGACCAAGTTCATCGGCGTCTCACGGTTCGTGCAACCCTGAGACGATCGCAGATATTCACCGACGAGTGAACCGCTGCCGGCGAGACACTCGAGCTTCTGACCTTACGACAGAACCGGTACCGGTTCTGCTGATATTGCAGGCACCTATTGGTTCTCAACCTCGATGGACCGATTTGTAGTTCTGCCCGCCCCGCTTGAATGCGGTATCATACCGCTCTTATATTGACGTCACGCATTCGCGAACTGCCAGGAGTGTCTACGAACGGCCCATCTATCACCCGGAGTATCCGCAAACGATGTTCAACGACTACGTAATGGTGGATTGGGGCGTTACATGTGATGCTCAGCCAGCTGCAGATCCCGATACGACGTGGTAGCCCACGGTAGCTGGCATACAGATGCGGTAGCCGTGGCTAACACTGTAACGCGACCGGCGGCTTTTGAGATGGTTCACTCAATCGCGAGCAACGCCATTGAGAATGGTCTCCGAGTTCTTGTAGGATTTGACTTTGCATATGGCTATCGCCCAGGCACCGCTCATGAGCTCGGTCTTGCCGATCCGGACGGTGGCTGGAGGGCAGTCTGGAGACTACGACGCGAATTGGCAGATGATGATGCAGTTGGTGTAACGGACGTAAATAATACGGTGAATCGTTTCGCGATGGCCAACGAAATTAACCAGCGTAAACCCGTCTGCAAAGGTTGGCCACGTTTCTCTAACCGAACGTGTCGTGAAAAGGCCAAGTCTCATTGACTACCCCCGTTGTTTGCACCAAGTTGAGTGAGAGAATCGGGGTTGGTAATGTGGTGGCCATGCCCCGATCATGAATCCATTTCCAAACAGATCAAGTGACCTGAAAGAATTGGGCGTCTCAGCAACCGTGCTACGCGAGAACTCGGGCGCAACACTCCAGAATGTTGTGACAGACAGCCCCACTACTGACAAAGCAGAGGACTTTTTCAAATTTCACGAAGAGGCTTCTGCACGGGAAGGTTTAGCCGAATACCGTTTTAAGAGCATTGACCAGACAAAGCAGCGCGAGGTCAAAGAGGCGGTCCAGATACCGGACCTTAAAATCCTGACAAATGACTTTGCCGCTCACCAGAGCTCGGCAAATTACCGCTAAACGTTCGTCGGAACCAACTGAAACAGTGCCCATCTCGCAACGGGCATTCGCTCAAAACATCCCCACCGGACACCTTGATGACGATACGCAAACCAATCAGGTTTCACCGCAATTTACGGTGGTGTCCTCTGGAATCGCAAACCTGTGGGTGTTGACCACGAATCTCTGAAAAGCGATACTGCGAAGAACCGCAGGGGTGTCCTTTCTGGACTGAGAGTTTTGGACAGCATGATTCGAAACAACCCTTCGAACCTGATACGGGTCATACCGACGAAGGGAGCGAGACGGCAGCGTAGATTTTCTTTCGGACTTAGCCGTTCTCTCTTCTCCGAGTCTTTCCCCGATTGCAACTTAAAGGGAAGAAATGAATTCTCCAAAAATGCCAGTGTTGAATAATTTAAACAACGCCGATCAACGCGGTGATTTTTCGGGGCAGTTTACGGAGGACGCGGACAACGCTGAAGAAGTTCGAGCGATTGAAGAGGACCCAACACTCTTTCCTAATTCTTCTCGCATCTACATCAAAGGTGAAATTCACGAAGGATTGAAAGTCCCCATGCGGGAGATTCGCGTCTCTGATACTGAGCATCCCAATGGAGAGATTGAAAAAAATGAACCCGTGCGAGTCTATGACTGCTCCGGACCTTGGGGAGACCCCGAATTCGAGGGCGATGTAACTCAAGGGCTTCCGGCTCTAAGAAGAAAATGGATTCTGGATCGGGCCGATGTCGAAGAGCACACGGGTCGCGA
>Ga0315321_10002811_pt1 | contig 13515 bp, 7 predicted proteins | sample M180m21515metaG_FD_203464 | JGI IMG/M metagenome (GOLD analysis project Ga0315321, IMG submission 203464) | Ammonia-oxidizing marine archaeal communities from Monterey Bay, California, United States - M1 80m 21515 | ecosystem: Environmental > Aquatic > Marine > Intertidal zone | place: USA... | reverse complement strand
AGGGGGAGGGTTTGATCAATTCGGATATCAGCAAGCCCAACATGGACTGGGACGTGATCTGGGAAGTCAAAGCCCAAATCGATGATCTGGGATGGACGGCGGAATTCGCCATTCCTTTCAGGAGCATACCCTTTGACGCCCAAGCAGGTTCATGGGGCATTGATTTCGGAAGGTGGCAGGCACGGAATCAGGAGCGTTCCAGGTGGATTGGCTTTGCCCGTGAGAGGCAATGGTTTTCCATTGAAGAGACCGGGTCGGTCGAGGGCATGGAAAACCTGAAGACGGGAAAAGGCATTGATTTCAAACCCTTCGCCTCCACCAAGTTCGTTTCATCCGGCGGCACCGATGATTTTGATTTCGAAAGTGGCTTCGATCTGTTTTATCAGTGGACGCCCAGTCTAGCCGCGACCCTTACCCTCAATACCGACTTTGCGGAGACCGAGACCGATCAAAGGCGCGTAAACCTTACCCGCTTCCCCCTGTTTTTTCCTGAGAAGAGGGATTTCTTTCTCAAGGGCGCCGATCAGTTTTCGTTCGGGCCGGTGAAGGCTCCCCGAGCCTTTCATTCCCGTACCATCGGACTTTCCGATGATGGGCAAATGATCGACCTGGAAGGCGGCTTGAAAATCAGTGGCCGACAGGGTCCCCTGGGGATCGGTATGCTGGGCATGAAGCTCGATGATGCCGATATCGGAGACGGGGGCGTATACGTCGGCCGGTTTACTTACGATCTCCTTGAGGAATCGAAGGTCGGGTCGGTTTTCACGGACGGAGATCCGCAAGCGGACGTCGAGAACCGGTTGGTCGGTGCTGATCTCGATCTGAGGAGCAGCGACTGGTGGGACGGGAAAAGCGTATCCTTGCATAGTTTCGTCATGACCACGAAGGACGGAGTCGAGGGGACGGACGAAACCTTTGGCAGTTGGTTTTCCTTTCCCAATTATCCTTGGCGCATGGGCGCTCACTGGCTCCATACGGGTGACGACTTCGAGCCGGCCCTCGGTTTCGTGCGCAGAAGGGGAGGGCGCTCGGTTTCTTTTCATTCATCCTACTCCTTCAAGTTGGAGGATCATCCGATCATTGACGATCTCACGGTGGCTGCCGCCTATTCCCGTTACGATCTTCTGGACGGAGGGCTGGATACCGAAGGGGTAAAGCTCAAGCTCATTGAGATCAGGACACACGAGGGTGACCGTTGTGATTTCTCCATCGAGTTTGAGCGGGAAATTCTGAAGGATCCCTTTGAAATTGTGGACGGCATCGAGGTCGCCGTCGGGGACTACCGGCAAGTTGAATTCGAATTCGAATGGTCCAGTAGCGCAAAGCGACCGTTTTTCATGGAAATGGAAATTAAGTATGGTGACTATTATCTTGGGGATGCCCTCAAGTTGGAAAGCCGTTTTTTTTACCGCCCGAGCCGGTTTGTCCATTACCAACTCGGGGGGGATTTGACCGATGCCGATATGCCGGTGGGCAATTTTGAGGCATGGACCGGTTTTCTAGGCCTGCGTGTAACCCCCACTACCAAACTGTCCTTCAACAGCTTGACCCAGTACGACAATCTTTCCAAGCGCATGGGCTTGAACAACCGCATCCGCTATATCATTCGACCGGGAAGCGACATATATCTGGTTTACAACAAGGGGTTTGATCGTGAGGAAGGCAGATTCAAGAGTTTTCGCACCGAGTCCATAACCAAGCTTGGCTGGACTTTTCAATTCTAGTCCTTTTATTCCGTCACCTTTGTATTCGATGGATCCGGTTCCCCTGACTCTTTCCGGAGAGCTTCGTTTACCATTTGCTGTGCCGTGTGGAGCTGTCGCTGAAAGATGACGAAAGACTCATTGGCCGCCAATTCGTCCGCGATGAGTTTCTTGGTCGTTTCCCTACGGATTGCATGAAGGTCCCCAGCAATTTGCCTTGATCTTTCGTGGTTGGTTCCGGCAACCAGCTCGGAGGTGATCGCTTCGACCTTTTGGAAAAATTCGTCCAGACTTTCCTTTAAGCGCATCAGATAAATTTGCCTGACCGTCACCAAGGTTCCCCATGCAATGGCGAGTACGGAAAGAATGAGGCCAATGGTATCCGCCCATTCCTGAATAAAACTGGGGTCATGCCTATCGTAGTGCAGTTGCGCTCCATCGTGTACGGGGAACTGCAGTTGCTCTAGATTCTCCGGTGAATCCATTTGGGCGAAGAGAGGATGAGCCCGGATTAGGTTGGCCCGGTTTTGCCCGAGGAACCGGGCCACCTCGAAAGCATGTTCATCCGGGAGATCCTGCCGGCAGGCAAGAAGCACAGTGGTGCCGATTGTGGAAATGGATTCGCCGGGCAATCCTTGTCCCGGTTTCACCGGATAAGCTCCCGCAGGAATGGAAGACGGGTGTGCGAATGGGTAGGAATATCGGATGCTCTCGAAAATGTCTCCGCCTAAGTCAAGCAGCACGAATTCTCCTTCTGCGAGGAATTCACGGACGGTGGCATTCCCGATGCCCGTTACGATGCAAACGGCATCTGCTTTACCTTCCCGGAGGGCTTGCAGTCCATCCTCGAGACTTTCCTTTCTTAAGCTTATCTCATCTTCCGGAAAGCCAACCTGACGGAGGGTTGCAAGAGCGAGGTTTTCGGTGCCTCCCCCGACCGGACCGAGGGAAAAAGTTCCATTGGACAGTTGCTTTGCCGAAGTCGTTTCCTTTCTTACGATTACATGCAAAACTTCTTTGTATAAAGTTGCAATCGAGCGAACCCCCTTCTCTCCCGCCATGTCGTTTTGAACGAGACAAAGATCGGCTTCCCCATTTTGCAAACGTTCTAAGTTCTGTCTGCTTCCCGAAGAGATTTTAACCACAACGCCGGGATCGAATTCCTCTGCCATTGCGTCACCCAATGCCTGGGTCACTTCATCATATTTGCCACCTGCTTCTCCCCCGGAAACAAACCAGTTTTGCTTGGGGGTCGTCGTTGTCAGGAAGTATATGAAGACAACGATAAGCAGGGAAAGCGTCGATGCCAGGATGGCAATGCGGATTGGTTTCATGAAAAGTGTTATAAACGCATGGGAAGATTGACCTAATCTTCACTTTTGCTTGCTGGGGCAAAGCAAAGCTTTTTACCCGAATTTCGTAAAGAGCCAAATTTCACTCATCTTAGGCCCAGATTAGAATTTGGTCTGAGTGAGAGTTGGATTTTTTATCCTTAGGTTGTTCCGGTCATCAAAGCATTGTTCCCTCATGTCTTATGACAATTTGTCAAAATAATATCGGATTGTATGATATTAGTATAAGCTTTTGGCACGCCGTTTTGATAAAGTAAATCTGTTCAAATCACAGCTGTCGGTTGACTTGGAGTTAACGAACTTATAGACAAAACATTATTCCCTATGCTAGTACGAATTCGACTTTTCTGCCTTCTTCAGGCTATCGGACTTCTCCTTGCCCAGCAGGGAAAAGGAAACATTGATTTCAATAGCCAGATCAAGTCCTTGATCTCCAACCGTTGCATTGCGTGCCACGGCCCTGACGAGGAACACAGAGAAGCTGGTTTGCGGCTCGACACTTTCGAAGGAGCGACACGCGATTTGGATGGGTATTCGGCCATTGTTCCGGGAAACCCCGGGGACAGCGAAATTCTTTTCCGCGTCACCTTGCCCAAGGGAGACGAGGAGCGCATGCCCCCCAAGGGCAAAGGTGAACCTTTGAGCAAAGAAGAGGTTGCCTTGCTGACGGAGTGGATCAAGCAAGGGGCCAAGTACGACAAGCATTGGTCTTACAAGCAGACGGTTCGCCCTGATATTCCTGACAAGGCCCACCCCGTCGATCATTTCATTGGTAAGCGCTTGCAGGAAGAAGGCCTCAAGCCTTCTCCCAAGGCGGACCGCAGAACCCTGGCCCGCCGGGTTTCCCTAGACCTGACCGGATTGCCCCCGAAGCTTGATGAGGTTAACGCATTCGTCTTAGACAAGGAACCCCAAGCCTATGAGAAGTTCGTGGATCGTTTGCTTGCCCGCCCCGAATTTGGAGAGCACTGGGCGAGGATGTGGCTAGATTTGGCCCGCTATGCCGATTCCGCTGGTTACGCGGACGATCCCCAGCGCACCATTTGGGCCTATCGGGATTACGTGATCCGGGCCTTTAACAAAAACCTGCCTTTTGATGAGTTCACCATTGAGCAATTAGCCGGGGATTTGCTTCCCGAGCCGACCGAGGATCAACTTGTCGCAACCGCCTTTCATCGTAACACCCAGACCAACAACGAAGGCGGGACCAATGACGAGGAGTTCCGTAACGTAGCAGTAGTCGATCGGGTGAACACCACCTTCGCCACTTGGATGGGCACGACCATGGCCTGCGCCAATTGCCATACCCATAAGTACGACCCCATAACCCACGAGGAATACTTCAAGGTCTTCGATATTCTCAACCAGACCGAAGACTCAGACAAGCGGGACGAGCGCCCCGTCCTTCAAGTCAAAGATGCATCGTCCGAACAAAGAAGAGCTCCCTTGCGTAAGCAGATCGAGGAATTGAAAGCCCAGATCAAGGAGAAGAAGCCAATTGTCGCGAAAAATGCTCTGCCTGTTCGCAAGGGCCCCCTCAAGGCCCGGTACGTCCGGATCATCAACCCGGACAAGCAAAGTTTTCTGCACTTGGCCGAGGTTGAGATTTACCAGGGAGAGAAGAACTTGGCCCGGTCCGGCAAGGCATCACAGATAAGTACTGGCTTTAATGGTCCTGCAAAGCTTGCCATCGATGGGAATACCAATGGGGATTATTTCGTCAGCAAATCGGTTACTCACACGGCCAAGGCTGATGGGCCTTGGCTGGAAATTGATCTTGGTTCCGAGCAGGCGATCGACCGGGTACTTGTCTTTAACCGCACCGATGGGGGAGCCGGAAGCCGCCTTAAGCAGTTCTGGGCCGTTGCCTACGACGCCAACCGACAACCCGTATGGGCTCACTTGAGCAAGAAATCGCCCAACCCCAAGTGGGAAGGAAAGCTACCTGAAACGCACGAGGCGTTTTCAAAAGGAGACAAGGATTCACTCGCAGCATACTACAAGATCGATCAGCCTACCCTCGGAGATGACCTTGCTAGAAAACTCAAGGAGTTGGAAAAGAAGCTTGCCGGGATCAAGGGACCGACCGTCCCCATTTTCCGTGAGCTTGCAAAGGATAAGCGGCGCAAGACCTTCATTCATCTTCGTGGCTCCTACCTGAGCAAGGGAGATCAAGTCGATGCCGGTTTCCCTGTTTCCCTTTTCCCGGCGCCGGAAGGGGTTGAAAAGCCCACCCGTCTGGATTTGGCCAAGTGGCTGGTGGATGAGAAAAACCCATTGACCAGCCGCGTATCCGTCAACCGGTTTTGGGAAAAAATCTTTGGTATCGGTCTGGTTGCGACGAGCGAGGAATTCGGTTCCCAGGGCGAGCTTCCGTCCCATCCTGAGCTACTCGATTGGCTGGCCACCGAATTCGTCCGTACCGGATGGGATGTCAAGGCTTTCATCAAGTTGCTGGTTACTTCCGAGACCTATCTTCAGAATTCTCACGTTACCGATAAAATGGCTGCCCGCGATCCTGCCAACCGTCTTCTTGCCCGTGGGCCACGAATACGCTTATCCGCTGAAATGGTGCGTGACCAAGCTCTGGCGGTGTCGGGTCTGCTCAGCTCCAAAATGTATGGTCCTCCCGTTCGGCCACCTCAACCGAATATGGGCCTAAGAGCCGCCTTCGGGGGAGGAATCGACTGGAAAACAAGCACGGGCGAGGATCGCTACCGGAGAGGTCTCTACACCACTTGGAGAAGATCCAACCCCTATCCTTCGATGGCGACTTTTGACGCCCCAAACCGGGAAGTCTGCACGGTTCGGAGGGATCGCACCAATACGCCCTTACAAGCTCTCGTCACTATGAATGATCCGGTTTACGTTGAAGCCGCTCAATCCTTAGCCCGCAAAATGATCAGTAGTGGAGAAACCACGCCCGAGCGGTTGAAGTCAGGCTTCGAACTGTGTCTTTCCAGGCCAGCAAACAAGGTAGAGCTTGCTCGCCTGATCCAGCTTTTCGAGCAAGTGCGCACCCGTTATGCCGAAGATCCGGAACTGGCCCGAAAGATGGCTACCGACCCGATCGGAGCAGTGCCCGAGGGTGTTGACGTCGCTGACCTGGCGGCGCTTACCGTTGCCGGAAACGTCCTGCTCAACCTCGACGAAATGTTGATGAAGCGATGAGAAGATTGAGGGGTGAAGAGTGAATGATGAAAATTTTATCAAGAAAAAGGATCTTAAGGAAAGAAGCTTCGAATTTGCTAAAAGGGTCATCTTCCTTTTTCAAAAGCTGGAACAAAGCCCAGGTGTTGCCAGAACTATTTCTAATCAGCTTCTCAGATCAGGCACATCAATAGGTGCCAATATTGAGGAAGCGCATGGGAGCCAGTCCAAGGCGGATTTTACAGCCAAAATGTACATTTCTTGTAAAGAAGCCCGTGAGACTAATTATTGGCTTCGTTTGTTAATTGAAACCAAAATGATTTCGGAAAAACAACTTGCTGATCTCTTGGATGAGTCCAACCAACTTATTGCAATTCTTACTTCGATCGTCAAAAAAGCATCCAATTCCTCTGATTAATAATTTCTCACGTCTATCTTCACTTTTCACCCTTTTATTCTCATGAATCCACTCCTCGAACAAATTCAACTCAAGACGCGCCGCCACTTCTTGAAAAATTGCGGAATGGGTCTGGGTGCGGGAGCCTTGGCTCAGATGCTCTCTCCCGAAGCCTTTGCTCTCGATGCGCCGAAGAATCCCTTGCTGCCCCGCAAGTCTCATTTTTCCTCCAAGGCCAAGCGTGTCATTTACATTCACTTGACCGGTTCTCCACCCCACTTGGACATGTGGGATTACAAGCCCGAATTGGTCAAGCGGACCGATCAGGAATGTCCCGACGAATTCATCAAGGGAAAGACCTTTGCCTTCACCTCGGGCACCCCTAAGCTCATGGGTACGCCCCGTACCTTCAAGCAATATGGGAAATCCGGGATGTGGATGTCGGATGCGATCCCCAATTTTCATGAGCATGCCGATGATTTTTGTGTGATCAAGTCGATGCACACCGACCAGTTCAACCATGCCCCTGCCGAACTGTTCGTGCATACCGGATTTCCTCAACCAGGTCGCCCTTCCTTCGGAGCCTGGACGACTTACGGGCTCGGTTCCGAAAACCAGGACCTCCCCGGTTATGTCGTGCTCATTTCCAGCGGGACTCAGCCCAATGGTGGCAAGAACTCCTTCAGCGCCGGGTTCATCCCATCCGTTTATCAAGGCGTGCAATGCCGGTCCAAGGGCGACCCCGTGCTTTACGTTTCCAACCCTCCGGGAATGGATCGCGGATTGAGAAGAGCCAGCCTGGACGCCTTGCGCGATCTCAACCAAAAGGCATCCGAAAAGTTCGCCCACCCCGAAACTCTCACCCGTATCGCCCAATACGAATTGGCCTACCGGATGCAGACTTCCGTTCCAGACGTGATGGATATTTCAAAGGAATCGGAAACGACACTCGAGGCCTATGGCGCTCAAGTCGGAGGGGCCAGTCTTGGTAACAATTGCTTGCTTGCCCGCCGATTGGCCGAGAAGGGCGTACGGTTCGTACAACTCTTCGATTGGGGTTGGGACTATCACGGGACCAATCCGAAGGAGGATATCCGCGATGGATTGACCAAGAAGTGCGCCACCATGGACAAGCCTATTTCCGCCTTGATCAAGGACCTCAAGGAGCGTGGACTGTTTGACGAAACGCTCATCATTATCGGAGGTGAATTCGGAAGGACTCCTTTCCGGGAAGGAAGAACCGCTCGTGGCAAGGTTCTTGGGCGCGATCATTTTCCCGACTGCTATACCATGGTCATGGCCGGGGGCGGAGTGAAGGGTGGTCACGTTCACGGGGAATCCGACGAACTTGGCTTTAGCGTGGCCAAGGATCCCGTTCACGTACATGACCTGCAGGCCACTTGGATGCACTTGCTTGGATTTGATCACGAGCAACTGACTTACCGTTTTCAAGGACGCGACTACCGCCTGACCGATGTTCACGGGCACGTGGTCAAGGACCTGATCGCCTGATCATTTTTCATCCGCGAAGTTTTGTTGGGACTTCGGTCGCTGCCATGATCTGATTTTCGACAACTATGCGTTGAGTCTTGAATCATCGAAGGCTTGCGGACAAATTAAGGGAAAAAGAAAATGTCCATTCCTTTTCCGACAGATTATGCTTCTAAGATTTTTTGGGTCTTTGCGGGTATGGTTTTGGGCTGTCACTTGTTTGCCGAGAAGCCTCTCCATCGGGAAATTGACAAATTGGTCAAGTTCAGGGCTGGGGACGTTCCCTTTGCAAAAGTTGCCGATGATGCAACCTTTCTCAGGAGAGTTTCGCTCGATTTGACGGGCAATATCCCCACTACCGACGAGGTTATCCTTTTCCTCGGAGACAAGTCCGTTTCCAAGCGGTCTGACTTGATCGAGCGTTTTTTGAAAGGGGAGAAATTCGCCGACTACTGGGCCGAACGGCTCAGTGTCATGCTCCTTGAGCGTCTGGATCTGGGAAAGGTTTCCCAAGACGAATGGAAAGTTTTTCTTGGCAAGTCATTGGCGGGCGAACCGAAGTGGGACGAGATGGTTCGGCAAATGATTGAGGCCAAGGGGGTTGGGGCTTCCCGACCTGCGATGAAGTTCCTTGGCAAGGCCGATCACCACCTTATGACGGAAAACGTCTCCCGTCTTCTTCTGGGCATGGACCTGACCTGTGCAAAATGCCACGATCACCCTTCGGTCAAGGAATGGAAACAGAGCCATTACTGGGGGCTGTTCGCCTACCTGAATCAAACCAAGCAGGCTACCCGCAAAAAAGAAGGAAAAACCTACCTCGTAGAGAGTTTGGCGACTAAGAAAGTCGAATTCGAATCGGTTTTCGATTTGGTGAAAATGAGTACGGGTCCACGATTGCCCGGAGGTGGGGAGGTTGAAATTCCTCAATTCGAGAAAGGAGAGGAATTCGAAAAAGTAGCGGAGGATGGTTTGCCGGCCGTGCCCAAGTTCAGGCCCCGCGAAATTCTTGCAAACGATCTGACTGCAAAAGAATACGATGTTTTCACGCGTAACAGCGTCAACCGCATTTGGTTTTTGGTTATGGGAAGAGGATTGTCTCACCCTTTGGACGAAATGCATTCCAAGAACCCGCCCTCGCATCCGGATTTGCTTGCCTTGCTCGCTCGGGAATTCTCAGGCCATGGCTTTGACCTCAAGTGGTTGCTTCGTGAAATCATGCTCAGTGAGACTTACCAACGAGCGAGTCGTTTGCCCAAAGGGGTGGCCAAGGTCGAGCCAACTTCCTACCGGGTGGTCACCCCCAAGGGATTGACACCCGAGCAGTTGTTGCGTGCCGTCTTGCGCGTCACCGGAAACGTAGGAGAAATCAATCCGCCGGACTCCGAATCCGAAGCTGAAAAATTCGATCGCAAAGGATATTTTACGGGAACCCACGACGAACTGCCTTCTTCCCTCGAGGACATGAAGGCAATTTTCGTGCAGACCTTCGGTGAGCCCCCGGGTCAACCCGAGATCGATTTCAGTCCAGGCGTAAACAAGTCGCTTTTTCTTATGAACGACCGGCTGATCCAGCATTGGCTGAAACCCCGATCGGGTAACTTGGTTCATCGACTGGGCAAACTGAACAAGGACTCTGCAGTCGCTCGGGAACTTTACCTTTGCGTACTCTCCCGACTGCCAGAGGAAGAAGAACGGGATTGGGTTTCCGATTACCTGTCCGAAAATGCCCACAGGAGGGAAGAGGCGCAGGGTGACTTGGTCTGGTCCTTGTTGAACTCCGCAGAATTCAGGTTCAACCACTGATGAGTTCACAGAAAAAAAACTTCTCATGTGGTCAAGCAATCCATGCCATGACTAGGCGTCGCATGCTCGGATCTTTGGGGGGATTGGCGGGGTTCGGGAGCCTCCTCCATCCATCCGTCGCCAAGCAGATCAAGGAAAGAAAAAAGCAAGTCTGCCTCATTTGGCTGGATGGAGGAATCAGTCAGTACGAGAGTTGGCATCCATTGCCCGACAGCAAATTTGCCGGTCCGTTCAGAAGTATCAAGACGAGCATACCCGGTGTCCATTTTAGCGAACTGATGTCTCACAGTGCGAAGATTGCCCATAAGATATCCGTTATCCGAACCATGTCGACCAAGGATCCGAATCATTCCACGGGCGTGCCACGTATGCAAAGAGGAGATCCCTTGGACCGTGGCGTGGACTACCCCTATCTCGGGTCGGCTGTGGCCAAGTTGCTCGGTCCTGCCGATCCGGAATTACCTCCCTACGTATGGATCAAGCCGGGCAACGGAGGGTTCATTCATCGGGAGGCCGGTTTTCTTGACGCCCGGTACGGCGCCTTGGCTTTGGGAGATGGTCGACCGCCTGTTCACATCCATCGGCCGAAAGGAGTGTCTTCCGAACTTGATGCTGCCCGCAATGCCCTGCGTCAAAAGGCCAACGAGCGATTCAAGGCCTACCGCAACCTTTCCGACGTCGATGCTTACGAGACGAGCTACGATATGGCCCGTCAGTTGATGGCCCGCAAGGAGATTTTTGACGATGAAAAGCTCGATCCCAGAGATCGCGAACGGTATGGGCAGCACCCCTTGGGCAGGCATGTCCTGCAGGCTCGCCAGTTGCTCGAGGCGGGTGTTCGTTTCGTGAAGGTCAACAGTTACCACTGGGATACTCACGGTGATAATTTTAATATGTCCCAACGCCTCGTGCCTCAAGCGGATCAACCCTTCGCTGCCTTGATCAACGATCTGGACGACCGTGGCATGCTGGACCACACGCTGGTCGTCATGATGAGCGAATTTGGCAGAACCCCGCTCATCAACTCCCGCCTCGGTCGTGACCACTGGCCCGACTGCTGGAGCATTGCCCTCGCAGGCTGCGGGATCAAACGAGGAGCCATCGTAGGGGAGACCACCAAAGACGGAGGATTTGTCAACGGACGGGGTTACGACGTTGGAGATCTTTTCCATACCATCTATAATGTCTTGGGTATCGATGGGCACCGTGTACGTTACCGCCACAAAGGACAAAAGCTCGCCATCGCAAACGATGATTGCGAACCGATCGAGGAGGTCATGCAATGAGCGTGCCTCCCCTCCACGTCACCCAATCCTGGGCCTCCCGCGAACTCGAGCATGATCGCCAACTTTTTCGGGCCCAATTCAGTCCAGACGGTCAGTGGATTGCGGCTGGTGGGCAGGACAAACTGGTTCATTTGTGGGAACTTGAGAAGGAGGGTAAGAAAACTCTCGAAGGACACAAAACCTGGGTTTCCTCAATCGTCTTTCATTCCAAGGAAAAGAAATTGTTCACCGCTGATTACCTTGGCGTAATTCATTGCTGGGACTACGAAAAAGCCGATAAGCCGACATGGACCATCAAGGAAGCCGACCGGGATAACGTTCGAGCTTTGGTCGTCACGGCCGACGGGAAATACCTGATCAGTGCGGGTGATGATGCCGTGATCAAGGTATGGAAAGCAAGCGACGGGAAACAAGTGGTCAAATTGGAGGGCCACGAAGAATGTATTTTTTGCCTGGCTTTCTCACCGGATGGCAAACACCTCGTGAGCGGGGATCTCTTGGGCAGGATTCGTCAATGGAGCATAGGCACATGGAAGCAGGTGCGCGAACTGGATGCCAAGTTGCTTCACACCCGGAAGGAAAACTTTCTCGCCGACGTGGGAGGGGTACGCAGTTTCGCCTTTAGCGACGATGGCAAATTGCTCGCCGTGGGGGGAATGAAAGAGGCCAAAAGCAACGCCTTTTGCCCGGGCAAGCCGACTGTGCTGGTGTTTGATTGGGCCACCGGAGAGGTAAAGAACGAGCTTGGCATCAAAGGAAAGAGCGATGGGCCTTTCAATGCTTTGCAGTTCCTCGAGGATGGGAACTTGGTCGGGCATACCGAGATTTTGCATTCGGATTCGGAATTGGTATTTTGGAAAGTCGATCAAGCCGAGCCCATTCATTCGATCAAGAATGGATCCGGATATGACCTCAGTTTGCACCCCGATAAGCGACAATTGCTTGTTCCTACCTACGTCACCGGAGGCAGCAGCGGGAACGGAGGCCGGGGCAAGACACCCGAGAATTACCTGCCCAACACGAGCATCCTGCGAGTATTCAGCTTGTACGCCAAACCCGAAGAACCCAAGGAGGGTTAAGACGTCATGATGTCCTTGGTTCGCAGGTTCTTGCTTTTTACGATTTTGGTAATGCCGATGGGGGCTTGGGCTCAGTCCAAGTGGATTTGGGTCAAGGATGCCAGACAACTTGGAACCAGCTTAGAATTTTCCCGGGAGTTCGAGCTTTCCGGTCATGCCGTGAGTGCCCGGTTGCAGGCAGTCTCTGATTTTTCTTTCCTGGAGGTCCGGGTAAACGGTAAGTTGGTCGGACAATCCTCCGTACACGGTCCTTTGATTGACCTGGAGGTGGCGGGCCAGTTGCTCAAAGGAAAGAACCTTGTCTTGATATCGGCCTGTTCCTCGGGCAAGGCTCCGGCGGTTGGCCTCCGCCTTGACTGGACCGATTCCACGGGCGTGCGGAGTGCCTTGTTTAGTAACGAGAAATGGAAGGCCAGGGATGAAGAAGGAAAAGAGCGAACCATTGAATCCTTCGGTTCCTTGACCAACGAACCTTGGTGGAACTTGCCTCCCCTGAGCGTTGATTCCTTGGACGACTATACCCAGTGGAAGCGCGCTTCCACGGCGGAGGCGGGAACCGATCCTTCCACTTTCTCCACTTTGCAAGGATACCAGGTCGAACTTTTGCGCTCGGCGGGTAAGGAAGAAAACTCTTGGGTGAGCATGGCCTTTGATCCCCAGGGCAGAATAACCATTGGGCGGGAGGACAAGGGCTTGTTGCGCTTTACTCTTTCGTCTGATGGCCAAATCGGCCGTGCCGAGAGCATTGAGGATACCTTGAAGGAATGCAGGGGATTGCTCTACGCACACGGCGCCCTTTATGCCAACGCCAACAACTCGAGAGCCCTCTACCGCTTGCGCGATTTGGATGGCGATGGTCAATTCGAGGAGAAGAAAATCCTTTACCAATCGGAGGGAGGGGTGGGGCACGGGCGCAACGACCTGGCTCTCGGGCCCGACGGCATGATCTACGCCATTCATGGTGATTCCGTTCATATTCCCGAGGATCTTCCCAACCGGACTTCTCCCCTCCGCCGCAAGCGCTTGCCTTATCGACCGAACGAGGGACACGTCCTTCGCATGGACAAGGATGGCAAGCGGATCGAAATCTTTTGCGGCGGGTTGCGCAACCCCTATGGCATCGCCTTCAACCGAAACGGAGAAGCCTTTACCTACGATGCCGATGCTGAGAACGACATGGGTACGCCCTGGTATCGCCCGACCCGGGTCAAGCACTTGACGAGCGGGGCCGATTTCGGATGGCGGGCGGTT
>Ga0315321_10002810_pt1 | contig 13516 bp, 10 predicted proteins | sample M180m21515metaG_FD_203464 | JGI IMG/M metagenome (GOLD analysis project Ga0315321, IMG submission 203464) | Ammonia-oxidizing marine archaeal communities from Monterey Bay, California, United States - M1 80m 21515 | ecosystem: Environmental > Aquatic > Marine > Intertidal zone | place: USA... | reverse complement strand
AGTCCAAATTAACTTCCTCATCTTCACTAGATGTTTGTTTTTCAACATCAGCACGACGAATTAGCATCAATGAATGTCCTTCAAAGACCGTATCTAAACTTGTAACTGATATATCTTCTACTACTCCGCTGACTTGAGAAGTAATTTCATGTTCCATTTTCATGGCTTCCATAACTCCTAAAATTTTTCCTTCCCAGACACTATCCCCTACCTTGACATCAAATTTAACAATCATCCCTTGCATAGGAGCATTTACACTCTCATAACCTTCTTTAATATCTTGCTGCAGAAGGTCTAGAATATTTTCTGATTGATCAACGAATGCTCCTCCAGATTTGCCATGATCAAGAACTGCCAATGGATCAAGGTTCTCTATCTTTCCTCTCTTAGGCTGATCTTTAGGAATACTTCTATGTATGTCAGAAAGGTCTGCATGAGTTTTTAAGTCAGTTAAGAGTGCTACGTTGTTTTCAAAAAAATTGGTGTGGACTTTATTATTTTTAAAATCTTGATTTACCAGAATATTCTTTAATAGATCTAAATTAGTAGGGACTCCTACGATTTTAAATTCACATAGAGATCTATAGTTTCTCTTAATTGCTTGTTTAAAGTTATCTTCAGATGAATATGTGACTATTTTTGCAATTAATGAATCAAACAAAGGGTTTGTTTCATACCCGGCATAACCATAACTATCTGCTCTAACTCCCGGACCGGAAGGAAGATCAAATTTTTCAAAAATTCCTCCTCCAGGATTAGCATTCCCTTTGGAATCAATGGTCTCCATATTGACTCTTGATTGAATTGCATATCCCTTAGGTTCGGGAACATTTTTTTGCTCTAACTTAATTTGTTTTAAGGTTTTGCCTGACGCGACTTGAATTTGTGCCTTTACAATATCCAAAGACAATACCGACTCAGTAACTGTATGTTCTACTTGTAATCTAGGATTACATTCAATAAATCTAAAGTCATTTTTTTCAACATTAACTAAAAACTCTATAGTTGCCAAACCTTCATATTTTAATTTTTGAGTCAATGCCAGCGAGGCTTCAACCATCTTATTCTTTAATTCCAGATCGAGACTTGGACTAGGAGCTATTTCTATCAATTTTTGATATCGCCTTTGAATAGAGCATTCTCTTTCATGTAAATGGCTTACTTCACCTGTCCCATCACCAATAATCTGAAATTCAATATGCCTATAGTTTTTTAAATACTCTTCTAGATACAAGTCAGGAGAGTCAAAAGATGATTTGGCTTCTGAAGCAGCTCTATTAAAAGACTCTTTCAAGTCATCTATCTTAGAGACCACTCTCATACCTCTACCACCTCCTCCTGAGATAGCCTTAATGACAACTGATGAATTCTTTTTTAAAGACTTCATGAAGCTTTGAGCTTTTCTTATAGAGGTTTTTTCATGAGTGCCTGCGATTACAGGAATATTTAAACTTGAAGCAAGTTCTTTTGCAGAAGTTTTATCTCCAAATACTTTTAAAGTTCTTTCGTTAGGTCCTATGAATTTGATCTTTGCTCTTTTGGCAGCAGAAGCAAACAAGGAATTCTCACTTAAAAAGCCATACCCTGGGTGAATAGCATCTGCCTTAGACTCTTTGGCTATTCTAATGATCTCTTTAATGTCGAGATAAGCTTGAGCTCCTTTTTCATCAATCTTATAAGCTTCGTCTACCTTTGAAAGGTGAAGAGAGTTGACATCATCTTCTGAATAGATACCAACAGTTTTAAGACCTAAATCATTACAAGTTCGAGCAATACGAATTGCAATTTCACCTCTGTTGGCTATTAAGACTTTTTTCATAAACTTATTTCTAAAATTTAGAAACTAGTCTCTACCATAAGTCATATTTTTGCATTTCTGCTCTTCCCACAACCATGTGATGAACTTCATCGGGACCATCTGCAAATCTTAAATGTCTAATATCGGTATAAAGTCCTGCTAAAGGTGTCCATTGTGAAATACCAGCAGCTCCATGCATTTGAATAGCTTGGTCAATAATTTTACAAGCCTTCTCAGGGACCATTGCTTTTATTGCACTCACATAAACTCTAGCTTCTTTGTTGCCAAGAACATCCATTGCCTTAGCAGCTTGAAGTACCGCTAACCTCATAGCGTTTATTTCTATTCTTGCTCTTGAGATAATTTCTAAGTTACCTCCAAGTTTAGCAATAGGCTTACCGAAAGCTTCCCTTGTTCCAGCTCTCTTGACCATCAACTCGAGTGCTATCTCGGCCTTACCGATAGTCCTCATACAATGATGAATACGACCTGGTCCTAATCTAACTTGAGAGATTTCAAAACCCTTTCCTTCACCAAGTAAAATATTCTCCTTAGGCACTCTGACATTATCAAATTTAATATGCATGTGACCATGAGGAGCATGATCATGACCAAAAACTTGCATGCCTTCTAGTATCTGAACTCCAGGAGTGTCTTTCGGGACCAAAATCTGCGATTGTTGTTTTGAAGGATGAGCATCTGGACTAGTTTTGACCATCGTGATCATAATTTTACATCTTGGATCTCCGGCACCTGAGATGTAGAACTTTTCACCATTAATGACCCACTCGTCTCCATCAAGAACAGCACTAGTGCTTATATTTTTTGCATCTGAAGATGCTAGATTTGGCTCTGTCATTGCATAAGCTGATCTAATCTCTCCATTAAGAAGAGGTTCAAGCCATTGTTTCTTTTGTGCTTCAGTTCCTACCCTCTCTAATACTTCCATATTTCCAGTATCAGGTGCAGAACAATTCATACTCTCTGATGCTAATGCATATTTACCTATTTCACTTGCGACATAAGTGTAATCAAGATTAGTTAGACCATCACCAATATTGCCATCGGGATCAGGTAAAAAGAAATTCCACAAACCCAACTCTCTTGCCTTTTCTTTAGCACCTTCCATAAGTTCAATTTGTCTTGGGTGCCAAGACCACCTATCTTCTTTTTCATTCTGTAAAGCTGAATATTCTTGCTGTATGGGTTTAATATTCTCTTCACAATGTTTTTTAACAAGATCCATCAATGGCTGAGTTTTCTCAGACATGGATAGTTCAAAAAGTTCAGGATCATTTTGTAACATGTTATTTCTCCTTTAATAACTAATTAATACGAATACCAAATTGGAGAGGACCAAGCCCTCTCTTGTATTATTGGCTGTAAATCTTCTCTAGGTTCAGTTCCATTTTTAACTGCGTCCCAAGTTGACCATCTGCAACTAGGATTCTCTAATACTCTTACATAATAGAAAGACTTAACGGACGAGTCAAAAGAATCATCCGTCCAAACTGTCTTTATCTCATTAGCACCTCTATCAGAACTAATAGAACAATCAGAAATATCGACCAAAGCTCCGTTATCAGGACATCTATTGGTTACAGGATCAGGTGCCAGTCCATCTGAACAAGCTACGTCGATGACTTCTTCAAAGGGACGTCCAGTAGTCTTCTCAACCCAGCCTTTTATAATCTGAATTCTTTGCAATGGAGCAGCATTTTTATCTCGCATGGCCCAAATTAAAAAGGAAGGTGCTTTACCTTCAGAAGCAGCTAAATCCTGACCCATAGGTACGCCTTTTTTGTAAGCCTCTTGAATAAGATCATCTTTTGAAAGAATAGATGTATCTAGATCATAACCCCCAAAAAATCTTAGTTTGATTCTGCTTCCAGATGTTGCGTAAGTTTCTTTTCTTCTGAAAGCATCAAATATTGAATCTCTTGTATTTTCTTCTGCCCAAACAGCAGCTATTCCAGAAGCTCCCCATGTATTAAAAATTGTATTATTAAAATTTCGGTCCCCAATTTTTTTGAAAGACAATTGCCTTATGGAATTACCACCTGTTAAATCTTGGACTTGCTGATCTGATATCGGTACCGAGCCTCTTGCCACAGCAGTACCATCTAGTAGTCCAACTTTTGAATGGAAGTCTGATTCATCATCCGAAATGGCGCCAGTATGAGTATCACTTGCCCCAACCATACCGAATTTATAAGGGTTACCTCTTCCTTCTTCTTCCATACCTAAACCATCAAGATAAGCTTGTCTTACGTAACTACCGAAAGGTCTACTATAAGCTGAATTTCCAACTCTTTGCCACATAATTTCAAAGTCAGCCCATTCATCATTTGGAGATAAAATTGGGTGAGTTTCTGAAGTACCTTTAACTTGTGTCATTTCTACAAGAGGTTCATTTCGCATTCTAAATTCAGCATATTGAGTACTAATAGGAAGCCCTTCCCAGTTTTCCATTTCAAACATTTGTCCGTTTGATCCATTAGAGTTATGAGGTATAGCTATTGTATCGACACCGTTATCTCTTAAATCATCCATCCAAGACCAAAGATTTTCAGGGTTTACGGATTTCAATCTTGTAAAAGGCTCTACAGTAAATTTATTTCCTTTATAAATGACATTTCTATGTAGATTAGCATTTTCAAGAGGAGGCGAACCCTCAAAATTGCAGCCATTTCCAGTTAAAAGGCAACCTAATGCAGATGCGCCTTGGGTATTAGCTGATCTAGTAGTTGAAGCAGTAAATTCATATGCTACAAAAGTAGTAAAATTACCTGGGTCGTTATGTCGTTGAGCACTTTGAATAACGTCCTTCCATGCAGTTCTATGAATATCCACATCATATATCGTTGAACCTCTGGCTGTATCTCCAGTTAAGTAGGCTACTGCTCTAGTCCAAATATTACTATATTGAGCTATATTTCTAACGTAGTTTTGAAAAAGTTGCGACCTTGCAACTATAGATTCCTGATTGAGATTTTCCGGGGCATTTAGATTATGAAAAGGTTCAGTGCCTGCCCTACCATTATTTGGATCAGCCCACCCCTCAACGCTTCCCAAAAGAAATCCATGATCTGTGACAGCATAAAAATCTAAAGGCTCTCTAAGTTGCATGTCATAACCAAGGGGATGTTGAATAGCATTACCTTTAGCATACTCGTATGCATCATCAGGTGTAGCTGTTGTACCGAAGATGTAAGCATCAAAGGAATGCTTTGTATGAACATGAAGATCTCCAAAATAAACATTTTTATCTTCACTAAAACCTGCAGTACTTCCTGGTTCTGGATCAGTAACAGCTAAGTCTTCGGTATAGTCGACAATATCATTAGGTGAAGTGCAGCTCCATAGCCCAAAGAGCAAAAAAACACTTATTAGTATTCTGTGAAAATTGATCATATTTCTCCCCAATTAAGAGAGAACAATTTAACAATTTTATATGCCCTTGGAAAGGTTATGTTTTGTCAATAATATGACAAGTCATAAACTCTTAATATTTAAAAAATAATTTATACGTCATCAGGAAGAATGTTACTAACGGTAATTCCTTCGTTACTGGGCACGTACCATATAGGTGAACTCCATGCCCGTTCTTGTATTGTAGAAGGTAAATCTTCTCTAGGTTTTTCGCCTGATTTTAATGCATCCCATGTAGACCATCTGCATGTAGGGTTTTCTAAAACTCTTACATAATAAAAAGCTTTTAAGTCTGGGTTAAAATTAGGGTCTTCCCAAACTGCTTTCAGTTCGTTTGCTCCTGAGTTACTAGATATCTGGCAATTGTCTAAATTAACAGAGGCTTTACTTTCTTTACACAGATTGGTTTTAAGTGAAGGTTTTCTTCCATCTGAACAAGCGACATCATATATTTCTTCATGCGGCTTTCCGCTCATCTCAGTCCATCCTTTGATAATCTGCACCCTATCTAGAGGAGCTCTCTTAACATCTCTTAAGGCCCAAACTAAAAACTGAGGAGTTTGATTTTCTAATTGAAGGATGTCACCGCCCATAGTCACTGCATTTGCATAAGCAAAATTTACAGGATCTTCCTTATCAAAAGCTTCATCTATTTGATAGCCACCAAAAAATCTTACCTTTATTCGACTTCCGGTTGTTGCAAAAGTTTCCTTTCGTCTAAAGGCATCATAAATTGACTCTCTGGTATTATTTTCTGCCCAAACAGCAGCTAAACCAGAAGCTCCCCACTCTGTATATCCAGTATCGATATATTCTTGGTCTCCCACTTCTGTATAACCACGAATAATTACATTAGAACCAGACCCTTCAAGTTGTTTCTTAAAAGATTTTGTTAAAGGAGCAGCTCCTCTTAATTCTGGAGTGCCATCTAGAATACCTATTTTTGAATGGTAATCTGACTCTTTATCAGATACTGCACCAGTGTGAGTATCACTGGCGCCTACTAATCCAAATTTATAAGGATTGATCTTGAATTCTGAATCTAAAGATAATCCTCTCAGATAAGCATTTCTAACATAACTTCCTGTCGGACTTGAATAAAAAGGAGATGCAACTCTATTATTCATAATCCCAAAGTCAGCCCATTGATCGTTCGGTGAAAGAAGCGGATGAGTATCTGAAGTACCTTTTACTTGGGTGATTTCTACTAAAGGTTCATTTCTCATTCTTTTAGATGCGTAGTCATCATCCATAGGGTTTCCTGCCCAATCTACTAATTTGAACATTTGACCATTAGAGCCATTAGAGTTGTGAGGTATCGCAAGACTTTCAATCCCTAAATCTCTTAGATTATCCATCCAATCCCAAAGGTCTTCAGGATTTCTAGAATCTACAATAGAAAATGGTTGTATTGGGGCTCTGCTATCTTTAAAAATGACATTCCTATGAAGATTACTTTGTCCCGGCCCACTTGAAGTAAATTCATAAGCTATAAATGTAGTGAATTCCCCAGGATCATTATGTCTCTCTGCGGCTTCGGCAACATCTCTCCATGCAGATTGATGAGTTTCTCGGTGATATGCTCCTGTTCCATATATTGTATCCTCTTGCAAATAAGCCCCTAATATTTTTAGAGGATTTCTTGAGGGTTTAACCAATTCACCAGTCAGTAGGTTTGCAAATAGGCCAGCACGTCTAACAAATGTATTCGTGTTTAAATTTTCTGGATCATTTAAACCGTGGAGATCAGAAGCAAAATCAAGTTGGCCAGGTTTACTATCTGGATCTGCATAAGCTCTAATCATACCAAGCCAAGCAGCATGGTCAGTTATAGCATAAAAATCTAGCGGGTCATCAAGTTGCATATCAAACCCCAAAGGGTGTTTGATCGATCCTCCCTTGGCATATCTATATGCATCATCAGGAGAAGCAGTTGTACCAAATATAAAAGCATCAAATGAATACATGGTATGAACATGAAGATCGCCAAAAAAAGCATCTCTGTTTGGATTTATATCTATCTTCAAAGAATTATCAAAAGATTCTAATGAAAAGTCTGTTGTATCGTCTTTTATAGAAAAAACATTATTAGCACCCATAATAAAAATTATGATTGCGAATAAAAGAGCTACTACAAATGTTCTTATTACTATGCTCACAGAAACCTCCCCATTAATGATTTCAAGCAATTTAACAATTAATAGAGCCCTTGAAAAGCATATGTTTAGTCAAATTTATGACAAATATTGCAAAAAAGTTAAAATACTGTATATTTATACAGTATGAAAGATATATATAGAAAAAATAAACATTCTGGTCAGCCAATGGCCATAAAGAGTATAGATACAATTGAATTAAGTGAGGTGTTGGATTATCTCTGGTTAGATAGATTAATTACTTCGTTATATATTGTTTTATCCGTCTCACTATCAGTTATATCACTTGCCTTGATGTTAGGAATTTCAATTTAATTTGAATACCTAAAGTTTGTATCCTGTTAAGCTTTGTAAATGAGCTTTGAGGATACTTACTACAGCTTTCTTTTCTTATGGGCCTTTGTGGCATTAATTGTATTTATAGTTTTATTTTATAAAGATGCTCCTTATGGTCGCCATTTAAAACAGGGTTCCTCATTTACTCTCCCCTCACGTGCTGGATGGATCATTATGGAGTCACCTGCGGTCTTCGGCATTTTAATTTTTTTATATATTTTCTATCAAACGATAGGGATAACTGAAATCTTGTTATGCTGTATTTGGTTACTTCATTATATTCACAGAACATTTGTTTGGCCTTTGAGGGCTAAATTAAGAGGTAAACAAATGGGTGTGGGTGTTATGTCAATGGCATTACTTTTTAATTTCGTCAATATAACATTGCAATGCATATGGATTTTTATTCTCGGAGAGTACACAGATCAATGGCTACTATCACCTCTCTTCATTGTTGGAATTATTATCTTTCTGCTTGGGATGTTAATTAACATTAAGTCAGATAACATTTTAATGAACTTAAGGAAGTCCGGAGGCAAGGGTTATCATGTCCCAAAAGGATTTTTTTTTAAATATGTGAGTAATCCTAATTATTTTGGAGAGATTATAGAATGGTTTGGATGGTCTTTATTATCAATGAGTCCAGCTGGATTTGTATTCTTTATATGGACTACAGCCAATCTAGTTCCAAGAGCAAGATCTAATAATGAATGGTCTAAATCAAATATTCTCGATTATCCTAAAAATAGAAAATCAATAATCCCTTTTATTTATTAAACCAAAGGCATCATGTACTTGTTTATAAACAAGACAAACTTTATCCTATACTTATTAAACGACTTAAGAGGAGAGATTCATGGATCTTGAATACGGACCCCAATACGATGATTTCAGAGCTGAAGTAATCAGTTTTATAAAAGAAAATGAAAACACAAAAATAAGTGGGCCACCCAGAAGCGAAAGCAGAATTGCATGGCAACAAAAATTAATAGACAACGGTTACTTTGCTAGATCTATCCCTAAAGAATATGGTGGATATGGCGGAGATATGGACATTATTAAACTAAGGATTATTGCAGAAGAATTTGCCAAGTCCCCTATTCCAAAACCAGCCGCTGGCCAGGGCATTCAAATGCTTGTACCTACTTTATTGTCTCTAGGAACTGAAGAACAGAAGCAGGCATACATAAAACCAACATTAAGAGGTGAAATACTTTGGTGCCAAGGTTACTCTGAACCTAATTCTGGGAGTGACTTAGCAAGCTTACAAACCAAGGCTGAACTTGATGGAGACGAATGGGTAATAAATGGTCAAAAGATCTGGACTAGTACAGCCCACCTTTCTCAGATGTGTTTTATTCTGGTAAGAACTGAGCCTGATGCACCCAAACATCAAGGGATTAGTTATCTTCTTATGCCAATGGATGCCGAGGGAATAGATAGACGCCCTATTAAGCAGATGACAGGTGATTCAGACTTTAATGAATTATTCCTTACGGATGTAAGGATACCAGCAGAAAATATTGTTGGCGCTAGAGGAGAAGGTTGGAAAGTTGCCAATGCAACACTTGGCCACGAGAGAGGCTCATTGGCTGATCCAAATGTTACTCAGAATAGATTAAATTCTCTTATTGATCTCATGAAGAACGAAACAATAGATGGTCAAAGAATTATAGATAAACCTATTTTTAGAGATAGGCTTTTATCAATTCAAGGTAGATTAATGGCCCAACAGTCAAATGCCTTACGCATACTTTCCTCACAAATCAATAAAGAACAAGATGCAAATCTAGCTAAGTCCATTGTAAAGCTCCAAGGTACCGAACTGAGACATGAGCTTGAAGGATTAGCAATTGATGCCATGGGTGAAATTGGAACACTTTATGAGGACAGCCCCCATCTAAGAGATAACGGTGTCTGGCAAATGACTTATATGTATTACTTAGGTTTGATTATCGGTGGTGGTACAAATCAAATTCAAAAGAATATTATTAGTGAGCGAGCTTTGGGCATGCCTAAAGAACCGAAAATTCAAGGAGCATAATTATGTATTTTGGTTTATCAGAAGAACAGAAAAGTTTAGAAGAAAATATAAATAGATTTCTAGCTGATAATGCCCCATTAGATACAATAAAAGCTGTTGCAAATGGTGAAGAAAGCAAAGCGGATGCAGTGCATCAGGGTATCTTGGACTTGGGTTTAAGCGGATTAGTGATACCTGAAGAATATGGCGGTTTAGAGCTCAATATGCTTTTTGCAACAGTAGTTGCGGCTGCTTTAGGTTCTGGAACAGCTCCAGTACCCTACACAGGATCATATGTCATGGCCCCACTAGCTATCAATTTAGCTGGAAGTGATGACCAAAAGAATCAATGGTTACCCAAAATAGCTGGGGGTGAATGTGTGATAGGAGTTGGCTTATCAGAATACGTTGGCGCAAGAGAAGATGCAGGTATTGAATTTTCAAATGGAAAATTATCTGGAAGAAGTCTTTTTTTAATTGATGGCAAGAATGCGGATGCTTATTTGTTAGCCAACAAATCAGGAGAGTTGTTTTTAATTGAAGCCTCTTCTCCTGGTATTGAAGTCATAGAACTCACAACAGTAGATAAAACTAGAACGTCAATTGAATTAATTTTAAAAGATGTGAATGCTGATTTACTCTCTGGTTCAAGTGATAAATCTATAATTGAGAAAGTCTTAGACGCTGGAAGGATTATGCTAGCTGCCGATACTGTAGGAGCAGCACAGGTCATGCTTGATAAGTCTGTTGCTTACTCGTTAGAAAGAAAACAATTTGGAAGATTAATAGGCTCATTTCAGGCAGTAAAACATATGTGTGCTGAAATGGCAGCAGAACTAGAACCTTGTCATTCAATGATATGGCACGCGGCACATTGCTTTGATAATGTTCCAGAGGAAGCACGCTTGATGGCATGTCAAACAAAGGCACATATTTCTGAGGTAGGTCAGCAAGTTTCTAAAACTGCTACTGAAGTTCACGGGGGAATGGGATTTACCGATGAGCTCGGATTGCATTATTGGTTCAAAAGAATTGGATTAAATAAACAACTTCTTGGCTCTCCTGAATTGATAAGAGAGGAAGCTGGCAAGTTACAAGGATTCGATCAATAAAATGCGCAATCCCTTTGATACAGATGACCGAAGATCATTTAGAGAAATGGTTACTAAGTTTCTAGAAACTGAAATTTGGCCACATGTAGATGAATGGGACGAGGCAGGTGGATATCCTCAAGAAATAAATGAAAAAGTCTGTGAATTGGGTGTTTTTGGATTTGGGATAGATGAAAAGTATGGCGGTCTGGGTTTTGATGATCAGTTTATGAGAAAAGACGTTTCAGTAGAAATGGGTAGGTCAAGTGCTGGTGGACTTTTTGCTAGTGTTGGATCAAGAAATATCATGCTAGGTCCACTTACAGAATTGGCAAACGAAGAAATAAAATTGAAAGCTCTTCCAGATCTTATGTCAGGAAAAAAGGGAGGTTCATTAGGAATAACAGAACCTGGTGGTGGATCTGATGTTGCTCAGATGAAAACGATAGCTCACAGAGATGGAAATGAGTGGGTATTGAATGGGTCTAAAACTTTTATAACTGGAGGCATGCAAGCATCCTATTTTGTTATTGGTGCTCGCACAGGAAAAGAAGGCCTTGGAGGTATATCACTATTTTTTGTTGAAGCAGATACTCCTGGGTTTACTAGATCAGCTATAGATAAAAAAATGGGTTGGTGGACTTCAGATACAGCAACGCTCTACTTTGATGATTGCAGGATTCCAGCTGATAATCTCATGGGTGAAGAAAATAAAGGCTTCTATGCCATCATGAAAAACTTCAACTATGAAAGATATATGATGGGAGCACAAATGCTTGGTATGGCTAAGAGATGTTTCGAAGAATGTGTTCAGTACAGCCAAGATAGAAAGACATTTGGCAAAAGCCTGATCGAACATCAAGTCATCAGACATAAATTAGCAGATATGTCCGCTAAAATTGATGCAATGGATGCCTATCTTAATCAGGTAGCTCAGTTAATGAATGACGGAGAAATGCCGGTTGCAGAAATAAGTAAAATTAAATTCTTTTGTTCAGAGTGTTTGGAGTCTATAGCAAGCGAGGCTATGCAAATCTTTGGAGGAGCGGGATACTTGAGAGGTAATGCAGTAGAAAGGATTTATAGAGAAGTAAAAGTAATGGCAATTGGAGGCGGCTCTAAGGAAATCATGAAAGACCTCACAGTAAAACAATTAGGCTTATAATTTATAAACCTTTTCAGCTGTCCCGAAAAATAAATTAAATCTATCCTTCTCACTATAGTCTTTGACCATCTTTTTGTAAGCATTCCAGATAATATGATAAGCAACGGATTGCTTATCAACAGGAAAATTACTCTCAAACATACATCTTTCGGGACCAAAACATTCTAGTGTATAAAGATAATATTTACCCTGTTCCGAGACTATCTCATCAGAGGAAGCAGGTTTGTCTCTTTTATGCCAATCCCATCCGTTTACTGGCATTGCTAAGCCACCTAACTTTGCGTACACATTCTTGCATCGACTAAGCTCATAAATATCCTCTTTCCATTGTTCGAATATCTCTTCTCGCTTTCCTATATAAGGGCCAATTCCTAAAGGGCCTCCAAAATGATCATGGATAATTACAAGTTCAGGAATATTATTAGCAAGCTTTGTTAAATCTTTAATTTGATTATGATAATGCCATGTATCAAAAACCATACCTAAAGATGATAATTCTCGGAGTCCATCTTGAAATTTATCTTCTAAATAAATATAAGGTGTAGGATGAGAGTGAGCATTTTTAACTCTTTCATCTTTATCCCAACCCCCAGCATGACGAATTCCTCTAAAAAGACCTTCTCCTTTATCTAAATGTAATTCTAGAACTTCCTTAACAGATGATCCGAGCATCATATTTGCGTGCCCGATGATTCCAGATATTTGAGCTTGAGATAAATCTTCTTGAGCTTGCTTGGCAATTTCAACAACAAATTCTGTTTCACCAACTGGTTTAAACTGCTCAGGACCCTCTTGATAATATTCCTGCCCACAATCAATGAATACGGTTTTTTTTATATTGTGCCCACTAGAAGTGTCTTTCCATAAATCTTCAAGAAGATAACGATAGCTTCCTTTTACTCCGGGATGATCCTCTGGTCCATGCCAAAGATGATGATGAGGGTCGATAATCTCTATATTTGGGTCAAGAATTTCCTCTTGAACAAGATCTATCCACCCTTCCACTTCATATATCTTAGCCATCTTAATCCTCTTTAATATTATTTAATGCAAAACCAAATATATCCGCTATCTCGTCAATTTGCTTATCTTTGGATGTTCCCGCTCCGTGTCCAGCTCTAGACTCAACTCTTAACAATACTGGGTTAGAACAGGCCTGTCGTTCTTGAAGCCTAGCTGCAAATTTATAAGAATGAGCCGGAACCACCCTATCATCTCTTGCAGAAGTAGTAATCAATGTAGTGGGATAACAAACATTCTTCTCAATGTTATGGTAAGGCGAATAACTCAATAGATTAAGGAAGTCTTCTTTCTTTTCAGGTTCACCGTAATCACTCTCCCAAGCCCATCCAATTGTAAATTTATGAAACCTGAGCATATCTAAAACACCAACTTGGGGAATAGCTACTTTAAATAAGTCAGGATACTGAAGCATTGTTGCGGCAACTAACAAACCCCCATTGGACCTACCAAGAGAAGCTGTTGTTTTAGGAGAACCTATTTTTTGAGTATGTA
>Ga0315321_10002804_pt1 | contig 13529 bp, 13 predicted proteins | sample M180m21515metaG_FD_203464 | JGI IMG/M metagenome (GOLD analysis project Ga0315321, IMG submission 203464) | Ammonia-oxidizing marine archaeal communities from Monterey Bay, California, United States - M1 80m 21515 | ecosystem: Environmental > Aquatic > Marine > Intertidal zone | place: USA... | reverse complement strand
ATCAAGACTCGGGTAATCAAGACTCGGGTAATCAAGACTCGGGTAATCAAGACTCGGGTAATCAAGACTCGGGTAATCAAGACTCGGGTAATCAAGACTCGGGTAATCAAGACTCGGGTAATCAAGACTCGGGTAATCAAGAGTCAGGTAATCAAGACTCTGTTAACCAGAAACCTGACAACCAGTCAGACAATGCTGACCCTCAATCAAAATCGGATTCTGGGGCTGGAACATCGCAAGCAGGCAGCGGCACCGGAGGTGACGCCAAAGGCGAGGCATCTGAGTCACCCATTCCGCCCGATCCAGTCAACGTTGACTATGCAAAGAAAGCAACCGACATGGTGCTTGATTATCTGGAAGAAACTCGCGACGCCCCCGATCAGGACCTGCTTGATCAGCTGAACTGGAGCGAGGATGATCTCGAGAGATTTACTGATCGTTGGCAAAAAGTTCGCAAAATGCAAAACGATCCAATCCCTGGCAAGAACCAGGAGATCGAAGATGCGTTAAAAAGTTTGGGGCTTCGTACACCCGCAGGCCAGACCAACCAAATCCGTGAATCAGCAGACTCACTTCAAGGCATTCGAGATTCGGGCAACCGCCAACCGCCGCCCGCTGCCTATCGAGATGCTTTTGACGCATTTCGCCGTGCCATGGGGCGGGGAAAATGAGTTGGCTGGCGAACACCTTTCTAGTGGGTTCGCGAGTTCGATCTGTTTGGTTATTCTCTTGCTGCTGTCAATCCTCCAGTATGAGAAAGATCGATGCCAGAAGCCACCAAACGCACCTTATTTCGCAATGCAAATGTTGTCCTGCCTGAGGAGGTCCGTGCAGGGTCTGTCCTCATCGAAAACGGCATCATTCTCGATGTAGATGCCGGATCAGCGGTGCAAGCCGACCAGGTGATTGATTGCACGGGCCTACATTTACTACCGGGCGTTATCGACGATCAAGTTCACTTTCGCGAACCTGGCTTGACTCATAAAGAAGACCTTGAGTCTGCATCAATGGCTTGCGCGGCAGGCGGTGTTACAGCATTTTTAGAAATGCCGAACACGAAGCCACCGGCAGTCACGATGGCAGGAGTGGAGGCCAAAGAGCAAATTGCTGCCACAAAGTCTCGGGTCAACTATGGTTTTTATATTGGGGCCACACCTGACAATGTCGAAGAACTGTCCAAAGCGACCAACATTCCCGGAATCAAAATTTTCATCGGCAGCAGCACCGGCAATCTTCTAGTAGATGAGCAAGCTGCACTCGAAAGAATCTTTGCAGGAACAACGCTTCCCATTTGCGCACACTGCGAAGACGAAACTACGGTCCGCCAAAATGCAGAGCGATTGTCCGGCACCACTGATATCACGGATCATTCTCGAATTCGTGATGAGAAAGCTGCCATGATCGCAACAAAGCGAGCAACTGACTTAGCTCGAAGGCATAAGCATCGTTTTCATGTCCTGCATGTATCGACTGCGGCCGAACTGGAGTTCCTAACGGAACCTTCACCCTACCTGACTGCTGAGATCTGCCTTCACCATATCTTTTTCAACACCGAGGACTACGCACGACTGGGTTCACGAATCCAAATGAATCCTTCGATCAAAACGAAGCAGGACAATGACGGTTTGTGGCGTGCATTACTTGATGGAACGATCCAAGTCATCGCAACCGATCACGCGCCACATACTCTCGAAGAAAAATCTCAACCGTATCCCCAAAGCCCATCTGGTCTACCGGCTGTTGAAAACAGTCTAGCTCTCATGCTCAATCGAGCTGTCGCAGGTGAATGTTCATTGCCACAGATTGCGTCATGGATGAGCGATGCACCAGCGAGGATATGGGGCATCGTTGGAAAAGGCCGCATTGAGCAGGGATACGATGCTGATTTGGTTCTCGTGGATCTTGAAAAACAGAAAACGATCTTGGATGAAGAACAGATAACAAAAACTCGCTGGAGTCCATGGCACGGGCAGTCATTAACGGGATGGCCTGTTCAAACGTTGGTCTCAGGGCATCAGGTTTGGTCTGCTGAGAACGGCTTTGACGATCAGTTTCGCGGAAGCAAACTTACCTTCGATCACCAACGCGGTGGTTTCTGGGCAACTCCGAACGGCATCGGCACGGATGATTGACACAGCCATTGAGGATGTAATTAATCAACATGAGCACAAATCTGCCTATCTCCGGGAATGCATGAAATAATCGCTGAAAACTGGAAGCTGCCGGTGAAACAGTGTTTTTCCCGCATTCCAGGGGCGTGAAACTCTGAGCTGTTCCCCTCTGGCTATGCTATGGGTGTAGAGGTCTGTAGAACCTCTCCCCATTCCGCGGTGAACCAAATGGCAAAGTCAATCTGGCCGATCGATGATCAAACCGAAACCCTGCTCGATGGAGCACGGGCCGGTGATTCTGATGCGGTCAACAAGCTTCTCGAGAAGCACCGCCGTTCCGTTCGTCGGTTGGTTGAAATGCGGTTGGACCGCAAGGTTCAGCAGCGAGTGGACGTTAGCGACGTGGTGCAGGACGTAATGGTCGAAGCAAGCGGCAGACTTGAGAAGTACCTCGACGATCCAGTCATGGCTTTTCACCTCTGGATTCGACAGATTGCTTGGGATCGAATCATCGACACCTACCGAAGACATCGTGTCAGTGCGAAACGCAATATGGATCGCGAGCAACCGATTGCTGTCCCGGCTGGTTCAGATCAGTCGACCATGGAACTTGCAGTTCAATTACGGGATCCGGCTCTGACTCCTGCCGCTGCTGCGACTCAACGAGAGATAGCCGGCAAGGTCGAAGGTGTCATCGAGTTGTTGAATGAACAGGACCGAGAGATCATCCTGATGCGGCATTACGAACACCTATCAAACCTCGAGATTGCGGAAGTTCTAAAGCTGAACCCACCAGCGGCGAGCATGCGTTACCTGCGTGCCCTTCGGCGTCTAAGGCAGCTCCTAGCCGAAAATCACATCGAAGCTCCAACAGAGAACTCACTGTGACCAGCGATGCGGCGGCAACAGACGAGGAAGAGCGTCTGGCCGTGATTCTTTCGGATGTTGCTGATGCAGTTTGCAGAGGGGAGATTGTCGATCTGGAAGCCGTTTGCTCAGAGAACCCAGAACTGTCAGGGGAGTTGCGCAGACTGTGGGGTGCTCTATTGGTTACGGACACGGCTGGTGCGATCGCCGACGAAGGTCTCAGCAGCGTGTCAGATACGTCTCGATGGAAAAGCTTGACGCTTCCCACAACTATTGGCGACTACGAGCTCATTGAGGAGTTGGGGCGTGGTGGCATGGGTGTCGTGTTCCGAGCGAGGCAAATCAGTCTCGACCGAGAGGTCGCGATCAAAATGATTCTTCGGGGTCGTCTTGCGAGTGAAGCAGATTTGCAAAGGTTTTTGGCTGAAGCATCTGCGACGGCTCGTTTACAACACCCCAACATCGTCCCCGTTTACGAGGCCGGTGATATCGAGGGGCGTCCCTTCTTCAGCATGCAACTGGTGGTTGGCGAAACACTCGCTGAGCGGGTGCTCAACCAAGGCCCTTTGCCTCAACGTGAAATTGCGACGATCGTAGCGGCAATCGCGAGAGCAATTGGATTTGCCCACGAGCAGGGAATTTTGCACCGTGATCTCAAGCCGAGCAACATTCTGTTGGCGACAGATGGAACGCCATTGATTACGGATTTCGGGCTTGCCAAGCAGAGTGATTCGGATGCGAGTCTTACAAAAAGCGGCATGTTGGTAGGAACGCCCGCCTATATGTCACCGGAACAGGCAGGTGGTCGTCGAAACCTGATTGGTCCTGCCAGTGACGTGTATTCGCTTGGTTGTGTTCTGTATTTCGCTCTGACTGGCCGCAGCCCATTCGTGTCGGATTCTCCGATGGAAACGGTGATGCTTGTGGTCGAGCAGGATCCCATCGCTCCGCGTACGCTGCGTCCAAAACTCGATCGTGATCTTGAAATGATCGTAGTACGCTGCCTTCAAAAACCGATCGACCTACGTTACTCCTCTGGCGAAGCTCTCGCTCAAGATCTCGAAGCTTATCTCGCTGATGAACGCGTGGCTGCTCGCAGTGGTCGCTTTAATCAGGTGCTTGCACGCGTCTTTCGGGAAACCCATCACGCTGCCGTGCTCGAAAACTGGGGAACACTCTGGATCTGGCACTCAATGGTTTTATTGATTGCCGGTCTGCTGACATGGCAAATGGACTATTTAGGTGTAACCCAAATTTGGATGTATGTGGCCGTCTGGACACTCGGCTTAGGAGCTTGGGCAGCCGTGTTCTGGAAACTCCGGCAACGCATGGGACCGGTCACGTTTATCGAGAGACAAATTGCTCATGTTTGGGGAGCAAGCATGGTTGCTATTGCAATGCTTTTTCCGATAGAGCGTCTGATGGAATTTGAGGTACTTGCCCTATCACCGCTGTTAGGCGTTATCTCCGCGATGGTTTTCATTGTCAAAGCAAGCATGTTGAGTGGCGTATTCTATATTCAGGCAGCGGCTTTATTGATCACGTCTCTGCTCATGGCGATCCAGCCGGACTATGCCCACCTGATCTTTGGTGTCGTATCAGCAGCCTGCTTCTTCATTCCAGGCTTCAAGTATTCTCGGCGCCGGTTGGCCGCGCCCGCAAAGTGATCAACGACAGTTCAGGTCTGCAATTGAGCCGAAGCAGGTGAGTACCACTCAACCCACGACTCACATGCAGGGTTGTAGGAGTACGATAGAAATCACCTGCGGCGAAGCGACTACCATGGTAGCTAGGGCCAAGAATGGGTCCGGCAAAAGGCAATCGACCTTGCCCGCCATGGGTATGCCCCGCCAGCATCAATGAAACATGATGCCGCCGCGCCCACCAAAACTGATCGGGACTGTGGCTCAATAGGATCCTGAATGCAGAATCATTCTCAGTTGGCATTTGCGGGCGACTGAACCACGGATACTCATTGCCGATCAGCATTCCATCGACTCCGGCAGCGAGTGGAACCCGCAAACTGCGAGCACCCAAGTCGGTCCAACCCGCACGGCTCATCGCTTCTCTGGTCTGGCGTGAATCGACAATTCGCGTGTCATGATTTCCAAGCACAAAGAAACAGCCATCGCGACAGTCGACTGGTGAAAAAATATCAACCAACCAATCCACACAGATCTGCTTGTCAATAATATCGCCGGTCAATGCCATCAGATCCGGCTGCCACTGGGCCGCGCGAAGCACGGCGTAGCCGGCAAAATCAGGATGGATATCTCCCGTCAAGTGGATATCTGAAAGATGAGCAATCCGATAACCATCTAAGCCTTCTGGCAACCCGCGGACGGGCAGATCAATCTCCTCAACCGACAACTCCAAAATTTGATTCCACGGCAAGTGCCTGGCCATTTTACACTTAGGGGTGAGAGCCAAATCGTTGCCAGTTGTCGACTGGACGTCGATCGCTTCGACACGCCGTTCCGCAGTCACCCACTCAAGTCTGAAAACTGGCCGCCAGATTATCCAGGGAATACCAAAAACAACCCAAGCCGCAAAACATAAATAGGTGTAGCAACTAATCAACAGAGGTGGCTGAACTGGTTGCCCCCAGAAAAAATCAAGGATGAATTGATAATAGAAGAAGGTGATTAGCAGTGGCCCCAGTAGAGTCCAAGCAAGCAGCACCTTGGTAATTCTCTTCAAGGTCCAACGTGGAATGGCAGTACCATTGATGCGATTATAGATCGCGACATTGAGCCCAAAATGTCCAATCAGGGCTGCAAAAATGACGAGCCAGGGTGGCAGGAAATCCATGCAATCTACAGGGCTTTGGGACGCATGAAATGGGTCAATTCAAGCGGTGTTTCAGTATCCAAGTCACACCATTCGGAATGAGTCACTTGAAAAACCGCAATCGCCGCCGTCGGCATATCAATACCTTTGCCGGCAAGCATGCTTGCAAGGTAAGCCATGCCTGGGTTGTGAGCGACAACCATCAAAGTCTTTGCTCCTGAAAAACCGGAACGTATCGTCGACACGATGGTCTCAGGCGATGCCAGATACAGGGAATCAGCGGATGACCAACTGGGCTCGCCTGGCCAGGCTTGCACCATCAATTCAACGGTCTCGCGGGTACGCTCAGCACTGGAACAGAAAATTTGATCAGGGATCAATTCATTTTCTGCCAGCCATTGTGCCATCAAAGGCGCATCTGCCATCCCACGCCGATTAAGTGGCCTATCGTGATCGGACAACGAATTGTCACCCCAATCACTTTTTGCATGCCGCATCAGAACCAAGCGGCGGCCCTCCCCAACACTCATACTCTTCTTGCCCTTGGCCATCTTCAACTGATCCCTAACCGCTTATACTGAAGTGGAAATGATGCACCTTGCCCGACTCGGTTCCACGTTCCACACAGAAAAAACCATGAGCCTTCGCCTCAGACGCCTTACGAGTACAGCAATTGCCAGTCTCGTATCAATCCAAATCCTTGCTTTTTCATGCATGGCCGATGACTGGCGAGGGTGGATGGGAAATTCTCGGGACGGGGTGTACCGCGAAACCGGGATCATTAACGAAATCCCCGAAACTGGCCTGCCTGTCAAATGGCGTGTCCCAATTTATAGTGGATACGCAGGCCCCGCTGCAGCCGGCGGACGGGTATTTGTATTTGACTATCAGCAAACTGCAGGAGATGCGTTCAACAATCCAGGAGAGAGGGCGAATCTGAATGGCAGCGAGCGTTTGGTTGCTCTGGATGCCGAATCCGGAAAAATCCTGTGGACCCATTCCTACAAATGTCCGTACAGCGTCTCCTATCCAAATGGCCCACGCTGCACGCCAACCGTCGATGATGAACATGTATTCATCTTGGGAAGTGAGGGCGATCTGAAGTGTTTGCAGGTGGCAGACGGTAAAGTTGTTTGGTCGCGCAGTCTAAAAAGTGATTTGAAGGCAGAGGTGCCAATCTGGGGATTTGCATCCCATCCTTTATTGGACGGGGACCTGCTCTACACCATGGTTGGTGGTGAAGGGCAGGGTGTTGTCGCATTCGATAAGCGGACGGGTGAAATTCGCTGGAAGACACTTGATTCAGAAGCGGGTTACTGTCCCTTATCAATAATTCAAGCTGGGCAGACACGACAATTAATCGCGTTTAATCCAGAAGGTGTTGTCAGCCTGAACCCGAAAAATGGAAAGCAAAACTGGAGCATTCCCATGCAACCCTCATATGGAATGTCAGTTGCCAGACCGATGATGGAAGGCAACCGAATGTACGCCAGCTCGATCCATAACGAGGCTGTGCTCATCGAATTGTCCGAGGATGAAGCAACAGCAAAGGAACTGTGGCGTGGCGAGCCCAAAAGTGCAGTCCACTGTGCTAACGCCACTCCCCTGTTAATGAATGGCATCATTTACGGCACCGACTGTGTTGAAGGCTGCCTGATTGCAGTGGATGGAAAATCCGGCTCCCGATTATGGAAGACGTTCGAAGCCACACAGCCTGCAGAAAAACGGTTCATCAAACATGGAACGGCATTCCTGACGCGCATCGGTGATTCCGATCGTTTCCTCGTAATGAGTGAAACCGGTGATCTTCAAATCGCAGAATTAAGTGAGCAAGGTTACACAAACCGGGGAAGATTTCATGCTGTCGATCCAACCGCCGAATGTTTTGGACGATCCGTTGTGTGGAGCCATCCGGCCTACGCAAATCAAACTGCCTACATTCGAAACGACAAAGAAATTGTAGCTGTCGATCTTGCACGCTGAACACCGTCACTTTGACAGTTCATCCTGAAAATGACACCGAACAATCAAACGCTTTCATTGCTTGTCGAAACCAAAACTGCTGCCAGAATCCAATCCATCATTTAGCAACAACAGGTGCGGCTTCCAAAAGGCTGCTAATAAGCGGCAACAATTGCTTCTTACGGCTGACGACATTGTCGAGTTGGTAGAGTTTTTCTTCCAACTGCGGATAGTTAATCTCTTCCCAACCGTCTGGCTCCCGGCTCATCAGTAACAGACTCCCATTACTGCTGATATCCGTGATGAGCAGTGCCGAGAATTCGAGATTACTGGCTGAGGCCAACGCCTCAAGTGCGGACGCCATTTCGTCTTTCCGCTGCCAAAACAGTTCGAACCCAATTTCCTCGATTTGGGAGATGGAAAATCGACGACCAGAATCATGAAATTCTTTGCAATCCTCCCGCACCACTTCCGCAGGCGTGCACGAACGCAACGCTGACCCAACTTGGAAAAACTCACCTGCATACTCGTGCAGATCAACTTCACAAAACTGTTGAAGCCACTCAAGACAATCCCGGTCTACATCCGTGGTGGTTGGTGACCGTAACATCAGGGTATCACTGATCATTCCCGACGCCATGCAAAGTGCGATCCCTGGCGTTGGATCAATTTTCGCCTGCCGATACATGCGTGCGACCAAGGTACAAGTCGATCCAACAGGCTCCATCGTCAAACGAATAGGACGACTGGACTTCAAAGAACCACCCAGACGGTGATGGTCCAAAACCTCCACGATGTCTGCATCTTCAGCACCCTGAACTGCCTGAGATAATTCATTGTGATCCACCAGCACCAATTCCTGCTGCGGTGGATGCACCAGATCACTCTTGCTGAATACACCGACCAGTTCACCACTATCAACGATGGGAAAGATGGTCTGATTGGATCGGAATATATGATGCCGAACCGCCGCAATTGGCATCTTGGCAGGCACGGTCATGAAATTTGTATCAATGATCGATGAAATATGCTGCGCAGCCTTGATCCGCATGGTCGTCGTGGCAGTGTCATACGGGCTGTTGATCACCGTAACATTGCGAGCCTCTGCCAGTTGCATCAGGCCACTGGAAAGTTGATACCCTCCCGTGACGACCAACGCCCGCACACCCATTTCCAAGGCCGGTAACTGGATGGTTGGGCGATCGCCGCTGACCACAAGCAAACGCTCGGCTGGAAATCGCATCATCCGCTCGGTGAAACCACCGGCACTCATCGCCCCGACTGTTAAGACAAAGTCATCGGTCTGGTCAGGATTGACTGCGTGCTGAAACTCCCCACCCACCACGGCATTGACCTTACTCAAGGTGCTACTGAGTTCTCGTGAGTGGACAGGATCTACACCACCGGCAAACATCAGCTCCAGCAAATCAAGCAGCGAGACAATCCCCATGATCTGGTCATTATCATCGAGCACAGGGATCGCCCGCAGACCCCCCTCCTGCATGCGCTGATACACGTCATAAAAAACTTCATCGTGACGAGCCACGACGGGGTTCCGTGTGCAAACATCCTCGATCTCAGGACGAATATCCATGATGATCCGAGGGGCTTGGAGACCCGCTTTACGGAGGGCGAACTCCGTTCGCTGATTGGGGGTCCCGCAGCATGCTGCGATTGCGTCGGGTCGGGTCGTCGCAGACAAAAATTCTGCATAGGCAATCGCACTGCAGATTGCATCCGTGTCGGGGTTTTGATGACCAAAAACTAATAAAGAAGACATAGGTACCGGATGCCAGCATCGGTGGCTGTTAGTCGCAATGATGAAGGAAAACCAAACGAGTTAGCTTGGCTACCCGTGAACGACTCGGAATATCTTGATCGCAGAGAGCTTCGCCTCAGCGACCCAGTCATCCTGAGTCCGCAATACTCTTATCGGTTGAACAGAGCCTCCGCCGCCTCCAGAATTTCGCTCGGTTCACTCATCCGTCCATCTCCGCTAGCACGGCAACTGAGCCAGCCCGAGGAAGGTCCAACAAAATGACAACCATCTTCGCGAAGACAGGCCACATTTCGCTGTACTGCGGGCTTATTCCACATCGCATCGCTCATCGCAGGAGCCAGCAGTACCGGACTTGTCAGCTGCAAGTACAACGTGCTGACCAGATCATCTGCCTGCCCCAGAGCAAAGCGGGACATTAAATTCGCGGTCGCCGGCGCTACGATCATCAGATCGCACCCCTTCGCTAGCTCGATGTGGGCCCCTAATGGGTTCTGTTCCGGCTGGAACACCTCGGTTGCCACACTTTGCCCAGATAGGGCGGAAAAAGTGGATACGCCGACAAAATTGAGCGCTGACTTGGTCAAGGCCACACGCACCTCGTACCCGTTTTGCACGAGTCGACTGCAAAGGAACGCCGACTTGTAGGCGGCGATTCCACCACCCACAGCGAGCACAATCGCTCGCTTGGGTTCACTCATGATTCAAGCTCCCAGAATCCAGTAATTCAGATCTCAGGATCACGGAATTCAGGATCACAGGTCAGAAGCTTCGATTTCAGGTCCCTCGGCCGCGGCAATTGTCGCATCGAGGTCAGCGATCTGCTCAACTTCATTGTCCATATTCAGCACAATCTTGTCCTGAACGATTTCTTGAAGCACGATCGACATTTTATCGTGAGTATCAACATTCACCAAAGCACGACTGCCCTGATTGAGTTGGACTAAACGCTTCTGAATGAGGGTACTCAGTTTGAAGCGGCCACCAACTTTGTTGACGATCTCTTCTTCTTTTAGCTCTTCGAGCATGGATGATTTTCCTTCTGATCTTTCAATATTTGGCAGATCTCGTCGACGGCTAGGTCAACGGATCCGTTAATGACTTCAAACTGATATCGATGCATCTGTTGCATCTCATTTTGTGCTGTTTCCAGACGTGCACGAATCGCTTCTTCGGTCTCAGTACCCCGCGAACGGAGTCGATGCTCAAGTTCCTTCATACCACCGGGATGTATGAACAGAGTAATTGACGACAGCGAATTGTCGTCCATCAATGCCAAGGCACCCTGAACATCTATCTCCAAAATAACCCAATGCCCAGCTTTCAGACCAGTGGTTACCTGCTCTCGAAGCGTCCCGTACCAGTATCCGAGCCCGAAAACCTCCTTACATTCGAGAAATCCGCCAGCTTCCCGCCGCTGTTGAAATTCCTCATCTGACAGGAAAAAGTAGTGTTGTCCGTGCTTTTCACCCTCTCTGGGACTCCTCGTCGTCGCCGAAATACTTAATTTCAGCGGCAACTCGCATTCTTCCAACAAATGACGCACAACGGTCGACTTCCCAGCACCGCTGGGTCCAGAAAGAATAATCAATCGACCTGACGAACCATCACTCATGAACACACTCCGACTGCCAACAGCGCCTCTTCTCCTGTCAAAGACGCTTGTTCTGATCCACTCTTATTCGAGATTCTGCACAAGTTCTCGCATCCGCTCGATCGCACACTTGATCTCCACCACGTGTGACGAGATTTCGGCATCCGCTGCTTTACTTCCAATCGTGTTCGTCTCGCGGAACATTTCCTGCAAAATGAAGTCCAGCTTCCTTCCCATCGGCTCTCGAAGTTCTGCTTCCTTTCCGGCCAGAACATCATCGAACATCTGCAAGTGACTTCCCAGACGCGTTATTTCTTCACTGATATCCACTCGATCAGCATAAATCTGAACTTCTCTGAGCAGATCGACTGTCTGCACCTGCTGATCATGTTCCTGCAACACGCGCTGAATCTTCAATTCCAAGCGACTCCGGTAGCTCTCCACTGCTCGCGGGGCAATCTCACGCACGCGTGCCAAACGCTCAGCAACGATCGCACAATCAGCCGTCAGGGTCTCACCCATTCGACCTCCCTCGGTCAGACGCATCTCATCCAGATTTGATATGGCTGAACGAATCACCCCCTCAACAAAAATCCAGAGTTTCTCATCATCCCGCCGATCTTCGCGAACTGACCCGATCACCCCGGGCAACGTCATCAAAGTCGCCAAATCTAGCGTTGGACTCAGTTCACCATTCAGTTGGACTTCTGCTAGTTGATCAACATAGGCTTGCAATGCCTGAACATCCACGGATGGCAGGCTCTCTGATGCAACACGTCGCCAGCCGACGGTCAGGTGAACTGTCCCTCGATGAATTAAAGAGCGAGTCAAAGCCTCGATCTTGGACTCCAACGTTGCCAGACTATCGCTGACCCGAGGAGCGCACTTGAATCCACGATTATTCACGGTCCGGATTTCTACCGAAACCGTTCCCAACTCACCTTGCTCGCTTGCATGACCCTGCCCAGTCATACTTCGAGCAATCGGAGGTTTGGATGTGGTCATACGAGGTTGCTTTACGAGGCTTGGGTGTGATCAATCATCACCACCACTCAGCGGTCCAATTTGATGCAGAGACGTCTTTTCTTTAATTCTTCTCGCTAGCTTCGGCTGCGTCACCTGAATCAGCTTCAGCAGGTGCATCCGCAGGTTTTGTAGTGTCAGCAGGTGCATCCGCAGGCTTTGCGGTTTCAGCAGGTGCATCCGCAGGCTTTGTAGTGTCAGCAGGTGCATCCGCAGGCTTTGTAGTGTCAGCAGGTGCATCCGCAGGCTTTGTAGTTTCAGCAGGTGCATCCGCTGGCTTTGCGGTTTCAGCAGGTGCATCCGCAGGCTTTGCGGTTTCAGTAGGTTCACCAATGCTTGGAACCGTGAGCTCGCCACCTTGGGACAGTCCAGGGACCAGTTCAGTGCTGGAATTGGTGTCCGCACCAGCTTCCGCACTAGGCACAGCACCATCACCGCCCGCCTCCTGAACGGCAGCTGTTGGGTCAGGATCCAACGCGTCGCCACCGGACTCTACATTCAGCCACATGGCGAAGGCACAGGTAAAACCCCAGATCGAAGCAACCACGACGGTCACCACTGTGAACGTATCGCCAGCTTTACTACCGAACGCACTTTGGCCACCGGGTCCTCCCAGAGCTCCGGTCAAACCGCCACCTTTGCCACGCTGAATCAGAATCAGCATGATTAAGAAGAGTGACAGAAAGGCCATCAGAAAACCGAGCATTCCGTTGGCAAAACCGCCCAGCAACAAGAAATTCATGACACTACCGAGTATTGAGTTTGGATGTTTGTAGGTTGCGGGTTAGCCCGCATTGATAATTCCGAGAAAGTCTTCGGCCTTCAGGCTGGCACCACCGACCAAGGCTCCATCGATATTGGGTTGCCCCAGCAGTTCCTCGGCGTTGCCGGGCTTCACACTGCCCCCGTATTGGATCCGGATCTGTGCGGCAACGTCGTCGGTGAACAGTTCACCAAGAAGTTTTCGAATGAAGGCGTGCACTTCTTCTGCTTGTTCAGGCGATGCTGTCCGGCCCGTGCCAATCGCCCAGACTGGTTCGTAGGCGATCACAATGCCTGCAGCACGAACTTCATCAAGCCCAGCGAGTGAACCTCGAATCTGCGACTCGACCACCTTTTCGGTTGCGTCTGATTCCCGATCCTCCAGGGTCTCACCAACACACACGATCGGAACCAAATTCCCTGCTAAAGCAGCATGCAGTTTCTCGCTAACCATTTTATCGCACTCACCCATGATTGCGCGACGTTCACTGTGACCCAAAATCACGTAGCGGCATCCCACATCGGTCAGCATGGAAGCATTCACTTCACCAGTGAATGCACCATCGTCCGCGGCGTACAAGTTTTGGGCACCGAGCCCAACGGGTGTGCCTGCGACGGCTTCTGCCACCGAACTCAGGTAAAC
>Ga0315321_10002801_pt1 | contig 13537 bp, 8 predicted proteins | sample M180m21515metaG_FD_203464 | JGI IMG/M metagenome (GOLD analysis project Ga0315321, IMG submission 203464) | Ammonia-oxidizing marine archaeal communities from Monterey Bay, California, United States - M1 80m 21515 | ecosystem: Environmental > Aquatic > Marine > Intertidal zone | place: USA... | reverse complement strand
GCCGTTTGGTGAAATCAAAACAACCTCAAGGTCAGCTCGATTCTGAGTAATGATCGTCGCATTGAACTCAACGTGCTCGACTCGCAAGTTTTTGAAGGAAGTCCCATCACTCCCTTGGGTCATGTCAAATGAGGCAAGGAGGGATTCACCTGTATTATCAGGAATCAAACCAGTTGGCTCTTCAGCCGTTCCCTGAGGATCACTCGAGAAAAAGGCCGAACGAGAGTGCTGAACAGCTTCTCCAAGAAAATCATTGGCACTGTTGACTCTGAAAGCCTCTTGAACCGCAGCAGCGGCATCAACAAGTCCGGCTCCATAGCTGTGATTGAAATCAATCCCAGCAGCATTGGTCACCCACTCCGCATTTTCACCGTCAACCTTAAAGGCAGTGCGAATTAGGATATCCTGCACGTCGCGCCAAGTGAGGTCGTCATTTTCCTCCAGCATCATCGCCGCCACTCCTGAAACCAAAGCGGCAGAAGCTGAAGTTCCACCAAAATCACCGATATATTCGGTGGTCCGGATTGGGTTATCATCTTCGTCAACATCCAAACCGTAGGATGCCGCGAGCAAACTTTGGGCTCCGCCATCAGATGGCGCAACCACCACAAGGTTAGCCCCCTTCTCCGAATAGGCGGCACGCTGTCCGGCGTCATCGATCGAACCTACTGCAATTGTGTATTTCGAGTTAGCGTAGCCATCATAGTTAGAGTTATCTTCAATCTCGCCGCCATCACCGGCAGCCCACACAAAGATGTTTCCGAGACCAGCAGGATTTGGGTTCCCAGGAGTCGAGGGCCTAGATCGCCCGAACAAGATTCCGTCCTCGAACGCAGCTAGGGTCAAAGGCCCTGGCTGCTCAAGATCTAGGGTAGTATCATCGGGGCCCCAACTTGAATTGTAGACATCGATAGTATCATTTTCGAAGGAGAGAGAAGCGGCTTCGGTTACGTCGTCCGTCAGGCCATCCGCTCCGAGGAGTCTGATCCCTGAGAGCGTCGCATTGGGAGCAACTCCGGAAATTCCTTCGTTGTTATTGAAAGCCGCCGCAATCAACGAGCCCACGCTCGTTCCATGGCTAAGAGCTGCGTCGAAAGTCGTAGGGTCAGCGGGGTCACCATCAAGCAAGTTCAGGTGAGGCCCAGTTGCATTCGCAGCGAGATCAGCGTGGTCGATTGACAAACCATCATCGATTACTCCAACCGTGACTCCCCGACCAGTCGCGCGGTCTAAAGCTCCTTCCAGCTTGATGTCAATACCGGCAACGCCTCCATTGACGCCAATATTGTTCAGGTTCCACTGATACGCCCCATCATCACGAGGATTGTCGATGGTGTCATAAAATGGATCACTTGGGATCGCCCTCTTAAATCTCTTTTTCGAGAAAACAGGCTCGGCTGAGATCACTTCTGGATCAGCAGCAACACGAGCAAGCTGGGCGAGCACTTTACCCGCTGACTCTTCTTCACAAATCGCCAGATTAGAACCTTCCCGGACCAACTCCATTGAGTGGATACCACAACGCTCCTGCACCTCCTGCAGACTCGCTCCAGGTGCAAGCTTCACAACGTAATGGGTGCGAAGAATCCTCCGAGCGTTTGGGTTACGCTGCTCCCCATTAGGATAAAAAACCAAATACTTTTCGCCACCAGGCTCAGAGGCCTGAGATATGATTGCGGAGGTCGATCCAGCAGCAACCGGAGAAATCTTAAGTCTTCCCGACTCGTCGAGGTGGCAGAGCTCGTAGGTGCAAAGGGTAAGATTGTTGATCAATCCGCCTTGTGAAAATTGGTGGCTACCAGACGAGCTAGCTTGCCCGCTGACGATAGAGGCCGCGGAATCACCAAACGAGCTGCCGGACAGCGCGATCAGTGTGAGGAATGTCATTGATGACTTTTTCATAGAAAATCGAGGTGGAAATTGGGGTGATGGGTTACGAGCAATTAGGATTTAGTTCTGCTCGAACTGAACACGAAGGAAGCAAGGGTTTACGTTATAAGCCGCACGACTTAGCACACTGATTCGTTCGTCATTATTGAACACAATAAACCAGTTTGGGTCACCCTGCTCAATTGTGGTCCAGTTTTCCTGATCAGACGAATATTGCATGATGTAATCGAGACGCGATCCAACAGCCGGGCGCTTGGCGATTTCCAAGTAACATTGGTCGTTACCGATAAGCACTGGAGTTGGATTAGGAACCGAAGCGGGGTCCGTCGGGCTGGTTTGAAGACCAAACTCTTCCAAATTAGTGTAACCATCACCGTCAAAATCAGCATCCGGCTCAAGCAATTCATCAAGAGTTCCAGCAGAGAAAGTTTCACCTACGAAACCGGGATAAGTGTCAATGAGATCAATGTCCCACTGATAAGTCCGACTAGAGCGGTCTACCGCGGAACCGGTGGACGAATTGCGAACGAACTCAATCTCCACCAAAAGTTCTTGGCCTGGACCAAAGAAATCTGGGCCTAGATCATAGCCCCTCGGGATCCCAAGATCACGACTACCAATCAACTGAGGAAGCTCAGGGTTAGGTGGAATTGCATCAGGAATAGGTGGGAAAACTATTTTCCTTGTTTCACGATTCCGAACCGAAAAGAAGAGTCGATCATTACCCAAGAAGGTCGATTGATTGAAACCTTCCCATTGGAAGTTGAAGGAAATCCGCGGATCAAACTCCATGACTCCATTATTCCAACGATCATCATTGGTGACACGAAAATCATTCCCAACATCAATTCCTCCACTATCCACACTACGCCCGCCAGGTCCAGGGACCGCCTCCACCATCTCACGGTGAGATACACTCATGAAAAAATTAGCCGGATTCTCTTCATCCGAACCAAGTGCCGGGAACTTGAAAATATAGGTCCCAGGAACGATTTCATTTCTGTGACGCTCGAGCTCGGTCGGAAGATAAGGTCGGGTCGACTCAAAATCGGTCAACTCATACCCGATTCCATTCACAGGGTCATTGATAAGATCGTAAAAGATAACGGTACTATTATCAGACCAATTAAAACCACCCAATGGCCGCGGCAGGCTTGAAGGGGGGGCTGAGTAAAGTTCAACAGCCTGCGTCAGAAAAGGCTGAATGCTTCGCGCAGGAATCGGCTGACTCACCGAAACATAAACACCAGTATCACGAACACCATCGCCATCTAAATCTCCCTGAGTAACGAGACCTGTCGTTCCACTCGGACAAAAGATATTAGGCGGTGTGTAAAATATATCAAAGTTAGCGGCACAGCCAAGAACCGAGGCGTTACCATCAAAAACACGAATAAACAATTCTCCACCTTGATACTCAGAATCATTTGGCCCAATCAATTTAAAGGCTTTTGTATCCCGGAAAGTGAGATCGAGAGTGCTTAGAAACTGTGCCTGAGCCAGCGTGGCTGTCAGTGAAAAGGCACCCGCAAGCAGGGCCATAGGTTTTAAGGATTTCATTTTCGAAGGTGTTTGCAATGCATTTACATGTGTTTGGGGCTCCTATCAATCGAAAAACTGTTCTTATCCAACATTTCGGTCGATTGAATTACCCCAAGCTTATAATCGTGCTTGGGGGAGGTTAGCTGCCGGAGGTGAAATGCGACAAGCGCAAAATTAAAAAGCAACTCGCCTATCTTTTGAGAAACGTGAGCTGAAGATTTCTTGGAACAAAAACTGATTTTCTTACTTCTAACAAAGATTTAGGAGCAATCCCGTATTTTCGAGTTCCCGCCGGGCTTAATCCAGCAGAAATCCGGGGAAATCTGATTGATTCAACGCATCCCCTGTAAAAGAAGTTCTGTGTTCGTTTTTGTGCGCGCGAGATTGCGCAAAAGGGTCTCGATGGCCTCGCCAATTGGCAAACTGGCGAGATGGCGGCGAATTTCCTGCACTCGTGGCAATTCATCAGAATGATAAAGCCGGTCGTCATTTCTTGTGCCACTCTGGGGGATATGGATAGCAGGGTAAATCCGCTGCTCGGCCAATTCGCGATCCAGACGCACTTCCATGTTACCTGTTCCCTTCAACTCTTCAAAAATCACATCGTCCATGCGATTTTCAGTCTCAATCAGACAAGTTGCCAAAATTGTCAGGCTTCCGCCCTCTTCGACATTTCGAGCCGCTCCAAAAAACTTTCGAGTTTCAGTGATCGCCTTGGGGCTGACCCCTCCCGAACCGATCGGCCCACCACGTGACGCGTTATTGTAGCCACGTGCTAAACGGGTCAAACTATCCAGCAAAATCACAACATCCTTACCCTGCTCGACCAATCGACGGGACCTCTCCAAAACAAGATTGGCAACTTCGGCGTGCCTCTTAGAAGGCTCGTCAAAAGTCGAAGCAAAAACATTTTGACCCACCATTTCCTCAAAATCAGTCACCTCCTCAGGACGTTCATCCAAAAGAAGGATGACCAATTCGGTTTCCGGCGAGTTCAACTGGATCGATTTTGCGATTTGCTTGAGCAGAATCGTTTTTCCTCCGCGGGGAGGCGCTACAATCAAGCCTCGCTGACCCTTTCCGAGCGGCGCCACCAGATCGACCACTCTCGTTGCGAGACCCGCCCCATCATCGGCCCCCTCAAGCACAAAGCGCTCTTCCGGGAAAAGTGACGTGAGCGAATCAAAGTGAGTCAGCTGTTCGTAATCAACCAAGGACACACCATCGATCTCGAGAATCTCGAGAACCGAAAGAAATTTGTCTCGATGCTTAGGTTCGCGGATTGACACCCTCAGTCGCTGACCCTCACGAAGGCTATGCTCCTGCAACATCTGCACGGGCACATAAATATCATCCGGAGAAGCCCTAAAACTACGCGATTCCTCCCGAATCATGGCATAATTCCCACCCGTGAATTCCAAAACGCCCTCCCCCTCGATGCGAGTTCCATGGGTCGCGTAACACGAGAGAATGGTAAACACCAACTGGGCGCGGGTCACCCGGTTGGGGATACGAACCGGCAAGCGCTCAACCTCATCATAAAGATCACTCAGCGGCTCTTTCCGAAATTTACTCAAATCGATCTGCTCAGGCACCTCGGGCGGAGGTGGTGGAGGGGTCTCTACTTTCTTCGGAGCCTCTTTAGCTTCAGTCTTCTCAACCACCGAAATCTCCTCTTCCTTTGGCGCTTCGGCCTTCGTATCCTCATCTGCCGTCTCCTGAGAGGCTTTGACCTCAACCTGCTTTTTGGCAACCTTTTTGGCAGCTGCTTTTTTCTTCGCCTCAAGAGCCGCATTTGCCGCCTTCTCAGCTGCTAACCGCGCAACCTCGGCAGCCTTTACCGCAGCTTCCGCAGCTTCCGCAGCAGCCAATTCAGCGGCAACAGCCTCAGCCATAACATCCTCTTTCTCGTCTACAATTCCCTCGACTTGGAGCTCCAACTCTGGAGCCTCCTCAACCTTGGCGATTTTAGCAGCTGCTTTCTTAGTCGCTTTTTTGGCAGCCTTTTTGGCAGCCTTTTTGGCCACAGCCTTTTTGGCCACAGGCTTTGCGGCCACAGGCTTTGCGGCCACTTCTTTATTAGGCTCTTGCTCGTCAGTCATGAAATAGAAAGGGATTTCAGGAATCGTGCGAGTTGGCTCTCCAACACGGCAAGACTCCCCTCATTCCAAAAAACGACATCCCCTCTGGCAACCTTTTCCATAATAGGAAGCTGCGCTTTGAGAATCGATGAAATCATCCTGTCTTCGAAGTGACTTCGAGCCTTGAGGCGGATTCGTTGCGTAGCTTGAGAAGTAGCCACGACCAGATTTAGCTCCTGACCAAAGTCAAATCCGCTTTCAAAAAGAAGCGGCACATCTGCGACAAACAGCGTCGTTGAGGAAGTTTTAGAATAAAAATCCAGTTTCTCAAGACATTCCTTTCGTACTTTTGGATGTAGAATGGCCTCCAACTTCGTCCTTGATATCTCGTTTTCGAAAACAAGTTTCCGCAAACCCGCACGATCCAAAGATCCATCACTCATGATCACCGGTCGCTCCAGAGCCTCCGAGATCTCCTCCAAAACATCTCGTTGCTGTAACAGTTCTTGCACCGACTCGTCACAATCAAAAAAGGCGGACGTCGGCAGCAGGCGACTTATCATCTTCCCTGCCGTCGACTTCCCAGTCGCAATCCCACCGGTCAGAGCAATCACTCGCATGGGGGAATGATCTCCTGAAACGTTACAAGATACCAGCCCCGGCTCCAAAAACAAAAAAGCGGGATCTGAATACAGATCCCGCTTTGAAAGAGTTGTTCCGGATTAATCTCCGGGAAGACTTGGAAGGGCAGTGTCTGCTGCGCCTCCGCCAACCGGAGGTGTCGAAGCTGCATCACCACCATTCACACGCTTACCAGTTGCATCAATGATCTCAGCCGTCACGAAGATGATGAGGTTACTCTTGATGTGGTTTTGAGCCTTGGTCTGGAAAAGACGTCCAACGTAAGGCAAGTCACCAAGAATGGGCACCTTGTCTTCAACACTCTGGACATCTTCACGCATCAGACCTCCAACCGCCACCGTGTAGCCGTCATAAATGGTAAGACCGGTCTTAACACTGCGAACCGAGAAGACTGGCATCTCGATGCGGTTTTCCGTGATCACGATCTGAACAGGGTTTCCAAGCGCATCAGTTGCCGGAGCTGTAATTGGACTACCATAATTGATAAAACCTTCAAACTCGACGATCGTCGGAGTGAAGCGAAGCTCAATGATGCTGTCATTTGCATCGATCTGGGCTTCCACCTCAAGAGTGACACCAGTGTTTTTGGTATCAAATGCCGAAGGGGTTGCAGGAGTCACCGGGAAACCAGCGCCACCTCCGCCGCCACCACCATTTTGCTGGTTACCGATACCGCCGCCAACCTGGTTAGGAAGCTCGGGTGGTTCGTATTCGGTTGGATAGATAAACTCGCGAATGATCTCGATCGTAGCATTTTGACCCGGAAGGGCGACAACGCTTGGCGCAGTCATAATGTCCGCCCCTTTTCTTTGGGAGAGACCACGCATGATCATTTGAACCTGACCACTGCTGAACAGTCCAGTCATGGAGAGAATGCCAGGAGCAACGCTGTTTCCCACAGCTGTCCGAGTCGGATTATTCAAGATCGCATCGATGCTGTTGCGATTGACCGCAGCAGAACCACTTCTAAGACCGGAAGTCACGATGTTGGAAACATTCTCCTGAGGAGAAGCAGGAATACCAGGGATATTTACCCGATCCACTGTTCCAATGAAGTCCGTGTTATTGCGGGCAGTTCCGCTTCCAACGGTGCCACCACCAAGGAAGTAGTTGCTACCGAATCCAAATGGAGTTGCGATCCAATCGAAACCCAGCTCCTCACCATTTTCTTGGGAAACCTCCACAAACTTGGTGGTCACCCGGATCTGGCGGGGAGTGTCATTGATGGCAGCCTGAACAATACCGTCGATTAACTCGAGGTTTGTTGGCGTGTTCCGCACAATCAGAGTGCTCGAACTCTTCAGGAAACTAGCAGAGGAATTTGGAGGGAAAGAAACTCCATTCTCTTTGAGGAGAGTCACGATGTCCTTGCGAGGTTCAATCCCGGCTGGGCCGTTATCATCGCTTGCAGCGAATGGATCGGGATCACCTCCGGCACCACCACCATCACCACCACCACTCGTCGTGATGAAAGTCTCGAATGTAGGAGGAACAGTCCAACGACGCTGAACAATATCCGCGTCCTCACCTTCAGTGATTGGAAGAAGCGTAACCGCGAACTCGTCTACCTTGTATCGAAGCTTTGCCTCGTCACAAATATATTGAAGGGCAACGCGAAGAGGAACCTGTCTCAATTCGAGGTTCTTGATCAAGATCGCATTCGGATCGGTGGCGTCACCAAATCCGTCGCCACCGCCAAGAGCCTCATCGTCACCAGCAGCTCCGCCATCCTCGCCAAGAGTCTTAGGAGTGCGAACCACAAAGTTGATGCCCTTTTGGCTCTCGTCGATCACGGTGTTATCCAACTCAATGGAGCGGAGGCGCAGGAACTCTACGGCCTCTTCCACAGTGATGTTGTTTAACTTAACATCAGGGATGATGATTTGATTGAGCTTGGCAATGATTGAACGCTCACGATCCTGACCTGAATCAATATCAGGTCCCTGACGGATCTGATCACCAAGCGGAGGAACGGCAAGTTCCCACGCACGGTCAACCTGCATGAGCATCTCTGCCCGGGTCTGGTCGTAAGCGGCGCGGTAATAGTCCGACTTAACCGAAGAACAACGCTCCAACCAACGGCGAGCTGCCTTGTTGTAAGGATCTGTGCGAAGGACCTGCTTAAACTCTTCCTCAGCCTTGTCGTAGAGACCAAGGTTGTAAAAGCTCTCACCTTTGTAAAGGGAGCGGCGGACTAATTCGACATTCTCGGTATGCTCGAAGGTCAGGGCTGGTTCCGTACGAGTCGGGTCGTCGAGATACTCGAGGCCCTTCTTAGAAGCTGGATTCCCAGGATTGTTTTTGTCGATCTCTTCTAGGAGATCTCGAGCTTCCTGGTATTTGCCCTGCTGGCGATACTGCTGGGTCAGTGCAACGGAGCCTTCTTCTAGGCTTTTCGTAATGAACTCGCGGCGGTCGCTAGTTGCGGTTCCATATGGAAGGGTATTGAGGGCCTCACGATATTTTTGAACCGCAGTCTCGAACTCCTTATTAGCGTAGGCCTCACGACCCTCGTTAAGAAGTTCGTCGGCCTTAGCCACGTCCTGCTGACGTCGAATCATTTCTTGCTGTAGCAAGTCCTCTTGACCGTATCCGGTCTCGACTGAGAGCGGCGCGATCACGAGTGCCGCTAAGGCAAACATGGTGCGATGAGTTAGGTGTGTATTTCTCTTCTGCATGATCTGAGTGATTTATTGTTGATTTGTGAGGGAGGTGGAAGCTCTTTTTTCAAAAACGGCAAAGTTTCCTTAAGCCTCTCCTGCTCCGGGGTTAGATTTTACGATAATTTGCTGGTTTTGAGTTACTGAGCCGGAACCTTAATTTCCATAGTTTTGACTCCATCACCGAGATTATACTCGATGATGACCGATTCAGGTTTCCGGTCTGCGCCGAGTTTAACTTCTGCGAGCTTGTAGATTTTATCAGCTCCATTGGCGGGCAAAGCAAAAGATCCGCTCTCTTCGAGAGTGATCTCGTTCCCCTCTTCCCCAATCGCATTCAAGCGCAGGGTGACACGGTGATCATAAAAGGTGATGTCTCGTAGCTCCGCCTTCTTGGCATTGAACGGCAGATCAAACTGCTTCTTATTTTTGCTCGGATTTTGGTCCTCGATCGTAGCCCACTCGCGCATTTGCTTACCAGCGGGCCCATCGAACGAACGCTTCTCGACATTCGTCAACTTAAAACGGTCCTTCCCAGGATCGGACGAGAAAAATATATCACCGACCGTGATAACTTCGGAAGCGGGGATTCGGTTATCCATGCGCCTTTTACCGAACGGGACATAGGCATAGTCAAACTGATAACCTTTTCCGAGGACCGTTTTAAAGAGCAAGCGCCACATGTCACTCTCAACCTTCACGACCTCGAGTTTTTGGATGAGGGCACCGTAGTCGTCGGGATCGTTAGGATCAGTCTTGGCAAGAAATTCTTCATTGTTATTAAAGCCATCTGAATCCTGATCCCTCGTCGGAGAATCCGAGTAGGAGGGATCGATGCGGTGATCAACCCACCACTGATTGTTAATCGGCGGATGAACCGGATCGATTTTCAACAAATCGAGGAGCGTCATCTTGTTTCCATCCTTTGTATAGAGGTCGACACTCGTGAAGAGATTGACCGGACGACCGGAGGGTGTTTTTTGATGAATAACGGGATTTTGCTCTGTGACCGTTTTTGTGACAGAGGCGGCGATATCTCCTCCTTCAGCGGTCGTTGTTTCCCCCTTGTTGGGGTTGCGGTCATTACTGAACGTAGCGTTCACGGTCTGATTACCGCTGTACCCGAGGTAGCCGAGGCCCGCGAGAACGAGAGTTCCGCCGCCAAGTGCTGCGACATGATAGTTTTCTTTAATCCAGGACATTTTTCGTAGGTGTTTTATTTGAGTTCTGGGAGGTTTTCTTCCTCATCAAAGAGGAGAAGGTCGGCACGAAGATAGACAGTGAGCTCTTCGCCGCCGGACACCTTATCGAGAACCTTAACAGACTCAACAGGCTCATCCTCGACGGTTTCCTCTCCCTCAATTTCAATGTTACCAAAAGCACCGCCGCCGCCGCCGCTCTCCTTCTCAGAAGAAGCAGCCTTACCAGCGCTCGGAATGCCTACGGGATTCAAAACCCGCGCGACGCGGGTCTCGAAGAAATACTCGTCAGAATTGCCGATACGCTTAAAGAAGTCACGAACGACGGGCTCGGAAGCCTTGAACGTAAATTCAACCGGCATGCGGTGTGCAATCGCAGGGAGTTTCTCAAACTTCGGTGAGCGAACTCCCCCGGGGGCAGAGCCTCTAGCTCGCCCTCCTCCACGCGGTTGGGGTTTTTCATTCTTAGTTCCAGGCCAACCATAGCCGTCTTCCTGAGGAAGGGGCTCGCGAACGAGGTTCTCAATCTGCTTCACCCCGGCTTCGGAAGCCTGAGTTAGGAGGTATTCCATTCCATCGAGTTGGTAGTTCAAAACACCGGTCGCTTCCGCCTTTGGTTGGCTGCCCTTATACTTCTTAAAGCCAAGGTGGAAACCGCTCGGAATCGCTTTCTCTCCAGGAAAGAGCTCGATCACTTTATTAACAGTATCAGTAAGCTTGGTGGCAAAATCCTTTCCAGAGATATTTTCCATTTTCTCAGGCCGGAAGGCGAGGAGCTTCTCACGAGCTTCCTTTCCCTTTGTGATGACTTCTTTGAGACTCGCCTCCTTCGCCATCGCATTATCAGGATTTGGGTAAGGATTGAGACTCTGATCTTTTTTCAGAGTGGCTTCCTTAGCAGCAACCTGCTCCTGGATTTCTTCGAGGCTGGTGCCTGCCTTCATCCCTAGGAAGATGATGATTGCGGCCAAAAGGATCGTAACGACCAGCAATCCGCCGAGGAACTTGTTTTCTTTAAACCAAGACATAGTAAGTGATTTTAGGGTGCGTGTGAATTATTTGTGTTGAAACGGCTTCTTCAGTGGAACAAGCATCTCGAAGGGAGCGGCGTAGTCGTTGGTCTCTTTTTCGGGTGCCGCTTTGATTGAGACAAGCAGTTGGTTATCTGGGATGGGATTGCCTTTGGCATCGACAAATTTAAGGACTCCGGACCCCTTAAGCTTTTCGAGGATATCAAGAACCTCAGCTTGCTTGTTAAGGTGCAAGCCTTTGATGGAAACACTATCAACCCAGGTCTCCTCCTTCATCAAAGAAGTTTTGCCATAGGTGGCAGTTGCCCAGCTCTCGTCCATGATCGGCTTGCTTTTCGCATCACCTGCGATCTGATGCTTGGTGCGATACTCGAAGTCAGTCAGCCAAACGTTCTCGCTCACAAAAGCCTTGGACACGTCATTCCAAGTATTGACAAAGCTGAGGCGGCCGTTTTCAGCAGCGGCGTAGTCATTAATGAGCTTCAAGCTTTCTTTCTCAGCCCTGAGAAGCTTTTTGATTTTGGTGGCGGGCTGCTGGATCTTCCTAGCATCTTCCTCAAGGCTAGCAAGATGAGCCTCGCAATCACTCACCGATTTGGTCTTGAATCCAGTCCATGCGCCGAGACCGACGATGAAGAAGGCTGCAGCGGTAATGAGGGTAGGCTTCCGGCGAGTAATATCCCTTTGGGCCTGAACGGCTTCAGGTACAAGGTCGATAGAAATCTCGGACTTTCCTGTTGCGCGCAAGCTAAGCCCGACGAGCTCACCAAGCTGATGAGCTTCCTGGCCGATAGCGTCAACATCGACGCCTTTGCCAACCGAAATTCGCTGAAGCGGATTGAAAGTTTCAACAGGAAGGTTGAGTTTCTCTTCTAGGAACTCGCGGAGATAAGGAAGATTTGTTGTTCCACCGGCAAGGAGCACTTTCTGAGGAGCGTTTCCACCCTGCTGACTTCTGAAGAGAGTGTTGGTGCGTTGGATCTCCGCAGTGAGGCGCGTCAGAGCATTCCGAACCACGGTTCCGAGAGCAGCGGTTGCTTCATCCAGCTGACCGGCATGAGCACCCCCGAGGGTGACCAAACCACTGGTAAGCTTGCTGTTCTCCGCTTCGGCGAAGGAAACGTTGTATTCCTTGGCGATCGCACCCGTGACGTTAGCTCCACCGATTGAAACCGAGCGCGTAAAGAATTTTTTCCCATCAGCGTAAATCAAATTAGAGGTTTTCGCTCCAATATCGAGCAAGAGAACACATTCCTCCAAACCGGGATAGTTGTAGCGGAAGGAATTATAGAGAGCGGTTGGCGCTGAGTCGACGAGGCGAGTGCCCAGGCCGGTATCAGCAACAACTGAATTAAGGTCGTTCAGCGAATCAGCCTTAATAGCGACCAAGACAACTTCTTGTTCAATCCCATCGGTCTCAAGCTTCTCCCAATCCCAGACGACCTCGTCGAGTGGGAACGGAACATTCTGCTGGGCCTCGAAGCGCACCAAGTCGTCCATTTCCTCCTCGATTCCTTTAGGAAGCTTGACGAATCGAACAAAGACCGACTGCCCTGAAAGAGCGTAGGCGGCCTTTTGCTTATCAACCTTGAGGCCTTTAGCGAGCTCCTTGATGGCAAGTTTGACTTGAGGAATGCGCGCGGCTTCCGTAGCGGGGTCGGCTAGGATACTGGTTGCGGCATACTTTTTGAGGATTAGACCTTTTTTGGTCGGGGCTAGGACGCCCATTGAGATCCTCTGAGAACCGATATTTAGTGCAATAATCGACTGTTGATCAGCCATAGTTTTAGTGTGTGGGTGTGTGAAAAAAAATTGGTGGAAAGCCCCGAGGATTAGTTTTTAGGCTGAACTTCGGCGTAACGATCATACCAAAGAGCCGCAAAAGGAGTCTGCGTCTTGTCGAGCAAAGGAAATTTTGAGGTCGCTTCCACGCCCTTCAGGGCCTCACGCCACCAACCCGCTTTCTGCCCATGAGTGAAGAATCCGACCATCTTGCCACCCCACTCAATTTCACCACCAATGGCTTCGAGATCAGATTTGCTTGCCTTGCTGCTCCCAGTGATACGCTTAAGAGTGTTTGGAGAAATATAAATTGAGACATAGACCGGCTCATCGACCGGAATATTCACATAAGTAACCGACTTACTGATTTTGTAGTTCTTGCGGTCCTGCCCCTTAACGACGACATGCCAATTCACGTTGATCTGATCAAGATACCCGTCCTTGGGCTCGTTTCGTAATCGATCAGGCTGCAATTTGACCTCAACCTCGAGCCAATCCTTGGGTTTGAAGCTCTTGGCGTTGCCATCCTGAATTTCGGGAGACTGCAACTCGGTAAACTTCGGATCATCGACCTTGAACTTCGCATCCTTGGACAGCTCGAGTTGTCCAAAGGCGCTGATTGGGAGGCTAAGACCACACACAAGGGGTAGAATATTTGCGAAAAATCTCTGACGAATCATCATTTACTGAAGGTTTTCCGGAAGGTAGGA
>Ga0315321_10002797_pt1 | contig 13545 bp, 13 predicted proteins | sample M180m21515metaG_FD_203464 | JGI IMG/M metagenome (GOLD analysis project Ga0315321, IMG submission 203464) | Ammonia-oxidizing marine archaeal communities from Monterey Bay, California, United States - M1 80m 21515 | ecosystem: Environmental > Aquatic > Marine > Intertidal zone | place: USA... | reverse complement strand
GCCAAACCAAGCCATCAGGCAAGCCGAACACGATCGGAGTCACGACAACACCAGAGGGATTTCGATTCGTTTATGACGCTTGGAAGAAGGATCCGGCGAAGGGTTATGAGATCATACAAGCGCCGACAGACTCAAATCCGCATCTTCCAGACGGTTACATTGATTCATTGCGCGACATCTATCCCGAGCAACTGCTGACCGCTTATCTGGACGGGCAGTTCGTCAATCTTACGCAGGGTTCGGTTTATTGCGGTTACTCTCGGCACGAATGCGACTCTCAGGAAGAAATTCAAGATGGCGAGCCGCTGTTCATTGGATGCGATTTCAACGTAACACAGCAATGCGCGATCGTTTATGTGCAAAGAGGCGAAGAATGGCACGCGGTCGATGAGTTGATTGATATGTACGATACGCCAGATATGATTCGAGTCATTCTCGAAAGATACCAAGATCACTATATAACCATTTATCCAGATGCTTCAGGAAGAGCGCGGAAGACTGTTAATGCCAGCACTTCCGACATCGCTTTAATCGAGCAAGCAGGTTTCGCTGTTAGGGCGAAGAAGTCAAACCCAGCGATAAAGGACAGGGTAATGGCTACGAACGCATCTTTCGAAAATGGTTTGCTGTTTGTTAATGCGTTAAAATGCAAATCTTTATCAGAATCTTTTGAGCAATTAGCCTATGACAAAAACGGGATGCCAGATAAGAGTTCAGGATTAGATCATGCGATTGATGCGGCAACGTATCCGATCGCTTACGAAATGCCAATCGTTAAACCGATGGCTCATATACCAATAAACTTCAGCATATAAAGGTGACATTATGCCATGTTCAGAAACTAATGCTGAGTACGACAAGAATATAAAAAAATGGAAGCTAACTCGAAACGCGGCCAATGGTCTGAGTTTCGAAGATGCCAGAGATTACATTCCGCGTCGGACTCAAGAAGAGCAAGATCAATATTATAATCGCGTGCAGAAAGCGATATATACAAACTACACGGGCCGAACTCGCGAAGGTTTGAAGGGTGCGATCTTCCGATTGCCGCCACGAATCGAACTTCCGCCAGATATGGATTTTATGCTCGAAAATGCCGATGGTTCTGGCCAGTCATTGACTCAGGTCGCGAAGTTAGCGGCAGATGAAGTTATGGAGACCGGTCGATTTGGTTTGTTAGCTGATTATCCTATGGTTGACGAGTCTCTTACCATCGAACAAGTGCGCTCGATGCAGTTGCAACCGCATATTGCCACTTATACAGCGGAATCGATCATCAACTGGCACGTTCACGTTATTAATGGCCGTCGACAGTTGGGAATGATAGTTCTGAAAGAGAATGCGCCAGTTCATTATGACGAGTTCACTTGGGATTATGTCGATCGATACAGAGTTCTCAGGCTAAAGGATAACAAAGAATATACACAGCAACTTTATGATGAGAGTTGCGATCCGATTACTGAGGAAATCACGATTCGCGGATCCAGCGGAAAACCGTTTGATTATATTCCGTTTCACTTCATTGGTTCACGGGACAATATGCCAGACGTCGACGAGCCGGTTCTTTATGATATTGCAACAGTTAATATCGGGCATTTTCGGAACTCGGCAGATCAAGAGAATAATCTCTCGGTTCATGGCGGCGGAACTCTGGTTGTTTCCACAGATATGAGCCCAGAAGCATTTCAGTCGGCAAATCCCGCTGGGATTACAGTTGGCGAAAACTCTGGTTTGGTGTTATCGGAGGGCGGGAAGGCGGAGCTTTTGCAATTAAATGCCGCTAGTGCTATTGGTGCAGAGATGACGCACAAAGAGCAGATCATGGTTCAGATCGGCGCGAAGATCATAACCAAGACTGGACAAAGAACTGCGGAAGAAGCTCGGATTCAAGCAACTTCAGAAAACTCAATGCTCGATACTTTGGTCGGTAACATGAACGAAGCATTTTCTTCGGTTCTCTCTGATTGTCGGGCGTTTATTGCGGATTCAGAAGCAGAGATCACTTTCTCTCTGAATAGCGACTTTTACGCAGACACAATCGCACCACAGGAAATTATGGCGATGATTCAGGGCAATGACGCCGGAGTAATGCCGAAGATCGACATAATTCGACGGCTTATCGATGCCGGATGGATACAATCTGAAGGAACGCCGGAAGATATTATCTCTGACATAACTCAGGAATCGCCGATCTAGATGAGTGCGAACAATTATCTTCTAAATGCCGGTGTAAGGCATCAAATATACGTTCAGAGATACGCGGGAGGCCAAGTTAAGGATTTGGTCAAGTATCTCGACGGCGCTCAGAAAGAGATAATTGAACGCTTAGATGGGATTCAGGATTTAACGCAAACCCGATCATTGACAAGAAAACTCGATCAGATTGTTGATTTGCAGAAAGATGCGCTCGAAAAGCTCGGCGGCGATCTTACAAAGAACGCTTCCGAGTTCGCAGAGTACGAAGCAGAGTTCGCGGTTAAGACATTGAATGCGGCGTCGACTGCTGAAGTAACACTTCCGGCATCAGAGCAACTCCGATCTCTGGTAACGCAGAAGCCGATGCAGTTGGCTATTAGCGGCAAGCAGGGGAGCGTGATTCAATCTTTGACGCTGAACCAAGCGGTTACTCAGTTCTCGACAGATAAAGCCGCAGAAGTCACCAGAACGATTCAGCGCGGAATGGTTGATGGCGCAACCGTTCAGCAACTTACTGGCGAGATTGTCAGAACTACCAATAAACACAAGCGCCAAGCCGAAGCACTGGTTCGAACTAGCGTCAATCATATAAGCTCAGAAGCCAGATCCGCAGTGAATCGAGCTAACAACGACATTCTGAAGGGCGAAGAGTATGTTTCGGTTCTGGATGGTCGGACAACGCTCGGATGCGCGGCTCTGGATGGCAAGATTCTCGGGTTTGATGAGCCGCCGCAGACTCCGCGACATTGGAATTGCAGAAGTCTCCGCGTTCCAGCTCTGGATGATCGATTCCAGAAAGAAGGGCTTGAAGGAACTCGGGCAAGCATGGACGGGCCAGTATCAGCGAAGCGAACTTATAGCGGCTGGTTGAAAGATCAACCTAAAGAGTTCAGGGTTCAGGTTCTCGGCAAAGAGAGAGCGGCTTTGTTTGATTCCGGAAAGATCAGTCTCGACGATTTCGTTGATGTTAATGGCAATCCGGTATCTCTCAAGCAATTGCGGGTTCTTGATGGAGCGACAAAAGTTCGCAAAAAACCGAAAGTAATCAGTCGGGTAAAGTCGCCAAGAAAATCCAAGATTCCAGATCAGAAGAAGAAGTTTGCTCCAGCGAAGACGATAAAAGAAGCAGAGAATTATGCAGTCGATAATGGTCTGACGCGAGTTGCTGATTTTGGCAAACTAGACATAGAAGTTGCTAACCAGATAAACGAATCGATATTTGATGTCGTCGAAGAATTTCCAGCAATGAAGGGAAAAATGTCTTTTATTGGTTCTGGCCAAGTTCATGCAAATATTTTGAATAAAGCAAGGCGCGACTATTTTACCGACGCTTATAAAAAATTGGGATATAGAGATGCACAGCTAGAGGCTGTAGTTAAGAAGGATAGAAGAGCTAGAAACAAAAAATTTAATAAAAACTATTACGCAATGGCCCAACCAGTTCAATCAAACCCTGTTTTCAAAAAGTTTTATGAAGGAACTGATGGAATTGTTGTCGGCGAACAATGGGGTTCAAAGAATAATATTCAAAAATTTAAAGATTATTTAGCAAGAGATCAAGCAGACGGATTTCATCCGGTTGGAGCGGATACGATCAGATCAACAATCGATCACGAGATGGGTCATCAATTAGATTATCTTCTCGATCTGAGTAAAAACCAAAAAATAAAAGATATACGAAAAAAAGCGGCTCGGGCTTCAATGCAAAACAGCGCAAAAGAAAACATAGCCGAACAGTTAAGTGGATACGCCAATAAAAACATGGCCGAATTTATTGCTGAGGCTTACGCCGAATATAAAAACAATCCAAAGCCAAGGCCAATCGCTCAAGAATTAGGAGATACAATCATTGAAATCTACAAAACAAAATTCCCAAATAAATAATATTCCCGAACCTCTTGGCCCGTCAGATGTTTATTATTCGCTCGATAATGCGCTAGAGGTTGCAGAAGAATTACCAAAACTCGAGAAAGGCGTTCTCGGTATCTTGAAAGATCTTTATGACATAACGCCGGAAAACGATGTCAAGTAAAAACGGGTCGATTGTGTTTACTTTTACCAAAAAGTGATATAATCGGCGAAACGTCACGGGGTGACATAATTGTACGGGGTACAACACAATGGGGTTACAATACGCGGTCGAAGATATAAACGAAATCGACGAATCAGTTCAAGAACTATACAAACAGGAAGGTGATCGGTATATCTTGCGAGTCGAAGGTATTCCAGAACAAGAGGATACCAGCGGTCTCAAAGTAAAAGTTCAGCAGTTAATGGACGAAGCGAAAGACGCAAAGCGACGCGCAAAAGAATTAGAGTCGCAGAAACAGCAACAAGAATTAAGTACAGCTCAAGAAAAGGGCGAATTCAAAAATCTCTGGGAGCAAGCTCAGGCTCAACTTGCAGAGAAGGATAAAGAGTTGCAAGAGTTCACGACAAAGATCCAGCAAAAAGACATTAATATCGCCGCTCACAGTATCGGATCGCATTTGGCGAAATCCGACGCAAAAAGAGCGGAGGTTCTTGCCGACTATGCTTCAAAGTATGCTCGGCATGACGGCGATAAGGTTCAATTCTTAGTCGGAGGAATGGAAGTTGATTCTTCGGCGTTAATGGACCATCTCGCAAAGGAATATCCGTTTTTGGTTGACGGCTCTTCTGCCTCTGGGGGAGGTGCGACGAGTTCTGCAAGTGGCGGGGCCACGAAATCACTTAATCGAGCCGACTTTGATAATATGGCGGCATCTAAAAAGATGCAGTTCATTAAAGACGGCGGCATCATCTCAGACTAATCTTACAGGTAAAAAAACATGGCTAATACATTAACAAACTTAACTCCCGATCTTTATGAAGCGCTTGACACTGTCTCGCGTGAATTGGTCGGAATGATACCAGCGGTAACACTCGACGCGAATGCGGAGCGTGCGGCCAAAGGACAAACTATTCGAAGCGCGGTTGCTCCGGCATCTGCGGCGGCTGATATCACTCCAGCGCAGAAAGCGCCGGACACTGGCGATCAGACTGTAACAAACAAGACTTTGAGCATTTCGAAGTCGCGTGGCGTTCCTATTCGTTACAACGGAGAAGAGCAACGCGGTTTGAACACTGGCGGCGGATATAACAGTCTTCTTCAGAATCAATTCGCTCAAGCGATGCGAACTTTAACCAACGAAGTTGAAGCAGATCTTGCTGGCTTATACGTTGAGGCATCTCGCGCATACGGAACTGCGGGAACAACTCCGTTCGGAACTGCTGGCGATTTCAGTGACGCTTCAAACGCTCTTAAAATCCTAAAGGACAACGGCGCTCCGTTAACAAACAACCAGCTAGTTGTTAGTTCTGCGGCTGGCGCTTCAATGCTTGGCCTACAAAGCCGCGTTGATGTTCAGGGTAACGACTCAATGCTTCGGCAGGGCGTTATGCTTTCAACTGCTGGACTTGATATTCGAGAGTCGGCTCAATCATACGCTCACACCAAAGGAACTGGCTCAAGCTATGTTACCGATGGAATTCAAGCAAAAGGCGCGACTGTAATCGGTTTAACGGGCGGAACTGGCACTGTTGTTGCTGGTGACGTTGTTACTTTTGCCGGAGACGCAAACAAGTATCTTGTAACCAGCGCGTTATCTGGCGGAAATATAACAATCGCAGAGACGGGATTGCAGGAAGCGGTTGCTTCAGGCGTTGCAATGACTGTTGGTAACGACTACGCCGCAAACATGGCTTTCAACAGAAGCGCAATCGTTCTAGTAACTCGCGCTCCAGCAAGACCGGTTGAAGGCGATCTTGCAGAAGACGTTATGTTGATGACAGATCCGCGAAGCGGCATTACGTTCGAAGTATCAATGTATAAAGAGTATCGCCAAGTTCATTTCGAAGTTGCACTTGCTTGGGGTGTTTCTGCCATCAAGCCAGAGCATATGGCTGTTCTACTTGGTTAAAAGTGATTTCGGGGCGTCTTCGGGCGCTCCGTATCCTTAAAGGAAAACAAAAATGCAACCATTACCCACAGTTCAGATCGACAGAGATGGAAAGTGCATAACGATTAACGAATCAGATTTTGATCCGAAGACAATGAAGTTGTTCGGTGAAAAGAAGGCGGCAAAGCCAAAAGTAACACCAAAGAAAACCCGAAAGCTCAAATCGGAGAGCTAAACGATGGCGACAATAATCGTTGAAGACGGCTCGATCGTCGCAAACGCAAACAGTTATGTAACGACTGCCGAGTTCACTCAATACTGCGCGGATCGTAATATTACAATCTCCGGAACATACGGAGACGAGTCTCAGTTGTTGATTTTATCGATGGATTATTTCGAACAGCAACCATTTCGCGGAATAAAGTATCTTGAAACTCAGTCGTTGCAGTTTCCGCGATCTGATTTATATATTGACGGTTATTTGACAGACTCCGACAAAATACCCGATCTAGTGAAAGACGCGCAGATCACGATCGCCATTTCTATCATGGCCGGAAATGATCCGTTATCGACAGTGGATCGAGCAATCAAACGAGAGAAAGTTGACGTTATCGAAATCGAATACATGGATAACGCTTCTATATCGACAGTTATTAGAAGTATCGGCAACGCAATGCGAAAGCTGGTAATTTCTTCAAGCATGGGCAATAACATCCGAACGATTCGGGGTTGATATGGGGATCAATTACAGCTCTCTCCAAGATACGGCGACCAGATTGCTCAAAGATAACGGGCAGACGGTCACGTTCGCCTATAAGGTCGGAGAAGTTATTGATCCGGCGACCGGACAGGTCACAACACCAGCAACAAACAACACAATCGACGCTTTCGCAGTAGTTCGGCGTTATGGAAACGAAGAAGTTAATGGCTCAACGGTTTTGGCTTCTGATCTTTTATTGATTATTAACAATATCGCAGTTGAGCCGGATGTTGCGTGGACTGTAACCGTTGATTCAAAAGTCTGGCGAGTTATGTCAGTTCAATCTTTGAGTCCGGCGGGAACAAACATCGTTTATAATGTGCAGATAAGAATATGAGTTCGGCAGAAAAAGACATTAATACGGCTTTATCCTCTCGATTGCAGGAGTTCCAGACTGCGGGACAGCCGCCGATCGCTTACGAAAACGCGGCATTTACTCCAGAAGACGGAGTTCTTTATTTATTAGAGGCGTTTATTCCTAATATCAAGGATCCAGTTGGTTTGAGCCATTCGAGCGCAGATGACTACGAAGGCTTATATCAGATAACAGTCAATGATTCTCGGAGTAATCGAAGATTCACAGCTCAAGAACAAGCTCGGCTTTTAATGCTTCATTTCCCGCGTGGCGCTGAATACACTTTTAACGCTGTCAAAGTTAAAATAGTGAGCGCATCAATGGCGCAGGGAATAACGGAAGAAGGCTGGTATTCTGTACCAGTGACAATTTCATGGAGGGCAATCGTTTGAGCTGGGATTCTGATTGGAAGAAGATTGAATCAAAGATGGCTCGAAATCTCAATCAGGGAATTCGAGCGACTTTGTTCGAAGTAAGTATAGCAATAATTAAGGACACGCCAGCGGATACTGGACGTGCTAGAGGCAACTGGCAAGCATCCATCGGTCGCGGGGCGACTAAGGAGATTGCTGTAAATAATCAGAGATCCGGCGAAGCGAAAGCAATCGCAGATGTCGACCAAAATGTTAGCGTTGCAGTCGGTGATCTATATTATTTGACAAATAACGTTCCGTATATTGAACGCTTGGAATTTGGCTGGTCAAAGCAAGCTCCAAGCGGGATGGTTCGGAAAAACTTGCAAAATTTTAACCGCTTGCTGGCTAAAAACATTAAGTCGGCGGCAAATTAAGAGGAATTAACAATGGCAATTCAAACTTCAGCGGGTACAACTTTGAGCATCGTCTCAGGTCTTCCCGCAACTTTCGATCAAGCCGGTTATGAAGCATTAACTTATGCAACTATCGGTGAGATCACTGAGATACCGGCATTCGGTTCGGTTTTTAATCTAGTAACTCATTCTCCGCTTGGCGAGCGTCGCGTTGTAAAGCGAAAGGGTTCAGTAAATGATGGCAATCTTACGCTAAATTTTGCGGCAGATGCCTCTGATGCTGGACAAATTGCGGCTAAAGCGGCGGCAAATTCTGATACTGAGGTATCCGTAAAGATTACTTATCCAGACGGTGAGGACGATTATTTCACCGGTCTAGTGATGAGTTTCCAAGTTAACGCTGGCGGCGTTGACAGCATAAAGTCGGACAGCATTGTACTAGAGCTAACAACAGCTCCGGTCAACGTGGCGGCATAAACTAAAACATCATATTTCGGGGCGTGACTTATGGATTTGGCAAACATTGATTTACAAGCGGCGGCGGAAGAAGGGGTTGAAGTAAAGCTCCAGAATCCGGCAAGTGGTGAATATCTAGTTGACGAAGAGGGTAATTATTTAACGATTACGGTTTTAGGAAAAGATTCGCAAACGTGGCAAAACGCCGCCAAGCGAGTCAATACCAGAAACGCCAATCGTTATAAGGATCGAAAGATCCCGAACGCGGCTCTCGAATCGGCTTTGTATGAAATACTTGCAGAAGCAACCATCAAATGGAGCAAAAACGTAGAGTTTGAAGGTGCATCTTTAAAATGCACAAAAGAGAACGCGAATATGCTTTATGAGAAAAGGAACTGGATCGCTGAACAATTAATGGAGGCGGCTGGAGACCGAGCGAGTTATTTTTTGAAATAACGGCATTGTTGACGAAGTATGTTCAGCAATGGGCTTGGCTTACAACCCGAGCGAAAGACAAACAACAGTCGCGCATCGATACGATGAACAGCGAAGAGATAGCCGGACGGTTTCCAGAAATTGAGCCGTTCGGCTATATCATCGAGACATTGAGCAGAATTGGAGTTGCTCTGAATAGCGGAGCAGGGGTTCACGGACTGACATGGCAAGAGATCGACGCTTTTGTGGCGAGAACGGGCTTGCATTTGACAGGATGGGAATCTGAAACAATTAAAAGACTATCGGCTTTATATGCGAGTTGCATAATTAAATACGATAATCAGGATGCTCAAGCTCCGTATCGCACAAAAGAAGAAGAGCAGAGAATCGCCAAAGGTATGAAATCAGTTCTTCGTGGCATTGTGGTAAAGGAAAAATATGGATCTAGCGACAATACAAATAAAAGTTGATACTCGGCAAGTTAATGCGGCGAACGACGACATTAAACGACTGGGTAAGACCGGACAAACAACCAGCAAGCAAGTAAACTCCGCTAACGAAGACATGGCGAAAAGCGCCAAAAGTACAACGTCGGCGTTCAAATTGCTTGGCGGAGCGATGGCGGCTCTCGGAGTTGGTGCGCTGGTTACAAGTTTCGCGAGAACTGTCACAGAATCAGAGAGATTAAAAGGATCTCTTAAGACAATGACCGGAAGCACCGAGAACGCCGCTTTCGCGTTTCAAGAATTAGAAAAGTTTGCTTCTCAGACTCCGTTTACTCTCGATCAGTCGGTTGAGGGTTTCATCAAACTCAAAGCTCTTGGATTGGATCCATCAGAACGCGCTCTGCGCTCATACGGCAACACGTCGGCGGCGATGGGCAAGGACATGATGCAAATGATCGAAGCGGTCGCCGATGCTTCTACGGGCGAATTTGAGCGTCTGAAAGAGTTCGGTATTAAAGCAAGTTCAGAGGGCGATCGAGTCTCTTTGACGTTTCAGGGCATGACGACAACGATCGGCAAGAACTCAGAAGAGATTCAAGAGTATTTGCTCGGAATCGGCGAGACAAAGTTCGGTTCTGCAATGGAAGATCAAATGAAAGCAATTCCTGGCTTGCTGTCAAATTTAGAGGATAGCGTTGGGGCTTTGTTCAGAAAGATTGGAGACGTTGGCGGAATAGAATTATTTGCTGGCGCTATATCTGGCGCGAGCGCGATCGTTGTTGGAATTACCAATAACATTGACACTCTGGCGATAGGACTTGGCGCAGTAACGGCTGGATTCCTTGCCTTTAGTGCTGGATCAATAGCCGCTTCAATAGTCTCAGGGTTAACCAGAATTAAAACCGTGGTTTTGGCCTTAAATATGGCAGTTCGAGCAAACCCGATCGGATTTGTTGCGGCGGCTTTGGCAACTGCGGCGGTCGCTATGATAGCGAACTTTGACGCAATAAAATCTGCCGCAGAGAAGGCTGGTATCAATATCGAGATTGCATTCCATAAAGTAAAAATATTTTTAATGGAAAGTTTTGTGAGTGCGCTCGATGCTGTTGCTCGCGGATTCACGAAAATGAAAAACGACGCAATCGCGACAATGGCCGCAGTAAAAGCGGCGATATTAAACCCGACGGACGCGATAAATACTTTTAATAAGACGTTCGATGCAACGGTTAAGAATTTGGGCGTCGGAAGAACGAAGACTGATTTGTTTTCTGCTTCAATTACAGCAAGCCAGAGCAGAGTCGGACAGTTAAACAGAAAATTATCTGTTTTAAATACAGAGGTCGTCGAATCAGATGAAAACTTTGTAAAAGCCGAAGGATCTCTTTCTGATTTTAAAGGTGAGATCGATGAAGCGGCAGTTGCGGCGACGGAGTTGGCTTTAAAAAACGAAGAGGCGCGAGTTGCAACACTGGAGCTTCTTGGCGAGATAAGTAACGAAAAAGACGCTTTAAGCATGACAAACGCGGAGATTGCTATTCGGAACAATCTGCAAAAAATAGGAGTGGAGGCAACTTCGGAACTCGGGCAACAAATAGTCGCGGCGACAACAGAATTGCACAAAGAGAAAGATGCCTATGACGCGGCGGCGGATGCGTCAAAAGAGCTAGAGAAAACCGCAAAAGAAGTTGCGGAAGAAAAGATAAAAGCATTCGAAAGAACCAGAGACACAATCTCTCAGTTTTTTGTTGATACTTTCGAGAACGGAAGAGTTAATTTCGGAAAGATAGCCAATTCATTCAAGAATATGATTATCAAAATGCTCGCTGATTGGGCGGCTTCAAAGATAGCCGAAACAATGACGAACACGTTCAGCGGTATCGGAACTTCGATTAGTGGCATTTTTAGCAATATAGCGTCCGGCGTCGGTGGTGCTGTCTCATCAATGGCTTCATCGGCCGCTTCTGCGGTTGGGAGTGCTTTGGGTGTGGGCGGAACTGCGGCTGGAACTGCGGCTGGTAGCGCGGCTGGTAGTGCCGCTGGAGCCGCTGGAGGAACTGCGGCCGGTCTAACAATAGGCGGAACACTTGCGAGTGCTGGTCAGTTTATTGGCGGAATGTTTGGCGCTGGAACTGGTATCGCGGGTGGAGCGGTTAGTGCTTCAGGCGTGGTCACAGGGACCGTAGGACCACCAACTAGCGCGGCTCTAGCGGGTTCTAAACTTGGCGCGGCTTTATTTAGTCCGGTTTCTGCGGCTATTCTTGCGGCTTTAGCAGTAGGTCATCTGGTCGATAAAGGCGGAACTCCAACTTCGGCGGCCGGAATAACAATGGCAAAAACGACGGGAATGGATCAAAACGGACAAAATACGTTCGCCATTCCGGAGTTTGAGTCTGGTTTCGCCCCATTAGGATTTAAGCAAAACGCAACAGACGCAGATGCGGCCAAAGCTATTGCTCCGATCAGAGATCTCGACGCGATTATGACCACAATCACAAAAAACGCAGGGTTTGATGTAAATCTTGCGGGTCACACTTTCAGCGGTGTTGGTGTTGAGGGTAGCGGATCGGGAACATTGCTTGGCGCATTCATCGAAGAAGGAAAAGAAAAAGGTCTTTCGATGGAAAAGCAGATGGATAATTATGCCAAAGAATGGGTTCACGCGGTCGGCGCTAGAAATGGAATATCATCGAGCTTTATCAATCAAGCGATTGGAGGAAAGGGCGCAGAAGGAATTCTGCAAGAAATGGGAACAATTTTAAGCGCAAAAAATACTCCAGATCTGGAAACAATGTCGATTGATAGATCAAACGCTGGAACTCAAGAATTATTTAACTTTTTTAATTCTTATAATACGAACAAGCTGGACGGATCGCACGCGAACGGATTACCGAGCGTTCCATTCGACGGATATATTGCCGAGCTTCACGCCGGAGAAAGAGTTCAAACAGCAGAACAGGTTCGCAACTCTGACAGAATGAGCGAAGAGATGGGCGGATTACGGCAGAGCATGGAAGAAGTTCTGATTGTTGTCGCCAGAAATACCGGAAAGCTCTTCCGGCTTAATGATCGCTGGGATAAGAACGGCTTGCCGCCGTTCAGGACATAACAAGATGAAGATAATTCGACCGGTCACAATCACGGACTCAGTATTTCGATCGTCAAACATTCCGGAAGCAGATCAAGCTGAATGGGTAAGCGGAACGACTTATCACGTTGACGATTTGGTAATGGTTACAACAACAGCCAACGGTGCGGCGACTGCTACTCATAAAATATACAAATCCGTCCATAGCAACGCTGGAAATGATCCAACAGTTGACGACGGAACAAATTGGACGGAAGTATCCAGCACAAATAGATGGAAAATGTTCGATACAGTTGTTCAGGATCAGACCGTTGCTGACACCGGAACTTCGACAATAACATTTGGTGTCACGGTTGCTAATTCAGGCGGAAATAAATATTTCATTGATAACACTTTGCAAGCGACGGTAAGTTTGAACGAAGGAAGAACGTATCGCTTCGATCAATCAGACGCAAGCAACGCGGGACATCCATTACGCTTTTCTACCACTTCAAATGGTACGCATGGCGGAGGATCAGAATATACGACGGGCGTTACAACGGTCGGAACTGCAGGAAACGCTGGCGCTTATACTCAGATAATCGTGGCAAGCGGTGCGCCAACCTTATATTACTATTGTTCGGTTCACAGCGGCATGGGTGGAACGGCTAATACAACACTGGCGACTCAAATCGCCGCAATTCTTCAATCGCCGACAGTTGTTAACTCTCTGGCGTTGTTAAACTTGGAAGGATCAGATGTTGTTATTACAGTGACCGATGCGGTTGAGGGCGTTGTATATAATCAAACTTACAATTTGACGAGCTATTCTGGAATTCAAGACTGGTATTCTTATTTCTTTGAGCCGATAGTTCGAAGAGATCAGCTCGCCATCACGGACTTGCCACCATATTCGAACGCGAGCATCGCGGTAACAATCAACTCAACTACGGCCGCAAAAGCTGGCGCTTTGATTATTGGCCAGTTTGCAGATATTGGTTTATCTCAGCATGGCGCAAGTCTATCGATTATCGACTATTCGACAAAGACGACCGACGCGCAGGGAAGAATCTCAATCACTGAAGGCCCGTATGCTGACAAAATGGAAGTAGACGTAATTCTTGATACTTCTCAGATCGGTGCG